>Ga0209542_10003504_pt1 | contig 33510 bp, 45 predicted proteins | sample RifCSPhighO2_01_FD_184028 | JGI IMG/M metagenome (GOLD analysis project Ga0209542, IMG submission 184028) | Soil microbial communities from Rifle, Colorado - Rifle CSP2_plank highO2_0.1 (SPAdes) (version 2) | ecosystem: Environmental > Terrestrial > Deep subsurface > Rock core/Sediment ... | reverse complement strand
AAAACTAAAATTAACTGATGCTATTTTAGACTCATTATAAAACACTAAAGGTCCTCTAATTTCAACATTCTCTATCGGATTAGCTATTCCAATACCAACATTCCCACTGCTGTCAACTAATAATCCTAATGTTGTAGCTCCTCCTCCTGTTGCATTAAATGTACCAACAACTGTTAAATTATTACTTGGAACAGTAGTTCCAATTCCAACAGCTCCCAAGCTTGTAATCCTCATTCTTTCCTGCGTAGCTCCTAATCCATGCTGTCTTGTACGAAATATCATATCAAAACCATAAGTTCCTGCACTTGCATTGATTTTAGAAGTCTCTATTGCTCCTGATAACGTCTGAGTAGTTCCAGTATAAGCTCCATAAAATCCAATTCCTCCACCAACTCCTGTTGTAGATGAAGCTCCATCTTGTACAATAAATGGATATATATTTGTCCCAAGGTTCTTTTGTCCAGCTACAATAAATTTAACAGAAGAACTTGGAGTTGTTCCTATGCTAACATTTCCACCACTGCCTACCATAAATCCTAAATCTGTGTCTTTTCCACCAGTTGCATTAAATGTTCCATTGACTGTTAGAGTGTTGGAAGGATTTGGTGTTCTAATTCCAACAAAAATATTACCTCCAGCAACATTATCAATATAATATGTATAAGGATTAGTGCTTGAAAATACTGTTCTGAACTTTCTTAATCCATCATTTTCTATAAATAATACTCCATTTGCAGGATGTTGAAGTTCAAGTGTTGGGTCTACACTGTAAATATGCAATGCATCATTAGGAGCATTTGTTCCAATCCCAACTCTTCCAGATGTTGAACTAACAAACAAATTTGTATCTGTTCCATTTGAAATATTTAATGTTGTTCCTGTTCCATTTATATTTAATTTTCCTACAGGATTATTTGTCCCGATTCCAACATTCCCACCAAAATATGCCGAATAATCATTCACAGCTAAATTTGAAGGTTCGATATACAATCCCCAACGATTAGTTACTGCATCAGATGGAGCTACAGTTTTTGTTGCATTACTTATATAAATATCATAATAATTTGTCCAGTCTACTGCCCCATCTCCTACATTATTTGAAAAACTTTGATTAAATATTAATCCATAACCTGTTGTCTTTGCTCCACCTGAAACAAATAAGTTAGGCCTTATTTCAATAGCTCTGCCTTGTTCTGCACCTACTCTTGAAATAACTAATATACCTGAACTAACAGTTGAAGAACCTAAAGAAGCTAATCCTGTAGCATTAACATCTCCTTCTACATCAACACTAAATTTCTCTACGCCTGCAACACCTATTCCCAATAATTTTCTGTTTACATCTCCAGTTGTAGCAGGATTAATGGATAATACTGCGTTAGTATTATCAGTTCCTATAGGTATTCCAGTTAATATTAATTGTCTTGCTCCCGATGCAGTATAAATCTCTCCAAGTGTACCTGTAATATTTAATAATTTCCCAGTTGTACCATTAATGTGTAATGACGTTTGAGGAATTGTAGTTCCAATTCCTACATTTCCAGAACTATCTATATTCACTTTATCATCATAAATACCAACTTGATTTCCACTATCTAAACCAATTACCCCTATTTTTGAACCCCCAGTATTCTTTGACCTCAAATCTTTAGCATTTGGTATAATAATATGACCATTCACATCTAACAATTCAGCAGGAGTTGCTGTGCCTATCCCTACCTGACTTGTAGTTGCATTATAAATTGCTGTTCCATTAGTTTGCCAATATCCTACACCAACACCATCACTCTGATTATAAAAATATGGACTTAAAGTTTGATTGTAGTAATAAAGACTTGAAGATGTCTGATTATACAGCCACTGCTTCACACTATTAGAACCAAAATAAATATCTCCTGCATCTCCTGAAAGATAAACATTCTTATACACTTGCGTTATATTTCCAATATCAAAAGTATTATTTAAATCAGGAACTAAACTTCCATTAATTTCTAAATCATTAACAGCTAAAGAAGTAATATTATAAACAAAAATTGTCTGTGCAAAAAGATTTCCTCCTGAAATTGTTACTCCACTACTTCTCCACCCGCCATTAAAATTAGCAACTCCGGTAACATTTAAAGTTCCAGAGGTATCTGCCTGTAAAACAGTTGAACCAACTCTTAAAACATTTGTAACATTTAAATCAGAAAACAAAACATTATTCGTTGTATTCAAATCCTGATTAAAAATATTAGACAAAATAGGATTAAGAGATTGATTATAACCATAAATAATATTAGAATATTTGCTATCTGCATAAGTCTGATTCCAGGAAGCATTAACTGCTGATGAAGTAATTATCCTGTTATCAATTGTAGTGTTTAACCTTGTTTCATCAAATGTTAAAGTACTACCATTAAAACTTAGATAATGGCTTGAATTTCCAGCTATCAACCAATTAAAAAGTCCTTTAAACCATCCTCTAGCTCCAAGAGTTATATTCTGATCGTCTGAAAAACTTTGGGATTGATTATTAAGAACTATATTACTTCCAATAGTTAATTGAGAAATACTCACCTGTCCTGTTAAAAAACTTGCATTAAATCCAGTAGCATTACCCAGATCAATACTATAAACAAAATGTGTCTGGTTTAATTGTTTAGGATTAATATAAGTCCCATTTATCTGTCCAGTAGAACTCTGAAATATCTGTCTTCCTCCAGAATTATTAAACGAAAATTTTTCATTATTAACAAAAATTTCAAGGTAATACAATTTTCCATATTCTAATGAAAGATTATTGCTCGAAGAATTTCCTAACATAACATCATACTTACCAGCAATAATAGCACCATTAAACTCATTTGAAGAATTATAAATTAAATTCCCTCCAGTCTGAGTATCATAAACACTAACAGTTAAATTTCCTAAAGCTAAATCTATTCCAGCCTGTTTAATATTTCCCTGCAAACTCATAAGGTCATCAACAGCCAAAACACTTGAAAGTAAGCCAATTAGTATAAATACAAATAGCAAGCTAAATACAACTTTCCCTCTTTTCATTCTAATATAAAAAGAAATCGTAAAAAGAGTATATAAATATTATCCTGCTATTTTTATAAATCATCGAATATAAAACATTCAGTAGCCAAATCTTTTTTCATAGGTTTTATGGTCCATCCATTATAAGATAACAAAAAGAACACTGGATTTATCATTTTTAATAGTGTAATATAAGCCTTCAGGCATCTGAAAGATTATATTTCCACAAGTTAGTTATGGGACTAAATTAACTGCCAAGAATCTGTCACTTAAACAATGCAGTTATCCATAGCAGACATTCTGTCCATTATCCTAAGAATATCGAAAAAGCTTAAATATTATGTTTTTATTAAATAATAGCATGAGAGAAGAAATAAAAAATAACTGGGAACAGGCAAAAGCTGATCTGAAAACGGCTGAAAATAGTTTAGAATCTGGGGATTATTATGCCTCTGTTTTCTGGTGTCAGCAATCATTAGAAAAGGCTCTTAAAGCATATATTCTTTTATATAAAAAAGAATCTCCTTTCATTCATTCCCTAATTAAACTAGGAAGAATTGCAGAAGTCCCAAAAAAATTTGAAATAAGCTTAAAAAATATTTCTCCTGAGTATTATGCCACAAGATACGCTGATGCAAGTGGTGATGTTCCCTACAAGCTTTACACTAAAAAAGATAATCTGGAAATATTAAATGGTACAAAGGAGATAATAAAATGGATCAATACACAAATAAAAGAGTAATGGAGCTATTAAACCAGTACTTAAAAAAAGTAAATAAAAAATTTAAAATAGAAAAAGCCATATTATTTGGTAGCAGAGCAAAAGACGATTGGGTATTAAACAGTGATGTTGATTTAGTATTAATATCTAAAGATTTTGAAAATATTCCCTTTAGAAAAAGAATGTCTAAAGTTATTGGATATTGGGATGAATATATTGACTTAGAAGTTATTTGTTACACTCATGAAGAATTTAACAGATTATCTAAAATGATTACTATCGCTAAAGAAGCAAAAGAAAAAGGAATTGTTATTTTTTAGCTTAGAGTTAATCCAATAGCAGTTAATTACTCAAAATGGGGAAATATTAGAAGAGATAATGTTAATAATTAAAGTGGGAATTTTGGTAAAAAATTATGCTTTCTTTAAACATTGTGTTAAGATAAAATTCTTCACTTGACAAATTCTACATTATTTAAGTTCTTAAATTCCTTCATTTCAAAGGCATTTAATTTCTAATTTTAATTCTTTCAATTTTTTATCAATTGTAATATCTATTAAATCAAGGCTTATGCCTTTATAACCCTTAGAAATCCTTAATTTAAGTTCATTGGTGACAATTCTTTTTATCCTGTTCTTTATATCTTGTACATCTTTTTCAGGCAATGATTTATTTACAGGATTTATTTTGCTTCTATATATTTTAGCTATCTCAAAGCTGTTTCTTATTTCTTTTTTATATTTTATGGAAATCTCTGGTTTAGATGAAACTGCTTTTTCCAGTATTTCATGAACTATTGCATTTGAGATATTCCCTATTAATAATCCAATGAATTTATTTCTGTTTTGAACCATTTTCTTTTCTGATATTATCCATTATTACAGAAAATAGTTCGTGATAAATTACTTTATATTCTCTTAAGAATTCCTTTTTATCTATTATTTTGCTTTTTATCTTGTCTTTATCACCAAATAAATTTTTAATTTTGTTTTCAACTTCAGATTTAGTTATTCTTTTATTTTTAAGGAAAAGATAAATAGATATTAAATTATAAAGGTAATAGTATACTTCCGCCCCATTTAGATAATCAAAAGAATCTAAAACTATTTTGCTTTTTAATAATTGCAAATCTAATAATTTATAGTTTATTCTATAAACTTTATTATCTATATTATATATTATTCTTCTCATTGAAACGCATTTAGAAAGCATTGACTGGTATAATGGGTCTGTTGAAATTCCAGCCAAAAGCTCTTTATTTGTTAGTATAATTAAATGAGTTTTTACCCCTGTTAAGTTTTTTAGCCTATTATTAATTATACTATGATCAATATTCGAATTAGACATAATTAATATATCAATATCATTAAACTTAAAACCTTCATCTAAAAATGAGCCAGTTATTATGACATTATCAATTTTATCATTAATTTTTGATATAACATTAAATATCTCTTTAATTATTTTTAATTTAATGGGTTCAATTTCTTTAACTCCATAAAAATAATATTTTTGTTTTTTCTTTTCTTCAATTTTAATTTTTTCATCTATTGTTATTGGTTTAATTAAGACATATTCTCCAATAGGCATTCCATCTCTCTGCTTACTAATATATATCTGATCCATGTTTGTTCCCTTGCTTATCTTTCCTATTATTTCCATATTACGTAATTATACGTAATACTATTTAAAGTTTGCCATTTAGAAAAAGTTATTCTTCACTTGACAAATTCAACATTATTTAAGTTCTTAAATTCTTTATCTCCTGTAAGAAATTTAAGATTATTTTCAGAAGCTATAGAATAACCTAAAGCATCTGTATAAGAAATCCCTCTTTTATGTTTATCAAGCTTAAATTTTGAAGCTAAAAAAATTGAATTATCACTATATTTAATCAAATTTTTTTAAAATAAAAAAGAATTGTTTAGCTTGAATTCCATTATAATCGCGTAATAAACTATAATATAATTCATATAAATTAAAAATACTTGTAAATAAAGATTTATTAAGAAATTTTTGATAATTCTTATCCCCCTTAATTATTTCAATTAGTGCATAAGTATCAGCAAAATAACCTATCTTCATTCCTTCCTCAATTCATCTTTCAATTTTTGAGTGTTAATTTTCCAATCTTTCAAAGACCCAAATACTTCCTTTAAATCATTCTTACTTTCAATTATAATAAATACTTCTTCTCCTTCTCTTAATTTTTCTTTCTCAATAATCTCTTTAGGAATAACCACTCCTATTGAATTTCCCCATTTCCTTAAAACAGTTTGAACTTTCATGTATAATTATACATTATATCTAATTTATAAATTTCCCAGATTAACCAAAAGATTTAAATAAGTAAAAATACATAAATTACTTATATTAAATGTATAAAATCTAAAAATGACAAATATGACCTTAGCAGTTCCAGAAGAACTTAATGAACTTATGAAAAAACATAAAGAAATAAAATGGAGTGAGATAGCAAGGCAAGCGATGTGGAATCAGGCAAAAAAAATAGAATTAATGGATAAAATTCTCTCAAAAAGTAGTCTCACAGAAAAAGATGCTGAAGAAATAGGAAACAAAATAAAAAAAGCTATTGCAAAAAAACATGGTCTTTAAAGATGATAATTGTAGTAGATACAAACATAATAATTGCAGCACTAATAAAAAATAGTATCTCAAGAAAAATACTTTTAGATAAAGAAATTAATTTCATATGTCCAGAAGAATCATTAATAGAAATAAAAAATCACAAAGCAGAAATTCAAGAAAAAGCAATTCTAAGTAATGAAGAATTTGAAATTGTTTTATCCATAATTTTTGAAAATATAACTATAATCTCAAAGGAAGAGTACATACAATTAATTCCTGAAACCATTTCTTTAATAGATGATAAAAAAGATGTTCCTTTTCTTGCATTAGCTATAGCCAAGAAAGCAGATTATATCTGGAGTGAAGATGAACATTTCATAAAACAAAATAAAGTTAAAATTTTAAAAACAAAAGACCTTCTCTTTTTTTAATTACTTACCTAATTTTTCGGTAAAAAATTATTTTCAACAGCTTCCAAAACTCTCAAATCAGGAGACGAAACATAAACATAATCATTTTTACTTCTTACTCCCCTGTAAATTTTCTGTAGAAACTCTCTTTTTGCTTTATCTTTATAAAAATCCCAGTAATATCCTTGGTGAGTTTTAGCTAAAATTTTCCAAAAAATGTCTCTTGCATTTGGATTAGGATACTTTGTAAAAATAATACTTCTGCATTGTTCATCTGGAAAATCAACTCCTCTTGCACATTTAGTTGTAAACAAAACATCTGTTTCCTTATTTTTAAATTTCTCAATTTCATCTCCGTGAAAATGCGCAAACTTTTCTCTAGTAGCAAGAAATTTTAATCCAAAAAGTTCTTTTTCCCTTTCACTTGGTAAATCCTCAAAAGCATTTACATGTATTAAACTAGGCCTTGGAGCTTTTTCAACAATTTCTTCAAAAACCTTGAGATAATTTTCCCTAGTTACTCTACCTTGGGAAAAATTCTCATATTTGCAGTCAACTTCTTTTCCAATTTTAAATAGCTTAACTTCTCCCTGATTTACAGTTTCTGCATCTACACTAACAAAATCATTTATTCCAAAAACATTTTTCAAAATAGCTTCAGAATGAATTGTGCCTGACATTAAAACTAAAGCTTCAACTTTGTCCAATAATTCTGAAAATCTTTTTGCAAGATTGGTTGTAATCACTTCGGCAACTAACCCTCTTTCTTCTTTTTTAAACAAAACATAGGTTTCATCAAAAAGGTCTTCAAAATCAACTGCAGATTCATAAACAGAATTAATATAATTTTCATCATCTGCTTCATCTATTGTATTTGGGTTTTCAATTAAATACCTAAATAACGGATAAATCAAAGTTTCTTTCAGGTGAAATATCTTATCATTAAAATCTGTATTTTTAATTAACTGCATGGTTATTTCTGTTATTTTTTTTATTATAAATTCATTATGTTCATCTTCGCTAAAAAAATTATTCAATGAACCTAAAAGCCTGTTCAAATTTATTTTCCTAGAATTTGAAAAACTGTCTAAAAATTCATCTGCTTCATCTATAATATCTACTTCTGTTTTAGGTTTTCTATTCATAGCCATTTCAATTTTATACTTTGCAGAATTAAAGACAATAACTTCATTGTTTAAATAAGAGTTAAATTGCTCGTAATAAGTGCAACCGGATTTTCTGCTGTAAATAGTGTATTTCCCCCCGACACCATTATAGATTTTTTTATCAGCTTTCAGATTAAGCTCAATATCCGCAGGAACTGCTGGAGACCAATAAGGACAAACAGGAGCAATCGAGATTCTTCTGACATTTTTCAGCTCAAGATCATCTTTAACTCTCGGGTTTTCTTTAAGATATTCTTTAATTTTTCCGTAATTTGCTTCTTTTATTTCTATTTTGCAGGGTAAATCAGAACTATTTGCATTACCGGAGAAAAACAAACATCTGTGATTTTCTCTTCCAGTTATGACTTTAATTTTAAGCTTCTTATGGTCATCTTTAAGCACATACTTTTCTCTTGAGTAGTCTTCCATATATTGTTTTTGCAGACTTTTGCCAGGAACAACAATGCTTGCTCTTCCTAATTTTTTAGCTATATTCAATGCAATAGCACTTTTTCCCGTACCACAAACACCCTTAATAAAAATAACTTTCTGCCCATTAATTATATGGGAAATAACCTCATTAACAACTTCTCCCTGAGTTTTATTGTTTGAAAAAATCAAAGGTTTTAGCTTTTTTCCATTGCTGTAAAGGTTAAATTCTTGGACATTGTCATTTAGATTATGAACCTCATCATCTTGTTCATCACTTGGCCATATATCAGATCCCCTCCCTTTCCTCAAAAATAAATCTTTCTTGATATTTTCAGGAAGACTAATACTGCCGTCAGGATTAAACCTAAGCTGTTTTTCCTTGAAATTAACTTCTTTTTCAAATCCCATAATTTGTTAAAAAAGAACCTTGTTTAAAAATTATGTTATGGCGTTGTAAATTCAAAAGTCCTTGAGTTTTACCACACTTTTTAAAGTGTGGTTTGTTTAGGACTTTTGAATGCTCAAGATTTAACCACATCTTTCGAGATGTGATTTTATCAAGAATCTTGACATAATCTTAATTTACAAATTCAACATTTTTCATGTTTTTAAATTGTCTATCCCCTGTAAGAAACTTAAGATTATTTCTCAATGAAAGTATATATCCAATACAATCTGCATAAGATAATTTCATCTTTTTATATTTATACCTAAATCTAGCTGATTCAACAGATACTCCAAGAGTTATATCAAAAAATTGCAAATTAAGGTTTTTTATCCAGTAATCAGCAGTCTGTCGATTATAATTAGTTAATAAATAATAATATAACTCAGAAACATTCAAGCTAGTTGTTATAATAATCTCATCTGCAAATTTGATGTAACTCTGATTTTGATTAATAATTTCTACAAGAGCATATGTATCAAAAAAATATTTCATCAATCCTCATCCCAAAGTTCTTTATCAACTTCATCCAATAGTTCTTTTGTTGTTTTTTTTGGTTTTGTCAAATTAAGTTTTTTAGCTAGCCTAAAAATATCTCCAGCAGTTGTTTTATTTTCTGATTGGACAATTATAGTAATATCAGATCCCTCTTTTAATTGTTCAGTATTCACTATATTTTTAGGAATAACTACTCCAAATGAATTTCCCCATTTCTTAACTTTAGTACTAATTTTTTCCATAAGTTATACATGTATAATTAATATTTAAAACTTTCTGCCTTACTAATTCAAAACTTTAAAATCTACCCGCCACCTAAACTTATACGGAGCTATATCTCCTGCCTTCTTTACTTTAATGATTTTAATGATTTTTTTAGCTTTTTTAGCTTCATTTTGGATATTCTGAACTATCTCATTAGAGTTATAAGAAAACCCATAATAATTAATTATACCATTTTTCTTAATTACTTGAAAAGCTGAATTAAGAAAACTATCTTTTAGATTAGGCCTAGGCATAATAATTATGTCAAATTTTAGTTTTTCTTTTGACAGTTTTGGAATAACTTTTTTAACATCTCCCTGAATTATTCTAACATTATTAACTCTATTTAAAATTACATTTTGTTTTGCATACTTATTGCACTCTTTGCCTAATTCAACACTATAAACAACTTCAGGTTTGGAATTCTTAGCAATAACAATAGCATATGGTGCAACCCCTCCAAACATAACTAATACTTTTTCATTTTTCTTTACCTGCTGATAAATTTCTTTTCTCTCATTACTTAGCCTAGGAGAAAAATAACAAGTTTCAACATTAAATTTAAACCTGCATCCATTTTCCAAATATAATGCTTCTTTATTTTTCTTGCCAGCTAGATAATTTGTCTTAATTGTTCTTAATCTGCCCTTTACTTTTTCCTTTTTTTCAAGAATTGTTTCAACACTTTTTTTCTCTTTCAGCAATTTATTAGCTTCTTTTATTTTTTCAGGCTTTTTAGCTTCATCAGGAAATTTAGCAATTATCACATTTCCTAAAATATCATAACTTATTTTCATATAAAAAATAACAAAAATCAATTAATAAAGTTAATCAAAACAAGGTTTTTTGTTTTGTTCCTTTTATGATGTCTGACATATCAAGTCCAAATACTTGGAAGATATTTTCAACAGCAGGTAATATTTGTTTGCTCAAATAATAGTCAATATCATAATTTTTATTCTCATCTGGAAAAACAGCTCTATCTCTAGTCAAAGCTTTTTTATCACTTGATTCTGCTATATAATATTTAACCAGCATTCCGGCATTTACAGGCATTCCTTTAGCTAACATTTTCCTTGCAATTGTCACGTGAGGAGTTACAGCTTTATAGTCAGAAAGGGATTTTTTAAGCTGTGTTTTTATCATTATGCTTCCTTTGTTTACTTTACGATCTTTAATTTTATTTATTACTTCCTTTGTATAAACCAAAGCAGATTTTTCATTTCCCTCATTAAGTATTTTTTCCAAAACTTTATTTTGAAGTTCACGTGCTAAATTACACCAGTCTCTCCTCACTGTTTCAAAACCTCTAATTTTTAGTTTACCTTTTTCATTTATTAAGGCATATTTTTTCTTTGCTCCAATCTTCCCACCCCTAGTTGTAACCCAGATACCTCTTTTATAAAAATCTTCTAATTCTAATTCCATAATCCCTGGCAATTTTTTATTAATACTTCCTAGGAATTCTAGTGCCTGAGTTTTTGATTTTTTATTCATTTCTAAGGCAATAGAATCTGTATTATGTGCTAATACATAGTTTGCAAAGAAGCAATGAGTTTCATCAACTTCCAAGTCGTAGACATATTCTGGAGCATCAATTAGTTTAATTTCCTTAACACTCTGAAGATCAAACTCAAAATCTTTAATATTTTTTGTCTTGCTTGAATTTGTTTTTATGTTCATTAATTTATTTTTACGCTCAAGTAAAAAGCCAACTTTTTTAATAAATTGTCTTCTATCCTTCAAAATTATATTCTTTGAATAGCTTCCTCTTGAATAACCTTTATATTTATTTATTGTATTTTCTTTAAAAACTGAGTGAGAAACTCCAATTTTATATAATAATTTCCTTACATTATCAATATATTCTTCATAAATAGAAGTATATTTTATTACAGGAGCATTGTTCCTTACCATTACACAGCCATCTGCTGAAAATAGACCTCTTAAAAACGAGGCAATATTTCTCTCATTTTCATGAAATAACCAATCCGGAATTATTTTTTTCCCATTAATACTTCTAAATTCTTTTGAGATAATATTTATTAATTTTAATCCATTTACTACTAAATCTCCTTCTCTTGATTTACTCCACCAGTAATTTTTTATAAAGCCATTTTTTATTAAAGGTGTTATTAACTTATCAAAAACTTCAGAACTATCTTTACCTAAAGATAATCTCAAGTAATAATCTTTATTATTTTTTGTATGTGATTTATTCCTCATAAAGCTTCCATCTCCTATAAAATATCCTGCAAATTCATAAACTTCTTTGGGGTAATCTTTACTTCTTAGAAATTCAGATGGTATTGTTTTCAAACAAACTATAGAATTTAGTTTTTTCTTTATTTCAGTAGGCTTTACTTCAATAAGTCTATCAGACAGTTTTTTTAGTTTGTTATTTTTTATTCTTTCATATCCAATTAGAGAATGATCTTCAGTAACGTCAATATACCAATTATTAGTAAAATGAACTCTATACATTATCTTATTGCATTTATGCCTCATAATATAATTAATTGGTTTGAAAATAGATCTTCCATTTTTATTTAAGGTTAGAACTTCTATATCTCTCTTATAATCATACTCTTTCCCAAGCAAATTTTTACTATCTTCTTTTTGAAATAAACTTTCAATAAATTCTTCATTAATTATCCCATTTTTCTTAACTATTACTTTAGTCTTCCCATCAACACTATCTGAGTAGATAACTTTAAACCCTGATTTTTCAGAATCATTAATCACTTTTTTAATATAATCTCTTGAAATAGATGTTGCTGAAGCAGAAGCTTCAGGACAATAATATCTTGCTCCAAAAAATCCTTGGTAACCATATGAGGCATTTGCTAATAGTTTGAAAGCATTTGATCTTGCTTTAACTAAATTATTTTGTAATTTTTTATAGTCTTCTTTATATTGCTTTCTTTTTTTAATTATTTCTTCCAACATTTCAGGGAAAAACCCTTTATTTTTAGAGAAGTAATATTTTTTGTTTCCTATATCTACTTCTAAGAAATCACTTTTTCCTGGTTTTTTCTCACCCAGATATGTAGATCTTGATAGATTAAATGTGGCTATAATGCTTGGCCAATATGATGTGAAATCAAACATTGCTATATTTTCATATAATTTTGGTATAGGTTGCAATACAAATGCCCCTTCATATTTTTCTCTTAGTCTTCTTTTTCCTATCTCTTCATGTCTTGGCTTTTCTTCAATAATCTCATTATATTTTTCTAAGTTGTGAATTATATAATTATCAACTTGTGATGACATCCCATCTCTTGTTACATTAAATAAAGGTTCTTGTGTAATTCTACAAAATTCAGCCATATCATTCCAAGTTTTATTAAATAAATTATATGTTAAAATTGAATCTTGGAGATTATATTCAAAAAATTTTTTCCAATCTTCGTTAGACATATTTTCAGTTGGTTTAAATTCATGGTCTATTTTTTTATCTCCTAATAACTCTTTTGATACTTCACCTAATGAAAGTGTTTCAGATTGGAGATATTGAGAATAAGCAACACTTATGAATTTTAATAAATCTACATGAACAATTCCAGATATTTTTCCTCTTGGATTTTGACCTCCTGAAAATTTTAAAACAGAATTATCTAAACCTAAAGTTAATTTAATTTTATTTTTTTCAGCTCTTGCTTTTAGATAAGGAAAATCAAAACCGTCTGAAAAATATCCTGTAATTATATCTGGAGATATTTTTTTAGTATGTTTTATGAATGACTCTATCATTTCTTCTTCATCTTTATATATTTCTACAAAACTTGGAGAATTTGGAATTTTTTTAGTTGTTAGAACTTTTTTTATTCCTTCAGAAACTAATGAAATCATTAATATTTCACCTTTACCAATTTCAAATTCTTTAGTTTCTATGTCAATAGCTAAAACTTTCGGTATAAAATTATGTTGAGTTTTAGTTTCAGATATTTTATCAACTTTGATTACTAAATCAACATCTAAAGAATCTATTAAACCTCCAAAATCATCTATATTTGTTATTACATTTCCTTTGATTGAATGCCAAGTCAGAGGAATTAATTTTTTTTCTAAAATATATCTTGTTATATAATTCAAATCTATTTCTCTTATTGCTTTAATTTCTTTTTCTTTAATTTTTTCTGAAAACTTATCAGCATCTTTATGATTTGTTATAAATATTTTAATTGCTTTGACTTTGTTTCCTAAGAAGTTTTTGTCTTTGATTTCTGTTTTTATTACTTTAGATACTCTAGATTCATTTTCAACTTTAATTTTTTCTATTTTATTATGTAATTCTTTTAGTTTTTTTTCTGAAACTGAATCTTTTAATATTGCCCAGAAAAATACATCACATGAATCAATTAAACATATTCTTTTATTATCTCTAGTTTTTCCAATTATTTTAATGTAATTCTTACCTTGAAAATCAAAATCTTCGTAGCTTAAAGGTATAAAATCAACTTCCATTTATATTTTAACCAAACATGATATTAAAAAGTTCTTATATTCATTATAATAATTACTAATAAGGAGTAACATATAGAAAGGTTTAAAAATACTCTAAAATAAGTCATATTATGGAATGGCCAACTCAAACAGATATTAATAGATATAGAAGTCTAGTTGATGCTGTAAATAACTCACCAATAGATTTTTCTAATGGAGTTGATGCTGAAAACTTGCCAAAAGCAAAAGAAATACTAAAAAAAATTTACCATATTCCTGCTATACCTACAATAGAATTTGGAGAAGAAAAAATGATACCTATTACAGATGCTTCTAAAGAACAAGTTGGAAGATACTGGCAAAAAGAAATGGGAAATGCAAAATTAGCATTAAGATTAAGAGAAAAAGATGCTACATCAACATATAGTAAACCCAAAAGATTACCTCCACAAGCTCACAAATTAACTCCAAGGATTAAATTAGAAGAAGCTTTAGCAAGACTAGATGAAGATGCAGTAAGATCAGCTTGTCACAGAGAAGGTATTGATTTTATAAGAGATTATGGTGAAATTTTTGGTTATGATAAAGCTGAATAGATTAATAATCATATAATTAATTATTTATATTGCAATTTCTTGTTTTTTTAATGGGTCTTAACATAAGAGATATTGTTCCAAGAAAAGAATTGGATACTAACGAATTAAGAGGAAAAATAGTAGCAGTTGATGCATTCAATGCCCTCTATCAATTTCTAAGTAGTATAAGACAGTATGATGGAACTCCACTAATGGATTCGAAGGGAAATATAACCAGCCATTTGTCTGGTTTATTTTACAGAAATATTGCTCTTCTTAGTGAAGGTGTAAAACTAGTTTATGTTTTTGATGGAAAAGCTCCAGATTTAAAAAATTCTCTTAAAGAAAAAAGAAAAGAAATAAAAGATTTAGCTAAAGTAAGGTATAAAGAAGCTAAAGAAAAAGAAGACTTTGATGATATGAGGAAATACAGCAAACAACTTTCAATTATAAATAGCACAATGATTGAAGAAAGTAAAGAACTTTTAGAGGCAATGGGTATTGCAGTTATCCAAGCTCCTGGAGAAGGAGAAGCTCAAGCTTCAGAATTATCAAAAGAAAAAGGTATTTATGCAGTTGCTTCTCAAGACTACGATTGTTTGTTGTTTGGAGCACCACTACTCATTCAAAATCTAACTCTTGCTAGAAAAAGAAAAACTGCTTCAGGTATAATTGAAATAAATCCTGAGATAATTGAACTAGAAAAAGTGCTTAATCATCTCCATATTGACCATGATCAACTTATATGTATAGGAATTTTAACTGGAACTGATTATAATCCCGGAGGAATAAAAGGAATAGGTCAAAAAAAAGCGCTAGAAATTGTTCAAAAATATAAAAATCCTATAGATATATTCAAAAATTATGAAACATATTTTGATTGGAAAGAAGTTTTTGAATTATTCAAAAAACCAGATGTTAGAAAAAATATAGATATAAAATTTCCTGAAATAAATCCTGACAAAATAAAAGAGATTTTAACAAAAAGAGATTTTTCTGAAGAAAGAATTGAAAAACAAATTGAAAAACTTATTAATATTAAAGAAAAAAATAAACAGAAAACTCTTTTTTGATTTTAATTTTTTAATTGAAAAGATTTATAAGCTAACTAAATTAGCCAATTCTCCACTAAAATGGAAGAAAAACAAACTATAGAAGAACTGCAAAAAAAGTTAGAATTAGTAGTTTTAAATGAAGATGCAAGAAGAACAATAATAACTCATCACCTAAAATCCCCCCTAAATATAATTAATGTAAATGTAGAAAGAATGTTGTATGATTTAAAGGAAAATGAAAGGAAAATGCAAAAATTAAGAGAAGCACATCCACACAATGAAGAAATACAGAAAGCAACTACAGAATTAGCATTTCAAATAAGAAGATATACTACACTAATACAAACAGGGGTTCAGTTAGGAAGTGATATAATTGAAGGTATAGCCTCTGAAAGCGCTTCAAAAGAAGAATTACAAAAAGGCTGGCAAAAAACAAAACCAATAAAAAGAACTGGAAAAATAATAGAAGCTCATAATCATTTAATAATTTCAAGAAATCTTGGTTTATCATTTCAGTATAATAAAAATGATTCTGAAAAAGAAGTTTCAATGAATCAATATGCTTTTGCAGCTACACTATCAAACACTCTTTCAAATGCTGTGAAATATGCTATTGATGGTTCTGTAATAAAACTAGTCTCACATTTTGATTCTAGTAAAGAAAGATATGTTTTTGAAATAGAAAATATGGTTAATCGTCCCATAAATGTCAAGGATGTTCTAAGAAAAATTAGAGACGGTTATACTGCAGAAGAAATTGAGGATAGAGCATTTTTTGAATCAAATCAAGGAATAGGATTAGAAAGTGTAATAAACATACTAGGAAAACTAGGCGGAGAATATGAACTATCAAGTGGAGACTCCTTTAGACTAAGAGAAGAAGACTCAAAAGGGATGAAAAGAAAGACGTATGGAATTATTACACCAGAACAACATGTGCCTCCATTACCTTCATTTTATTTCAAAGCTTCTATTCCTATAAAAGAATAATAGTTAAAACAAAATCAGGCTGCAGTTCTTGTTAATGGCATTATTTTACTAGGACGATTTCTAAGTTCTCTATTATGTATTACGTAAGCCCATGTTTTCATTGATTCTACTTGTAAAAGATAAACATCAAACTCTTTTCTAATCTCAGGATGCAACCCTTGATACATTTCCCTAAATTTTATCCATGTCATATCTACATGTTCAGCATTATGAACATAAAACCCATTTTCAAGATTGCTAATATAATTCGGATTACAAATACAAAACATCAAATAATAATTAATTAAAACTTTATAAGCATTCTCATACTAACTAAAACATGTCAAAATTAATAAATCCAATTGAAAAAGCAAATCCGATATTCCTAAATAGAATTAAAGATCAGTTAAAGGATGAAAAAGATTATGAAGAGTTTTGTAAAATATCGATTATTCCTCCAGTTAATTCAATAAGATGTAACACAATTAAAATCTCTCCAGTTGAGTTAAAAAAACGTCTTGAGAAAAAATGGGAAATTAAACAACCATTTCCAGAATTTCCTGAAATTATGATAGTAAAATCTAAGCTTTCGCCAGGAGAATTAGGAAAAGCTATAGAACACATATTAGGGTATTATTACATCCAGGAAATTTCAAGCATGATGCCGGCACTTGTATTAAATCCTAAAGAAAGTGAATCAATAATTGATTTAGCTGCAGCTCCTGGATCAAAAACCACTCAAATAGCTTCTATGACAAATAATAAAGGCGTTCTTATAGCAAACGAAGTATCTCTTGGAAGAATAAGTATTTTGTCAACTAATTTACAAAGATGTGGAGTTACAAATACTCTTGTTATAAGACAAACTGGTGAAAGTTTATGTAAAAAATTAGTTAAACTAAATATAAGATTTGACAAAGTTCTCGCAGATGTTCCATGTTCTGGTGAAGGAACAATTAGAAGTTCACCAAAAACAGTGCAGATGTTTTCTGAAAATTTAATAAAAAATCTTTCTAACACTCAAAAATATCTAGCAACAAATGCGCTAAAAGTTCTTAAATTAGGTGGAGATTTAATTTATAGTACATGTACTCATGCTCCAGAAGAAAATGAAGCTATTATATCTTACTTATTGGATAACTTCCCAGTTGAAATTCAGAAAATAGAGCTTCCATTAAAAACTCGTCCAGGAATTACAAAATGGAAAGATCGGGAGTATAATAAAGATGTATCTCAATGTGTAAGAATCTATCCTCAAGATAACAATACAGAAGGTTTTTTTATTGCACATCTTAAAAAAACAGGAGAAATAGAATGAAAAACTATTTTATAATTTTAAGAGGACCAGCTGGAATGGGAAAAAGTACAATTGCAAAGCTACTATCCAATAAAATCAAAGCAGAAGTATTTCATATTGATAATATACTAGACAGGTTAAATCTTGGATATAAACAAGGGGGAAAATGGGTCCCATTAAATAATTTTTTAGAGGTAGATAAAAAGATAATCCCTGAAATAAATGAAAAGATAAAAAACAAAAAAATAATAATAGAAGGTAATTTCTACCACAAAGAGCATATTAAAGATTTATTAAAAAATATTAATTCCAAAAATTATATATTTACCTTAAAAACAAATGTTAAAACATGCATAAAAAGAGATTCAAAAAGAAAGTCAATAGGTGAAAAAAATATTAAAGATGTTCATAAATTAGTATCAAAGTTTGATGAAGGAATTTTAATTAACACATATAATAAAAACAAAGAAGAAATAGTTAAAGAGATAATTTCTCATATAAGAAAATGAGCAATCAAAAAATTTATAAAGATCAAATGAATAATAATACTATCAAATCCCCGGTATGGCTTTCGGGTAATGCCGGGAGTTCTAATCTTAAAAAACTGGCAATTGTTTTCATTGATGGTAATAATTTATATCATAATTTGAAAAACATAATAAAACCAAGTGAAATTGATTTTAAAAAACTAGCAGATTTTATTTGTTCTAAGTTCAATTTAAACTTAAAAGAGATAAGATATTATAATTCTATTCCGGATATTTCTGACAATGAAATTACTTATCATAAACATCTTAATTTTTTATCAGGCCTGGAAAAACAAGGCATTATAGTTAAAACACGAAAACTTACAAAATTAAAAAAAGAAAAAGGTGTTGATGTTTTAATAGCTAGTGATATTATAAGAAACACAATAATTGACAAAAAGTGTGATGTTTGTATTCTAATCTCAGGAGATGCTGATTTTATTCCAGTTATGGAAATTATTAAAGATTTAAAAAAAGAAGTCATAACTGCAATGGTTTTAAATGGATATGCTCGGGAATTAATGCAGGGCAGATTCAGATTTTTAATTTTGAAAGATAAAGATATATTAGATAATTGTTTAAAAAATAATAAAGGATTAAAATGAGTAAAATAGAATTTCTTGACAAAACAAAAAAGAAAAAAATGATTGGAAATCTTAATGATAATTATGGAATTGAAAGTTTACATCATTTGTTTATTCGTTCTGGAAATGACAAAATAAGGATTTATTCTGGAGGATTGTCTTTAGAAGAACTAAATTTATTTGGTAAGAACTTAAGATTAGAATTAATTGGTGCATCTTTAGGAAAAATAGAAGAAGATAATTTAAGAATTAATTTTGATATATTAAATTTACCAGAAATAAAATCTCAAATAAATAAAAATATAATTGAAATTTCTTCTACAGAAGTCTTGGAATGGCTTAAAGGGAAATCAATTGAAATAAACACAGAAGAATTAGCAAAAAATGATCTAGTTGTAATAAAGAATAATGAAGATTTATTAGGAGTAGCAAAAAATAGAAAAACATATATACAAAATTATGTTCCAAAAGAAAGGAGAATAAAATGAATAAAGAAGAAATAGAATCAGCAAGAAAAGCAGGTGAAATAGTTAAAAAAATAAAAAAAGAAGCAATAATTTGGATAAAACAAGGTATGCCACTAATAGAACTAGCTGAAAAAATAGAAACACAAATTGTTAAACTAGGTGGAAAACCAGCTTTCCCTGTAAATTTAGGTATAAATGAGTATGCTGCACACTACACTCCTTCACATGATGACAAAACAATTGCATATGGATTATTAAAAGTTGATTTTGGTGTTCAAATAAATGGTTATGTTGTAGACAATGCATTTTCAATAGATTTAGATAACTCCAGCAAAAATAAAAAACTAATAGAAACAAGTGAGTTAGCTTTAGAAAATGCAATAGAATCTGTAAAAAATAATGAAACGCTTGGAGAAATTGGAACAAAAATTCAAAAAACAGCTTCAGATGCTGGTTTTAGTGCAATTCAAAATCTATCAGGGCATGAAATTAGTCAGTGGGAATTACATTCTAGTTTAACAATACCTAATTATAATAATAATTCAACAATAAAATTAGATGATGGGATATATGCAATTGAACCATTTATAACAGCTGGAGAAGGAAAAGTCTATGATGGAAAAGATTCTGGAATATATGAATTAAAAAAATCTGGGAGTGTTAGGGATTCTAATGCCAGAGAGATTTTAAAATACATAATAGATGAATACAATTCTCTTCCATTCTGCTCAAGATGGTTAGTAAAAAAATTTGGAACTCGTGCTTTAGTATCTTTAAACTTCCTAGAATCAGCAGGGCTTTTGCATCAATTCACTCATTTAGTTGAAAAATCAAAATCTCCAGTAGCTCAAAGTGAAGCAACAATAATAATTAATAAAGGTGAAGTTGAAATACTAACTTAATTATATTTATACAAGTAATAAACTTCTTGAGGACTTAAACTTCGATTGTAGATTCTAACTTCATCTATAGTTCCATTAAAATGAGATTGAGATCGAACACTTCTTCCAATTACTGCAGGATCAACTGCTGCATTATAAACAATTGAAGATGGAACAGCAAGGTTTGTTTTTTCAGCAACTAAAATCCCGTTTTGGTATAGTTTCATATAAACACCTGGTTTATAAAATCCAACAAAATTTGTCCATTTATTTAAAAAACTTGAAACAACAGCCCATACAATTCCAATAGCTGCTAATACCATTAAAATCATAAGAACAGTTGTTATAACATCACTTACTCCTTTTTTTACTCATAAATATATTAGAAATAACCAATTAATAAACTTAATTAAAACAAAAACCTTAATAAGTATTTAATTTCTAATTCTCTTATGGAAATAAAACTTTACAACACTCTAACAAGAAAAAAACAAATATTAAAAACTGTTAAAAAATCCCATGTTTCTATCTATTCCTGCGGACCAACAGTTTACTGGTATCAGCATATAGGAAACTTAAGAAGTTATATTTTTTCAGATGTTTTAAAAAGAATTCTTTTATTTAATAGTTATAATGTCCGTCATGTAATTAACATAACAGATGTAGGACATTTAACAAGTGATGCAGATACAGGAGAAGATAAAATGGAAAAAGCTGCATCTAAAGAAGGTAAAACAGCTAAACAAATAGCTGATTATTATTTTTCTGTATTCAAAAATGATTTAGAAAAACTCAACATAATAATGCCAGATGTTTGGCCAAAGGCTTCTGAACATATAGAAGAACAAATTGGGCTAATAAATGAGTTAGAATCAAAAGGATACACATATAAAACAGAAGATGGTATATATTTTGACACTTCAAAATTTAAAAATTATGGTAAATTAGCAAGACTAAATATCAAAGGATTACAAGCAGGAAAAAGAGTATCTTTTGGAGATAAAAAAAGCAAAACTGACTTTGCCTTATGGAAATTTTCAAATCCAGTAGGAGTAAGGAAACAAGAATGGGACTCTCCATGGGGAATTGGATTTCCTGGCTGGCATATAGAGTGTTCTGCTATGTCAATGAAATACCTAGGAGATAGATTTGATATACATACAGGTGGAGAAGATCATATCTCAGTCCATCATACAAATGAAATTGCTCAATCAGAATGTGCAACAGGCAAACCATTTGTAAACTACTGGATGCATGGAGCATTTTTAACATTTAAAGGAGAAAAAATAAGTAAAAGTAAAGGTGGACTGTACACTTTGTCAGAATTGGAAAATTTAGGTTTTAGTGCTTTAGACTACAGATATTTTTGTTTAACAACAAGTTACAGAAAACAGTTGGACTTCTCAATTGAAAAGTTAAAATCCGCAAGAAATGCTTATGAAAGACTAAAAAATATCTGTCAATCTCTAGAAGATGATGGAAATGAAAATAAGAAATACATTGAAGATTTCCAAAAAGCAATAAATGATGATCTAAACACAGTTAAAGCACTACAACTTTTATGGAATCTTCTAAGAGATAAAAAAGCAAAAGGAAAAATAGAAACTATAAGAAAAATGGATGAAGTTTTTGCCTTAAATCTTTTAATTAAAGAACATATAAAAATACCTAAAGAAGTTCAGTCATTAATTGAAAAAAGAGAACAGGCAAGAAAAAATAAAGATTTCAAATTATCAGATGAATTAAGAAATAAAATAAATTCTTTAGGATATTCAGTTTCAGACACTTCTGAAGGTCCTATTGTTAAAAAATCATAAAAATTTAAATACTTAAAAAAACTTAATGTTGTATGAGAAAAATAGGTGTTTCAATACTTATACTAATATTAGCTACTTCTTTAGTGCTTGCAATAAATTTAGGAGATTATAATACAAATGCCAGGGAAGCAGGAAATGAAATTAGAGAACAATTGCAGGCAAGAAACATGTCTTCTAATGTTACACTTGGAACAGAACTAGCTCAGAGAATACGTGCACATCTTCAGGATTGTGAAGAAAAAGAAAACAGAACAGAAAGAATAGAGTGTAGACTTAAAATAAAGCAAATAGCAACAAGAAAAATAGTGCAAGCTTGGAAAGAACAAAATAAAGATGAAACTCCAGAAGCCTGTAGAAATTTAAATACTAACAGAAAAGAAGAGTGTAGAAAATTGCATAGGGCAATTAATAATTGTTTTGAAAAAGAAGGTAGAGAAAAAGATAGATGTTTTAAAAGAGTAGCTGGTTTTATTAATAGTAATTTAAACGATGAGCGTTCTAACAAATCTGAAAAAGGCAGAATATACATAGTGTCTCTTTTAGAAGAGCTTCAACAAAAAATTGAGGATAAAGTAGAATCTGGAAGAATAAATGATGCAACTGGAGCTGATTTAATAAGCCAAATAACAGACATTAAAGAAAGTGTACTAAATGGAGATTCTAGAGAAATAATACAACCAAAAATTCAAAAATTTAAATTAGACTATAGAAATACTATGGTTGAAAACCAAAATAATAATTCCGGTAATAACCAAACAGAAGAAAATAATTCCATTGGGGGTAACACAACACAATAAAATGTTTAAATGGATAATAACGATAATAATCATAGTAATTTTGATAGCAGGAGGAGTTTACTTATTTAATGGGATAAACACAGGAAGTAATCAGAATAATGGAAATAACTCAAACCTTGACAATGCCCCAAGTACAGAATTTACAGATTTAACTAACTCCGATAGTGTCTTTAATGAAATAGACAATGCTATTGCTTCTTTAGACCAGTAATAAGCTTTAAACATCAAAAATCAAAGATTTTTGTGGCCAAAAGAATCAGTGATTCTTTGGATCCAGAAAACAAGTATGTTTTCTTGGCTTAAAGTTTCTTCCAGATAAAGAAGAAACTTTAAAAGCCTGATTCTTTATGGTATTTTATGGTAAAAAGACTTATCAGCTCTAAAAAATCAAAAAATGATTATGAAAAGTACAAATGGTTCATAACCTCTAGTAATAAAATTGTTATAGGTGGCAAAAGTGCTGAACAAAATGAAGAAGTGGTTAATAGCTATAAAACTGACTTAAAATTCTCAAAATATGTTGTTATGCACACAAAAGCCCCAGGAAGTCCTTTTTCAATAATCATGTCAGACAAATATAACAAAAGAGACCTTGAAGAAACAGCAATATTTACAGGTTGTTTTTCAAGAGCCTGGAGAGAGAAAAAGAAAAGTGTTATAATAGATGTATTCCTTGTTGAACAAATAGTAAAGAACAAAAATATGAAAACAGGCACTTTTGGAGTTATAGGGAAAATAGACAGAAAACCAGTGAAATTAAAATTATACCTGACAAAACAAAATGGTAAGCTAAGAGCTATACCATTTAATGCAAAGAATTCTATTCCAATTATTCCTGGAAAAATGTCTAAAGACAAATTCGCAGAGCAGTTATCAATTAAACTAGACATCCCTATGGAAGAAATTCTTAATGCCTTACCAACAGGTGGTTTTCAAACATGCTGAAAGCAATGATTCCAGGATTCATAAAACCCAGAGAACACACTTGTTCTCTGGTACAGAGATTAATTGAATCTCTAGTAACCCGGAGGTGGTTTTTATCATGCAATTAGTTTCAAGTGTTCAAATAGGTAAAAATGGTATAACTAAAAATACAATTGAAGCAATAAAAACTCATTTTAAGAATCATTTAAATGTAAAAGTAGTATTTTTAAAAGGATCGGGAAGGGATAGTAAATCAATAAAAAAAGATGCTGAAAAAATAGTTTTTGGGTTAGGAAACAACTACACTTATAGAGTAGTTGGCTTTACAGTTTTCATAAAAAAATGGCGCAAGCCAATGAGATAATATGTTATATAAATCTTTAAAAAACTTTTTTTCTTAAATTTCAAATGGAATTATTATATGAAGGTGAAAAATTAAGAATTGGCTATAATCCAAATAGTCATGAAGACCATATTCTCTACATTGGTCTAGAAGGAACTGATAATGAAAGAATGGTGCATATTCAGAGAGGAATATTAGAAGAATTAGCTGAAACACAAGAAATATTCAAAATAGAAAGAAAAATTAATACATCTAATCCAAATATTTTATATATATTAAAAGAACATAAAATACCTTTTGAAGAATTAGCATTAGCATTTGCTCAAGCAAGAATTGCTGAATTAGAAGAAGAAAGAGACTATTTTATTTCCGAATCACGAAAATATAGAGAAGAAGTTGAAGAACTAAAAGCAAAGTAAGATTTATAAACCACATTTACACTTTAAAATAAACTTTGACAGCTAAGAGCTGTTCTATTGCTGCAAAGCAAGGTTACATAAAATAAAATGAGTATTTACAATCTAGATGCAAGAGAATTTAATAAAAAACTAGTTGAAGAACTAAAAAAAATTCCTGAATTTAGTATACCAGAATGGAGCTTATATGTTAAAACGTCAGTAGCAAGAGAAAGACCTACTCAAGATCCAGATTTTTGGCATAAAAGATCAGCAAGTATTCTAAGACAAATATACATAAAAAAATTAGTTGGAGTAAATAGGCTAAGAAATAGATATGGAGGTCTAAAAGACAGAGGAGCTAGACCATCAGAATTTAGAAAAGGTGGAGGAAAAATTATAAGAACAATCCTGCAACAAGCTGAGAAGGCAGGATTAATTATGAAAGTTGAAACTGGTAAAAAAGGAAGAAAACTAACTGAGAAAGGAATTAAATTACTAGAAAACATAAAATAATATGGTAAAAGCAAAACAACAAAGGCAAAAGAAAATAAAATTAGCAAAACATAATCGAAGAACTAAATGGGCTCCTGTATGGATTGTTGTGCGTAAAGTTGGTTCAGGAAAAAGAGTTCATCCTGCTTCAATAACAAGAATAAGAAGAAACTGGAGAACAAGAAAGCTAAAAATTAAACCAAGAATTGACAGAAAGAGGCATCTAGGATAAAATGACAAAAGAAACAGTTTTTTACCCAAGAGAAGAATATGATCTGATAATAAGGACTCTAAATGAACCAGACCAAGAAATAGCTAAAATGCTTGGAATAGAACCTTCATATGTAACAAGAAATCCATCTGAAGTTAAAGTTTATCATGCAGTTATCAGAGAAAATGAAAAAGTTTTAGGAGAAGTAACAATTACAGGAAAAATAAATGATCATAGTGAAAATGGGAAAGGCTCAAGTTTAACATATACTTCATTAGATCGAAATAATAATGAAAGAATAAAAAGAGCATTAGAAGATATAGTAAGTTCAAACAAAATACAGGTAGTTTAATAAGATGGCAAAAAAAGAAAAAAAGGAAGTTATTGAAAGAGAATACACAATTCCACTTAGAAGGGAGTTTATGAAAGTTAAAAGACATAAAAGAACTCCTAAAGCTGTAAAAGCTGTTAAACAATTTATAGCGAAACACATGAAAATAGAAGACAGGGATTTAAAAAAGGTAAAGGTGGACAAATGGTTAAATAATGAATTATGGTTTAGGGGGATAAAAAACCCTCCAAATAAAATAAAAGTAAAAGTAATAAAAGAAGGAGATATTGTAAAAGTCAGCTTAGTAAATATACCAGAAAAAATAAAATATATTATAGAAAGAGAGAATAGAGATAAAAAAGAGCAAGAGAAGAAAAAGAAACCGGTAGAAGAAAAGAAAGAAAAAGTTGATGAAAAATCAAAAGAGGAAGTAAGAGAAGAAAAAGAAAAAGAAGCTTCAGTAATGGCTTCAAAAGAACTTCAAGCTGAAATGCAAGCTAAAGAACAAAAACATATATCAAAGCAAAAACCAATGAAAACTGAAAGAATACAAACTAAGACCCTTCCTAAAAAATAATTCTATCTTAGTTTAACAATATAACTGTCAGGAATAAAAGAACCTTTGGACTTATAAAAATTATGAACTAAAAACTGTTCTTCAAAATGAGATGCATAAAGGGTAACAAGTCTTTCAACATAATGTAAATGTAATGGTCCACAAAACATAAACTTCATTAGTTTTGGGTATAACATTTATTCTATCTCTATTAAAAATGCTAAAAGCACTTTTTTCATTAGTAGTACCAATTCTAGTATGGCTACCCAAAAGCATACGAGCTAAATCTACCATTAAATCATACTTAACTGCATCACTTAATAATTTTCTTGGCTTTTTAAACTCCATAAAATTCCATAACAAAACTGTTTATAAATATTAATAGTTAGTAATATTAATGTTAAATAAAATAAAAGGCGACTTAAGAAAATTAGCCAACAAAGAGAAAATACCAATTTATCAGAATTTTTTTAAAACTAAAAAGGGGCAATATAGTGAGGGTGATGTATTTATAGGTGTTTCAGTTCCAAACACAAGAAAGATAGCTAAAAAATACAAAGATTCTAAATTAAGTGTAGTAGAACAATTACTTGGAAGCAAAATCCATGAAGAAAGGCTTCTTGGGGTCTTAATACTTGTGCAAAAATATCAGAAAACAAATGATGATAAAATATTCTTTTTTTATAAAAAACATAATAAAAAAATAAATAACTGGGATTTAGTTGATTTAAGTGCAGATAAAATAGTGGGTCATTATTATTATAACAATAAAAACAAGATACAAGAATTATATGAACTTGCAAAATCCAATAATTTATGGGAAAAAAGAACTTCAATAGTTTCAACTTTTTATTTCATAAAAAATAATGATTTCAAACAAACAATAACTGTATCTGAATTACTTTTAAGAGATAAACATGATTTAATACATAAAGCAGTTGGTTGGATGTTAAGAGAAGTTGGTAAAAAGGATAAAAAAATACTTTTACAATTCATTAGTAAAAACTACCATAAAATCCCAAGAACAACACTTAGATATGCTATTGAAAAATTTTCTGAAGCTGAAAGATTGAAATATCTTAAAGGTAACATAAATCTTTAAATATATTACACAAAGTAAAAACTAATGAAAAGAGCTTTATTATCAGGATTGCTAACATTCCTAGCTTTATTACCATCTAATGAAGCATCAGCTAATTACAGAACTGAAAAAGGCCATAATGGAAGAATAGAATCAACAATTATGGATTATACAACTAAAGAATCAATTTCTCTAAGAACTGTATGGAGTGATGAAATAGATGGCGTAATAGTTTCAAATTATCCTAATATTGATTGGAATACATCAATAAGGTATGATGCTGAAAAAAATGCTGTTAGTTTCCAGATAGCAGCCCCTGAAAATATTCATAGAAGATATGTTGAAATGTTTAATCGAGGAATTGAAGAAGTAGAAAAGAAAGAAAAGAAAAGAAAAGATAATGAAGAAAAGTTAAAGGTTGTTGTTATGCATATCCAAGATATATCTCCAGGATCAAATGGTAAAGAAGTAACTTGTTACTGGGCCGAAATGGAAGATACCCCGATACCTAAATGGAAAATATCAATAAAAGATTACACTAATGATAACAACCCTCCAGAAATTGATATAAAACCAGATAAAAATGATCTTTACATGTTATTAAATATCTACAAAGAAAAAAGAAGGGAACATGAATTTCCAATTTTAAAATTGGAATTTTAACTTATAAGGAAGCCAATATCATTAGATTTTTAAAAGGTAATTCCTTCGGATCTAAACAATAGTTGATTGAAAGGAGGTATAAAATGAAAGGTAAATATAATGAGTATGGTCCTACATTAATAAGAGTGTTTTTAGGTCTACTTTTGTTAATTCCAGGGATATCTAAGCTAATGAATCCTGCTGGAATAACAGGACTTTTAACAGGTATAGGTTTCCCAATACCAGTTTTATTTGCATGGATAGTAATATTAGGAGAGATAATATTTGGTGTTACAATAATAATTGGATGGAAAGTAAAGTATACTGCTTGGCCTCTAGCAATAATCCTTGCAGTGGCAGTAATAACAGTTGCAATTCCAAACATGAATGGAAATCCAATAAATCTTCTGTTCCATTTACAGGCAATAGCTGGTTTAATAAGTCTAACATTAACAGGTTCAGGAATGTGGTCTATAGATCAGTTAATGAAAAAAAGGTAAATACTTTCTTTTTTATTTTTATTATTTATCTTTCTTAGGTTTTTTAAATAGAGGAATTAGTTAAAATCTATGAAAAAATTAGTTATTTTAGGAGGAGGTTTTGCAGGAGCAAAAATTGCAAAAGCTCTTGAAAATAAATTTGAAGTTACTTTAATTGATAGTAAAGACTACTATGAGTTTACCCCTGGAATTTTAAGATCTATTGTAAAACCTACTCATCTAAAAAAGATACAAGTTATACATAATCATTATTTAAAAAAGGCTAAAGTAATTGTAGAATGTATAAAAGAAGTTAGTAAAAATTATGTACTAACTGATAAAAGTAAAATAAAATTTGATTATCTTGTAATTGCACTAGGTTCTAGTTATAATTCTCCATTTAAAGAAAAAGAAATAATTGTGGCAACAAGAGGGGCACATTTGAGAAAATACTATAAAGAGTTATGTAAAGTAAAAAATATTACAATAGTTGGAGGAGGAATTGTTGGAGTTGAACTAGCTGGTGAAATCTCAGATTTTTACAAAAATAAAGAAATAACACTAATACAAAAACATGAAAAATTAATGGAAAGAAATCGTAATAAAACAATATCATATGCAGACAATTTCCTGAGGAAAAAAGGAGTAAGAATAATCTATGAAGAAGAAATGAAAGAATATAATAAAAAAGTAATAACTACAGATAAAGGCATAAAAATAAAATCAGACCTGACATTTATTTGTACTGGGATAACTCCAAATTCAGAACCATTGAAAAAGAATATGTCAAAATACTTAAATAAAAGGGAGTATGTAAATGTCAATAAATATCTACAAATAAATGGTTATAAGAATATTTTCGCAGCAGGAGATATAACAAATATTAAGGAAGAAAAGCTTGCTCAAAATGCAGAATGTCATGCAGATATTATAATAAAAAATTTAAAGAACATAGAGTCAAACAAACCATTAGAAAAATATGTACCAAAGCCAAGAATAATGATAATAAGTTTAGGGAGATTTAACGGAATATTACAATATAAAAATTTTATCCTAACAGGAATAATTCCAGGTATTTTAAAAACCTTTGTTGAATGGAAGACAATGATAAAATATAGATAAAATTTTAATATAACATGATAAGTATAGAAAAAATAAAATCAGAGAAGCTAATAAAAGAACTTCTAGAATTTTCTATAATTAATATTGATAAACCATCAGGTCCAACATCTTTTGGAGTTGATGTTGTTATAAAAAAGGCGCTTAATATAGAAAAAACATCACATTTTGGAACTCTAGACCCAATGGTTACAGGAGTTCTTCCAGTAGCTTTATCTAGGGCATGTAAACTAATGCCTTATTTTATAGGTAAAGATAAAACTTATGTTGGTATCTTAAGGGTCCACAAAGAAATTTCTCTAGAAAATCTACAAAAAACTGCCGATAAGTTTACTGGAAAAATAAATCAAACGCCTCCTAGAAAGTCAAGAGTAAAAAGAGTAGAAAGGAAAAGAACTGTGTATAATTTTAAAATAACTGAACAAGATGAAAACAACAAAAATAACTTTATTTTTGAAGCTAAAGTAGAAGCTGGAACTTATATTAGGAAATTAATACATGATTTAGGTATATTAATTGGAGGAGCACATATGTTAGAATTAAGAAGAACACAGGCAAGTATTTTCAATGAAGAAAATTCAGTAGATATTTATAGATTTTTAGAAATAGTTGAAGAGTATAATAATGGAAATGAATTATTTTTAAGAAATATTCTAATACCTGGCGAGATAATATCTAATGTACTACCAATTATAGAAGTTAAAAAAGAGTATGTTAAAAAATTGCAACATGGATCTCCTTTAATAAAAGAATATGTTAAAAATGATATACCTAAAACAGAGAAAATAGCTGTTTTTAATGGTAACACTTTTATAGGTGTATTTAGAACAACAAATGAAAAAACCATATTAGCAAGGCCAGAATATGTTTTCCAACCAATAAAATAAGTTTAAAATGACAAATCACAATTATCATTTATGCAGAGAAATAGGAATAAATGCTAACTATGATCCTAAAATTGCTACATATGACTGCACAGCAATTTGCCCATATGGACATCAAAAAACACAAAATCCAGAAGAAACGGGGAATGGGTACAGAACAATATGTGAAGTAAAAGGTCTTTTATTATTATCAGAATAACCAGAATTTCAGGCATGTTTAAAAAAATAATATAGGTTAAAAAATCAAACAGATTTAACAGAATAATTTAAGTATTCTAAAAATTTCCAATAATCATAAAGATAAAATGAGAGAATTTGTTTACTTTTCAAATAAAGCAGTAACTTCTGGAAAGTATTTATCTGGGAATCTAATGCATGCTGGAAGAATGGACATAGCAATACATGTACTAATTAATTCTTTATTTCTAAGTCATAAAATAAGAGAAAAAACTAAAATCCATTTAATTTTTAATGGCCCTCCAAATCCACCACAACACTTAATAATTTTTCCAGATGGAAAGAAATCATCAGGAAAGATACAATTAAGTAAAAAAGATGTTGCAGGATTAATTAAAAAAATGTTATATAAGTCTAATCCAAATAAAATAACTAAAGTTGAAGAAGGTTATGAAATAGAAAAAAAATCGGTATTCAAAGTTCTTGATGAAATGGAAAAAGATGGAAAAGAAATATATATTTTAGATTCTAAAGGAGAAGACCTAAGAAAGGTAAGGTTTTCGGAAAATTCTGTGTTAGTTATAGGAGATCATGAAGGTTTTAATAAAAAAGAGTTTAAAAAACTAAAATCTTATGGTGAGACAGTATCAATTGGTAGTGAAACATACTTTGCATCACAAGTTGTAACAATTATAAATAATGAATTAGACAGGCAAGGAATTTAATTACAACTAAACTTTATTAATAAAAATCATCTCAAAAATATAACTTCTGCCTTTCCATCTGTATAAAAAGAGCTACCTGCAGCATTTGCACCAAGTGTTTGATTAACAACATTTACCTCTTTAACAGAAATAACTCCATTAGTTTTCAAAAGGTCTTCCTTAACTTTATCACGTTCATTGTCTACAAAAGGATCAATATCATGGACAATAAGTACACTGCTTGATTTTCTAATAATTTTTTTATCAAAATGGGCAGTTGCAAACCAAATATCTTTTCCAGTATCTGTAACTAAAGATGTTTTCCAAAAATGAATATGATGTCTCTCATGAATTGAATTTTTTGTAGTTGGTTGCTCAAATGCAAAATTATTGGGCTCAGCATTCCAAAAAGATGGTACACCAGGAGATTGTGGATAAGAAATATTAAAAATTAGAGCACGTATATCAAGAATAATAGTCTTTACATTTATTTTGTCATTTTCATGCCATCCAGCTTCTTCAAAAGTATTTCTAAGACTAGTTTCATTTCCTACAATAATTATATTAATAGGTTCTATAGGATTACCCATTAAATCCTCACTTGTTTTTGAAATATTTAAAAAAAGATTATTAGATATCTCACTTTCAAGTATCATATTTATATTCTTAGTAGGAGAATGAAAATTAAGTGGGTGTGTTTGAAAGAAAAACCCTAAAAAAATCACCCAAGTCAAAAAAAGAGCTAGAATAAAATATTTGGGAAATTTCTTATCTAAATTAACTTTAATATTATTATATGGTTCAAATTTATCTTTAATTTCAAACATTGTAATTATTATAGCAAGAAAAGACAATCCAGCAAAATAACTTGCTAAAACATCAGAAGGCCAGTGAACTCCAAGATAAACTCTTGAAAAACCAATAAGAACAATAAGACTCAAACCTAAAAGCAAAACTAAAAACTTCTGAAGTTTTGTCTTGGAATTTTTATATAAAAAATAAGTAAGCAATCCATAAAAAGAAATGGAGATAAAAGCATGTCCGCTTGGAAAGCTAAAACTTCCTTCTTGTATCAAAGCATTAACTAATAATGGCCTAGGTCTTTGAACAATATTTTTTACTAACCAGACAAATAACTCACCAAATACAATAGATACTAAAATAGCTTTGATATAATTATATTTTGTATAAAAAGCAAAAGCAATGCAAAGTAATAATGCTCCAAAAAAAACAACTTCCCAATTACCAAGATAAGTAAAAAAAAGCATCAAGTTACTAAACTCAGGTGTTCTAAGCATCTGTAAAAGATTTATAACTCTTGCATCTGCTCTTACAATTGATTCAGTATGTATTACATTTTCAACAAAAGAAAAAAACATAAAAACAAATACTAAAGAAACTATTATTCCAAGAGTAAGGTAAAGTCCGAATTTTTTTCTTGGGCTTAATCTATTTTTAAAAAATCCAAAAGTATTAGGATATTTTTTAGATAAATCATTAACTTGCGGGTCATTATATACTGCATTTACTATTGACTTAAATATAGATTTAAACAATTTAAACATAACTTCAAAAGAGATATACAACTTAAAAAGGTTATTAATTCTAAAATTTTGCTTTTAAAGATAGTTTTGAAACCTTTTCTAAAGGTTTATTTTGTTACTTTTTTAAAAGTTTATTCCGTTTTGGAAACCTTTCTTAAAGGTTTATTTGGTAACCTTTTCTAAAGGTTTATTGTTCGTTTTGGAAACCTTTTCTAAAGGTTTATTGTTAAGCTTTCTTAGCCTCAGAAGCAATGCTATTAATATCCTTAGTTATAGAATCAATTGCATCTTGTATTGCCTTAATAGGTGATTTTCCTTTTGTCTGAACTCTCAGCATAGGAGGGTTATTTGGATGAGATCTTTTCCAGGCAGCAAATTCAACAGTTTTATCCTTATTCAAGTATTCTCTTATAGTTTCAGTAACAGTCAAATTATCTATCTCTACTTCAATAACATTCTTATCTTCACTTAATATTTTAACTTCCATCTTATAATAATAAGTTAAAAATTAGACTTTTAAATCTTTCCTTTATGTTAAGTCAATAATCAAACTTAACATTATCTAATTTTTATTCAAAATAGCTATCGGCAGATTTTTAAAGTTAAATATGTCTATATTTCTGTTTCTCTCTTTTCTCTCTTTAAAGAATGAGGAAAA
>Ga0209542_10003503_pt1 | contig 33519 bp, 35 predicted proteins | sample RifCSPhighO2_01_FD_184028 | JGI IMG/M metagenome (GOLD analysis project Ga0209542, IMG submission 184028) | Soil microbial communities from Rifle, Colorado - Rifle CSP2_plank highO2_0.1 (SPAdes) (version 2) | ecosystem: Environmental > Terrestrial > Deep subsurface > Rock core/Sediment ... | reverse complement strand
CTCTCCGGAATAGGCAGAAAATCATTTTCGTTAACGGCTCCGGCCGCCGGGGAAGAAGCCACGGTTCGGGCCAGAATCGACCTGCCGGAAGGGGCGATAGAAATAAGGGTGGTAATTAGGCCGAACTCTATGGTGCTATTGTGGCAGGCAAATGACTCTTACGTTCCGCCCTTTTATAAAGGAAAGGCCTTGCCTACGGCGGATACGGAAATAAAAGTAGTGGCTATGCCGGAGATAAAAAATGTTAGTCCTAAAAATATGGTTTATACCTGGAAAAGGGACTATACAGCCGACCAGGGCGCCTCGGGTTATGGTAAAAATTCTTATATTTATGTAAATGATTACTTAGAAAATTCAAGTACTGTGTCGGTGATTGCCTCTACTATTGAAGGAGCTTCCTCGGAGTCAAGTATCAACATCGGGGCAGTAGAGCCAAAAATATCTTTTTATAAAAAAGACAATGACTTCGGAATTGTCTGGGAAAAAGCCCTGGAGAATGGACACCAAGTAGTGGGGGAAGAAGTGCTGGTGGCGGTACCTTACTTCCTTTCGCCAAAAAATTTATTACATCCAAGTTTGATGTGGAGTTGGTTTATTAATAATAGTTTAATAGCAGTGCAAGGTGGCAGGAAGGACTTCCTCCCGCTTAAAATAGAAGCAGGAACTTCCGGCACATCCCTAATTCGCCTCCAAATTGAAAACAGAGATAGGATTTTCCAAACAGCGAATAAAGAAATAAGCGTGGGATTTTAAGATGAAAAGAATTGCACAATATATTTTAATACTTGTTGTGATGATCGGATTATTTAGCCCGATATTTAATTTAACTGCCCAGACAGTTGGACAATGTGTAGATGGTAATGGAGTAGGGCTTCCAAATATTTCCTTTGGAAATTGTAACCCTCCTAATAAATGGACATTAACAGTGTGTTTTGAGCCGAAAGTTTTGCAAAATGGTCAATGCAAACCCTGCACTCCTCCTACGGTATATTCAGTACTCGGTGGATGTGTTACACCAGTTTCCCCAACTCTACCGCTCTGTATAACTGACAGAACAACGGGGCAACCAATCAATTCCCCCTGCAGAACTATTTCAACGCCCACAACAACTTCTAATTATCATCTTCTGGCGCCCATTAACATCCCAGGGGGGATAACGGATTTTGATCCTAGTGATCCAAATAAGCCAAACGCTCTGGGGGAATATCTGAATTTAATGCTAAAGATATTTATCGGTTTGTGCGCAGTCCTCGCAGTGGTAATGATTGTAATGGGAGGAATTGAGTATATGACCACCGAGCTTGTGCACACCAAAGAAGCGGGAAAAGAAAGAATTACTAACGCGCTTTTGGGTCTCCTCATCGCTCTTGGCGCCTATGCCCTTCTGAACACCATAAATCCGGATTTGTTAAAAACAGATATAAAAATAGACCGAACTATCATCGCCTACGCTGGCGCCCCGGAATCAAGTGTTCCTTTCACTCCAATAAGTCAAGTAGCATTACAGGGGCTTGGCATTAATTGTACTGGAAGCGGAGGAAATACGGCGCTTGCTTCAATCGCTCAATCTTTTGGAGGTAAAACAACTTACAGTATGACGGCAAGAAATACCGCTAATTCAACAACAGTATTTGCGGATTGCTCTTCTTTTGTCGCTCAGGTATATAAATGTGCAGGATTAAATATCCCAGGCAATAATACTGGAGAAATGTTTGGTGGAGCAAGTGCAGTTACCGTTACAAATATTAATGGAACAAAAATAAACGGCACAGAATTACAGGTCGGGGATTTACTAGGGTGGAAACAAGGTGGGGGAGAACAATTTGGTCATGTGGTAATGTACATAGGTAACGGAAATGTAATAGACGCACAAAGAACAGGTGTTGCTGTGAGACCGCTTAACTCTCCTCAATTCCAAGGAAGGTTAAAATACATTAAAAAGATTTAAAATTCCATGTCAAAAAGAAACTTTACACTTTTAATAATAGTTCTAATCATAATAACGGCCATAGCGTTTTGGTTTTTCTACTTTATGAAGCCGTCAGCGCCCTCCGACGACGGGGAAGGAGGAATAAATTTTCTTTCCTGGTTTAACCCCTTTGGCTCGAGTACCCCAACCCCTACTCCAGAACCCTCTCCAAGTCCAACCCCAACCGAAGAACCTGAAACAGAAACTACGATTTCAAAATTAAAAAGGGTTTCTAGTATGCCCGTTGCTGGCTTTACAGTATTCCAAAAAGAAAGATTCAAAGAGATTCCGGTGGTACCTCCCGTTGAGCAAGAACCCCCCTTGCTCAACTTGCTCAAAAAACCGATCCCGCCGACAACAGAATTTGTCCCGGCCCTTAGATATGTGGCTAAAGCCACGGGAAATATTTATCAGACCTTTGCCGACAATATTGACGAGCGTAAGTTTTCCAGCACCGTAATCCCGAAGGTGCATGAAGCATACTTTGGCAACAAGGGCAATGCGGTCATTATGAGATACTTAAAAACAGACGCTAGGACAATTCAGACCTTTGTGGGCATCTTACCTAAAGAACTGTTGGGTGGAGATACGTCTCTAGAGAACGAAGTGGTAGGGTCTTTCTTGCCAGACAACATTACTGATATTAGTTTATCAGCCGACACTTTAAAAATGTTTTATTTATTTAACGTGGGCACCGATGCAGATACGGCTATCGGCACGACTTTGGACTTTTTGAACAATAAAAAGGCCCAGATATTTGAAAGTCCCTTCACAGAGTGGCTGTCCTCCTGGCCAAATTCTAAAATAATAACTCTAACCACCAAGCCGGCGGCAAACGTGCCTGGACAGGTATATGCCATTGACCTTAATACCAAGGCCTTTAGTAAAATTCTGGGCGGGATTAATGGCTTAACTACGCTCGCGAGCCCGAGTGGGAATTTAATGCTCTACAGCGACAATAATTTATCATTATCCTTGTACAACACAATTACCAAGGCATCTACTCCACTAGGTCTAAAAACTTTACCAGAAAAATGCGTCTGGGGTAGCGGAAGTGATGTTATTTATTGCGCTGTCCCGACAAACGCTCTTGGGGGAGGGTATCCAGATCCATGGTATCAAGGAGAAGTATCTTTTGCCGACCAACTTTGGAAGATAAACGCTCTGGATGGAATCACGAGGATGATTTTAGACCCAACCACTGTGGCGGGAGGAGAGATAACTGACGGTATAAAACTCGCCTTGGATGAAAAACAAAATTACTTGTTTTTTATAAACAAGAAAAACTCTTATTTGTGGGAACTAAAGTTAAATTAACAATTATGAATTAAAAATTATTAATTGATCATTCGTAATTTGTAATTTGTAATTTGTAATTTGTAATTTGTAATTTGTAATTTGTAATTTTATATTGTCCCGATATATTTTATGACTACCCGGCGATGAGGCCCAAAGCCGGTTGACTCGGTTTTCAGATCTTCTGCGCCAGAGAGAAATTCGTGTACAACTCGGCGTTCAAAGGCCGGCATGGGGTCCACTTCTACGCTGGACTTAAAATATCTGGCCCGCTCCGCCATCATGTGCGCTATCGCTCGGAGATTTTCCACTCTCTTTTTCTGAAAACCGTTAATATCAATTAAAAAAGAAACCCCGGGATTTTCTGCCTCGGTTGGAGGGGTCTTGGTCTCAATTATTTTACGAGCGAGATGATTTAAGGCAAAAAGGGCCTCCCCCTCACGTAAAGTAAAAAGGTGTGGCTCGCTGACTTCAGCAGAAAACCAAGTGTTGGTAGGGGACTCTTCAGTAATGGTGATATCGTTTACCGATACGGTAGTTTTTTCAATTAACTCTCTTATCAAATTTTGGATTTGCTCTTTATTCATTATATTTCACGGCTTCTATGACCAAGGGGTCTTTGCGTTTGGCGTAAATTTGTTGGCCTATGGCAAAAATGTTACTCGCAATAAAATATAATGCAATTACCCCAGAACTGTAGGAAATAAAAGCCATCAGAAATGGAAAAATATATTTCATTTGCATACTCATGCTTTTACTGAAGCTTTCTCCAAAAGAGCCGGGGATAGCAGGGGGGGAAGTAGCGGGTTTAGGCATAAAGTATGCCTGAAAATATTGAGAGGCCCCCGCTAGAATAGCTAATAATAAACTTTTCCCACCGATATCTAGTACCCCCAAGAAAATCATATTTAAGTGTTCCGGAGCATGGATAAAAGAGTACAGCATGTCACCATTGAGTTTTATTCCTTTATAAAAAACAAAATACAAAGCAAAGATAATCGGGATTTGAATTAAAACCAGCAAACAGCCCGAAAAAGGATTGGTTTTGTGTTTCTTGTAAAGCTCGAAGGTTTGTTTCGCCTGTTCTTCTTTGCTGGCCCCACTCTCTTTTATTTTATTTAACTCTGGAGCCAGAATACTCATTTGCGCTTGGCTTTCAATGGCGCGCTGGGAAAGGGGGAATAAGGCCAACTTAACAATAACAGTAAGAACGATAACCGCCAGACCTACGTCTCCGCCAGGAATCACCGAGACCAGAAAAGCCAAAGCGTTCACTAGTGGGTGGTATAAAAGAAGATTCCAAATATACGAAAGCATCTTCTAATCTTACCCCGTAGTGAAATTTTTAGCAAAATTTACTACCGGGCAAGTATTAAAATAAGTCAAATTACTTTAGGGGAGCTAGGTGGTTTTTTTGCCACGGATGACAACGGAGAATACGTAAAAATCCTAAATAAAATCCTTTCGGAGCGCCGTATTTTTCTATCGCTTGTTTAGTATATTCGGAACAAGTAGGGTAGAAAACACATCTCGGTCTAGGATGGACCAAGATATTTTTCTGATAAAAATTAATTAATTTTATGGAGAATACTTTTAATTTCATTTTCAATTTCTAAATTAGAACTGGGCACTTTCTTAAAAAGAAATACACCAATGGCCCCCGAGGGGAATTGGCTCATATATTTTTCTAAAGCCGAATATCCTAGTCGTCTTAGAGAATTTCTTTTAGCAGCGTCTTTGGCAACGCTTTTTGGAGCAATGAAAGAAGTTCGCGCAGGGGTGGGGTGGTTGCTGGAGACAAACTTAAACGTTAGGAGAGCAGACGATACAGATCTGCCTCGCTTAAATACGAGATCTACTTCTTTTTTGGAAATTCTTCTTTTTTTAAGAAGCACGGAATTAATTATAAATCACGAATTATTAATTGACAATTTGTAATTTCTAATTAAGCTGTCCTTAAACAGCCAACTTTTTTCGGCCTTTTCTCCTTCTTCGCAATAGTACTTTCTGACCAGTTTTTATTCTAGACCTAACCAAAAAACCATGGGCCCTGGCTCTTTTTCTTTTTCGGGGTTGATAGGTAAATGACATAGTGTAGAGTATATAATATTATCAAGTTATTATCAAATTCCAGTCCTGTGGGATAAGTTTATCAACAGATTATCAACATAGTTAATAAGTTTTTGTAATTTGATTTTAGGGGCGGAAGAGTATAATGTGAAACAATGAATACGGAACAACTTTGGAAAAACTGTTTGGTTGAAATCGAGGCCGGTCTTTCAAAAGCCAACTTCAGCACCTGGTTTAAGAACACTTCTATCCTAAAAGAAGATACCGGAGTAATATACATCGGGGTACCAAATGAGTTCGTGCGGGACTGGCTGAAGAATAAATACAACAAACTTATAACTAAGACCATCGCGGACGCGTACGAAAACATGCGGGCGGTGGAGTATATCATCACTAAAACAGAGGCCAGTAAACAGGAAATTTTTACCCCTGGAGAGATTTATGTAAATAAAGAATTACCGTTAAAGGACTTATATATAAATCAAGAAGACAATCTCAACCCGCGTTATCATTTCAAATCCTTTATTGTTGGGGCCTTTAACGAACTCGCTTACGCTGCCTCTCAGGCCATTATAGAAAGCCCCGGCACCAAGTACAACCCCTTTTTTGTTTACGGGGGAACGGGTCTGGGTAAAACCCATTTAATCCAGGCGGTAGGAAATGCTATAAAAGATAAATACCCGAACAAAAAGGTACACTATATGACCCTGGAGAAATTCGCCACCGACTTCATAAACTCTCTCCAAAACAATAAAGCAAATTCTTTTAAGGAAAAGTATCGTAAATATGATCTGCTAATTATTGATGATATCCAATTTATAGGCAAAATGGAGAAAATCCAGGAAGAGCTCTTTCACACCTTCAACACTTTTCACGAAAATAACAAGCAAATTATATTTTCCTCCGACAAACACCCCAATTACATCCCGGAATTGGCCGACCGCCTAAAGTCGCGTTTCGCCGCGGGAATGATTGTGGATGTTTCTGAACCGGAATACGAGTCCCGTTTGGCTATTTTGAAGGTAAAGTTAAGAGAACTAAACATTGACCTGGAGCCAGAAATTATTGAGTACATCGCTTTCACCATAGAAGGGAATGTACGTGAACTGGAGGGGAGTTTGAATACAATAGTGTGTCAGTATCGTTTGAAGAACCGACCTCTACCGCTTTCTGAAGTGAAAAACCTGTTGAAAAACAACCTGAAACCGAAGAAAAATATGGCAATAAAAGATGTCGTAAAAATAGTAAGTAACTATTACCAACTAGAAGAAGCATCAATTTATGAGAAAACCAGAAGAAAAGAAATTGTGAAAGCCAGACAGGTGGTAATGTACCTTTTGCGTGAGGACTTTAATGTATCATATCCCCTGATTGGGCAAAAAATAGGCGGCAAGGACCACACCACCGTAATTCATTCTTGTTTGAAAATAAAGGCAGATATTAAGAACGACCCGCAACTTTTACAAGAGTTGGAGCAGATAAGAATTATGTTCAAGTAATCAAGTAGAAATTAAAAATAAATTAATTAAAACATGTTGGTAAATAAAAACACAACCAAGTTGTCCACTTATTAACACCCTTAATAGTATTAATAGATTAAATATAAAAAATATAAACATACCATGAAACTAGAATGTGAAATTGAAAAAATCAAGAAAGGTATTTCTGACGCGGAAAGAGTTACTGGTAAAAATCTTACCCTGCCGGTTTTGAGTTCTATTCTGCTTATAGCTTCTAATAAAACCTTAAAACTTAGATCTACAAACTTAAGCATTGGGGTGGAGATAGAAATTCCGGCCAAAATAGAAAAAGAGGGCCTGGCGGCTGTCTCTGGGGCGGTATTGGCGGGTATTTTTTCTAATATTTTTGATATGGGGAGTGTGCGAATTGAGGGGTCTGACGGGAACTTGATAATAAAAACAAAAAAAAGCAACATAAAACTAAAGGGGCAACCACACAATGACTTCCCAACCATCCCCACTGTTTCTGGAAAAACTTTTGAAATAGAGTCGAAAAAGTTAGCGGACGGGATAAAGTCGGTATATTACAGTTCTTCTCCGTCGGACATAAAACCGGAGATTTCAAGTGTTTTTATTTATACCCACGAGGATAATCTAGTATTTGTTTCTACGGATTCTTTTCGTTTGGCGGAAAAGAAAGTAAAAGTCAAAGGCCTGGAGGAAATAACCGGGATTCTCGTTCCTTTTAAGAATATTGCAGAAATATTGAGAATTTTTGGAGAAGTGGAGGACACGGTGAAGGTATGTTTTAATAAAAACCAAATCTCTTTTTCCGCCGGTAACATATACTTAACCTCCCGAGTGATTGACGGGATTTTTCCGGATTATCGTCAAATTATTCCTAAAGGAGCAACAACCGAAGCGGTACTCCTAAAACAGGACTTACTAAACGCCCTCAAACTATCAAATATTTTTTCAGACAAGTTTAACCAAGTTAACCTGAGCATAAAACCAAAAGAAAAGATTTTTGAGCTGTCGTCGGCTAACAGCGACATTGGGGAAAATAAAACATACCTAGATGCAGCGATTAAAGGAGAAAATGTTGAGCTCGGTTTCAACTATAAATATTTCTTGGATTGTTTTCAAGCCGTCAACACCGACAGTGTCTCTATAAAGTTAAACGGAGCTGCAAGCCCAATAATTGTAACTCCTGTTTCTGACCCATCTTTTTCTTATTTAATAATGCCCATGAACAGATAAAACAAAAAGCCCCAATTATTCTTCTACCCGGAAAACTGAAATTACCTCTCCGCGATTATAGGCGCTATCGTAAAGAATTATTTTCAATTCATTATTTTCTCGCAAGTTATCAAGCTCTCTCGGCACAAAAGAAAAGTTAAAAGGCGTCTCCACAGTTCCTAAGTAAACGTCATTTATAAAAATATCCATTTTTTTAAGCGGGAAGCGCCCATCATTTTTTACTTTTAACTCTATTTTTTCGTCCGGGCTATAAATAGTTGATTCATTTGGTTTTAGGACCGAGACAACGGGCTTCAGTAAGTCAGTATGCACATCGTCTTCCGCGGTCGGCTTATCGTTCCAAGTCGTTACCCTGTAATTGCCCCTCTTTTGCGCCCACCAATTCTGTACGGGTATTTCCCAATGGCTAAATTGCAAGTTAGCCCCCGGATTTTCAGGTGGAGCGCCTAAAATATCGTTTCTATCTACCCAGTACAGGATTGAATGGACATTGGTCACCACTTTTTCTTCCATTGTTTCCTTTGGCGTATTGGCTGTGGCCAATTTCCCGGATATTTTATCTATAAAAAAATTTTCATTACCCATCCAAGATCCTCGAAGGATCGGTTTAACTTTTCCCGCGTCAACTTCTAAATTCGGTTTTTCAAATTTATCACTTGGCAATGTTTTCAGCGCTTCATTTATAAATTTATTCCAAATTGGCCCCGCCAATGCCGAACCACCTTTTTTCATAGCGGTGTTGTCGTTATTCCCCGCCCAAACCCCGACCACGATTGAAGGAGTATAACCAAGAGTCCAGGCGTCTTTATTATTATTGGTGGTTCCGGTCTTAGCTGCTGCTTCTCTGCCGGGGATCAAGAGGACTGAGTTGGCGCCGAAGGTCGGAGTGCGCGCTTTGTTGTCCGCTAAAATATCTGAAATAGTTAAAGCAGTATTTTTAGGCAAAACCTCTTTAGCATTCGGCTTATATTCTTCTAAAATATTTCCATTAACGTCTTCCACTTTTAGAACTCCAGTATAAGGATTTCTTACTCCATCGTTGGCAAAGACTCCGTAGGCCGAAGTCATATCAAGCAAAGTAACTTCTCCACCCCCGATAACCAAAGTAAGCCCGTATCTACTGGCGTCGGTAAGCGTACTGATCCCCATTTCTTCTGAGGTCTTAAGCGCGTCCTTCACCCCTACCAAGAAAAGAAGTTTAACCGCCGGGATGTTTATGGACTGTCCGAGAGCGTCCCGTAGTTTCATCGGGCCGCGGAACCCACTATCATAGTTGTCTGGTTTATAGCAATCACTTTGGTTTTTCCCTGGCAGGGCCTTGCCGTACGGGTCGCAGGTGGTCTGGAATTCTGTAGGCAGGTCAAAGAGCACTGTATCAGGGGTAAAGCCCTTATTGAAAGCCGTAGCGTAAATGAAGGGTTTAAAAGAAGACCCTGGTTGCCGGCTGGCCGTGGCCACATTGAAATTCCCGTCTATCTCTTTGTCAAAATAGTCCCTGGAGCCAATCATCGTCAAAATCTGTCCCGTTTTAGGGTCTATGGCCACCAGAGAAGCATTTTCCCCGTTCCAGTCCTTTTCGTTTCGCAGGGCGCCTTCTTTTACGATTTCTTCTCCTTTCGCCTGGAGGGCGTAATCAAGCGTGGTAGTTACTTTCAGGCCTCCATTCTGAAGAACGTCCACCCCATATTTTTTTTCTAGATAGTCCTTTATAAAAAATACAAAATGCGGCGCCCTGATATTGCCGGCCGACTGGGGCAGGAACTCCACTTTTTCATTTTTAGCTTTTTCATATTCTTCTGCCGTGATAAATTCGACTTCTTTCATTCGGAAAAGTACGAAATTTTTTCTTTCCTCCAACTTGCCCACGTTTTTACCATAAGGAGAGAAAAAAGTAGGGGACTGGGGGATTCCAGCCAAGTACGCCGCTTCCGCCAGCGTTAAATCAATCGCTTTTTTCCCGAAATACGTTCTGGCCGCCTCCTCTATCCCGTAAATTGTTCCGCCGTAAGGAATTTCGTTCAAATACAACTCTAAAATTTTTTCTTTTGGCATGGCCTTGTCTATTTTGACAGCCAACACCCACTCTTTTACTTTTCTGCCTATTTTTTTTATGGTTGTTGTTTCGGCGGTAAGCAAGGTATTTTTTACCAGCTGCTGAGTAATGGTAGACCCGCCGGTTACTTTTCTGCCCGTAAGTTTTGCCCAGACCGTTGCGCGCAAGATAGAACTCATTCTTATCCCATTGTGATTATAAAATTCAGAATCTTCCACGGCGACGGTGGCATTCTTAATATTTGTTCCCATGTTGTCAAAAGTGATATATGTCCTTTTTATATTCTGGTGTATGTCGTAGAGCAGAATTTCCCCCGTCCGGTCGTATATTTTTGTAGAATTTATAACTTTTCTGTCTTCAAATGACTGCAAGTCCGGAATTTTCATGGAAAATACCCAGAAGATACCCGAGGCGGTCACTAAAACAAAAATACTTACGCAAAATAGCGCAAAATTTTTCCAGAAATGTTTACTTTTTTTGATTTTCCCGATGATCGCCCCGACTATTTTAGACATTCTTCTGATTATAACAGAAATGTGTTATTATTTGAATAATGAAAGTAATAACCGAGGAAAAGAAAATAGATGAATTATTGACTAGGGGGGTGGAAAGAGTGTATCCGGATAAAACCACTCTTGAAAAGGTTTTAATATCTGGCAAAAAAATCAAGCTTTATTATGGCATTGATCCAACAAGTAGCACCCTACATCTTGGTCATTTAGTCCAACTTCTCAAGTTAAGGAAATTTCAAGATCTTGGTCATGAAGTGATTATTTTGATTGGTGATTTTACTGCGCAAATTGGAGATCCCACAGATAAGCAAACAACCCGAAAACCGCTTACCCATAAGCAGGTTTTGGAGAATGCCAAAGGATACAAAAACCAGATTAGTAAAATCCTGGATTTAAAAAAGTTAAATATTAACTTTATTAGTAATGCGAAATGGACCAATAAGCTTACTCCAGAAGACATATTGGAATTAGCTTCCCACTTTACGGTTTCAAATCTGCTCACCAGGAGTATGTTTCAAGAAAGAATTAAGGCCGGTCGAGAAGTTTATGTTCACGAATTTCTCTATCCTATTTTTCAAGCATACGACGCAGTAACCATGGATGTGGATTTGCAAATTGGGGGCAATGACCAGATGTTTAATATGCTTGCTGGTCGCGATTTAATGAAAAGAAAAAAGCATAAGGAAATGTTTGTTTTAACCACAAAATTATTAGTAGACCAAGATGGTAAAAAAATGGGTAAAACTGAGGGGAACATGATAACTCTAAATGATGGAGCTAGTGAGATGTTTGGTAAAGTAATGAGTTGGCCTGATGGTATGATTGCTTTGGGTTTTGAAATCTGCACTGAATTGGATTTTAATAATTTTGCAACAGAGAAACCGCGCGACCAAAAAATAAAACTTGCTCACGAAATTGTAAAAATTTGTCACGGAGAAAAAAAGGCCCAACAAGCCGAACAAAGTTTTATAAACACTTTCCAAAAAGGAGAAATTCCAGAGAAAATAGAAGAAATCAAAACTAGCGCCGGCGGACTGCTTAGTGAGATTTTAGCAAAGAATAAAATTATTTCCTCCAAGAGCGAGTGGAAGAGGTTGGTATTAGGCAACGCGATTCATGATTTACTTTTAGGCCAAACGATAACTGACTTAGACCTTAAGGTCAAGGAAAACTTAACTCTCAAAATCGGTAAAAAAAGATTCGTAAAAATTCAATTAAGTTAAAAAGAAAATACACAGAGGAGTCCTGTGTATTTTCCACTACTCTCTAGTGGTACCTACTGTCTGGGTCGTTATCCGTATCTTCATCAAACCTGAAATCATTCATAGCGCCATCTTCCGGCGGTTCTAGAGGTTCCTCTTCTTCCTCGCCGCCGTCTATTCTAAAACTGCGCCCCTCACTTATCCTTTCTTCGTCGTAACTCATACAAAATTTTTATTTATAAATTTTAGTAAGCGACCTGCGAAAACGTTATTTCTTTATTTCCTCTTTTGTAGCAAAATATAAAAAGGTTGGCAATAGCAAGATGTCTTTTGGTGTGGATAACTCCGACCTAAGTCGGAGTCCGACACAAGGTCGGACTAAACTATAGATTTCGAAGGTGCGCAAAGGCAGTCAGGGCTATGGCAATAGCATCCAGTTCGTCGTCAGTCCCGTTAGAGGCAGAGGGTCGCTGCGAGCCCTCGCGGCCTCTAACGGGATTAAAATCCACTAATATTTTAACCATTTTATTTATTTGTGCCTTGTCGGACCTGCCGTAGCCAGTGACCGCTATCTTTATCTGCGGCGGTGAGGCCTCGAAAACCTTAAGCCCTGCCTGCACGGCCTCGTAGATTGCCACCCCGCGCGCTTCGGCTACACGCATTACTGTTTTTTGATTGGTATTTAGGAATAATGTCTCAATCGCCAGAACTTCTGGCTTGTATTTTTTAATTATTTTTTTAACTTCCGCGCCAATCAAATGCAATCTTCCCGAGAATTCTAATTTCGCAGATGTCTTAAAACATTCAGAAAATACTACACTTTCTTTTTTGTCGCCCTTATTTTTTTCCAATACAGCGACTCCCAGGCGCTCGAACCCCGGGTCAATTCCTAAAATTCTCATGAACTGATTTTAGCATTTTTTATATTTATCCACATTGGCAATCTACAGTAATTGTATTATTATGATTATGACACAGTTCTTTGACCACACGTCGTGGTTTCTGGGCTGTGCCAAGCGAGGGATACCCTCATGTGCATGCGCAACCTGGCACCTCGTGGTGCCCCGTCCGTCTCGTTCGTCGTCGTGAACTTCGACAAGAAGCACTGAAGGCGAGGCGTCAGCCGAAAGGTGGTGGGATTAGGCATCGCCGAAGCCCTAATCAGCCGGGGAAGCTACTTCCTCAAGTATCGATAGCCGTCGTTGTGCGACGTGGGCAGGGGGCGCCTCTGGCCCCCACCCATCTATCTTAAAGTCGTTAAGATTTCTTTCTCAAGAAAAGCACTGGCGGCTTTTTCATTTATAGCAGTTTATTTTGAACATTCATCGGCACATCAAACCCTAAGTGCTCATACGCTTTCTTGGTGGCCATTCGTCCTCGGGAAGTTCGCTCTAGTAGGCCGAGCTGGATCAAGTATGGCTCTATCACTTCCTCAATAGTTGCTTCTTCTTCCGACATTGCCGCGCCGATGGTCTTTAATCCCACCGGTCCACCGCTAAATTTTTTAATTAATACTTCTAAAAATTTTCTATCCGAAGAGTTGAGCCCGATGTCGTCCACCGAGAGCATGGCAAGAGCTTTTTCCGCGATTTCTTTACTGATACCTTTTTTACCCGCCCCGTAGGAAGCTTGCTTTCCTTCGGGGTGTACTTGGGCAAAGTCGCGCACCCGTTTCAAAAAGTAATTTGCCGTGCGCGGAGTGAAGCGGCTGCGCTTGGCAATTTCTTTTAAACCCCCCTCTTCCAGTTTTATTTCCAAAAGTTTACTAGACCTCTTTACAATCTCCGAAATTTCTTCGTTTGAATAAAATTCTAGCCGGAAGACCCCGCCGGAGAAACGTGAGCGAAGAGGGGAGGAAATAAGCGCTACGCGGGTGGTGGCGGCGATCAAAGTAAAAGGCGGCAAGTCGAGCTGAATGGTCCGAGCCGAAGGACCCTTGCCGATAATAATGTCTAGCACTCCGGACTCCATGGCCGGGTAGAGAATTTCTTCCACCAGTTTATTTAACCGGTGTATTTCGTCTATAAAAAGGATGTCGCCCGAAGCGAGATTGGTAAGAATTGAAGCCAGGTCGCCAACCTTTTCAATAGCTGGGCCCGAAGTTATTTTCATTTGCCGGCCGGTCTCGTGAGCTATCAGGTGCGCCAATGTCGTCTTACCCAGTCCTGGTGGCCCGTAAAATAGAATATGCTCTGGAATATGCTTACGCTCCTCGGCGGCCCGAAGCAGGATTTTAACATTATCTTTTATATGTTTTTGACCAACATACTCATCCCAGCGGGTAGGGCGCAGGGTAGCATCCAGAAATGACTCATCTGCTTGTTCTTTTGACTTTTTACTTGACTTTGGGCTCATAATATGCTATACTATAAAGGTGGAGGATTTATCAACATGCTATCAACATGTCTATGCACATTATAGCATTTACGTGCAAAGGGGTGCAGTATAATTATTCTTGTGAGGTTAATTAAGCCACCGCCAGGGGCGGGGCAAGAAGGCGTTAATCTCTAAGCAATCAGCCATAGGTTATACGGATTTGCGTAGGACGTTCTGGCGCTTTTATTAGTCAGCTGGGTCTATCCTATAATAATTTGTTACTCTCGGGGCCTAGCTCCGACAGGATTGTTTAGAGATTAATGCTTTTTTCTTTGGAGTTTGTTTCTTTATGAAGTTCTGAAAATAAACTTACCGTTCTAGCAAAGTCCTTTTCCGTAACTATAAAAATTAATTCAGTAGGAGTGGACACAAGTTCTTCTATGTTAATACGGGCGCGAGCAGTGACCGCAAGAAGTGAAAAGAAAACATTTGGGATGCCGAAAACTTCTGGGCTAAAAGAAATCCCGATTGCCGCAAAACCGTGATTAATATATTTCGGTTTGATTTTGAAATGTTTTAGTACCTTGCTTGCCATGTTTGACGAACAGATGATATCAATTTCACCTGTACCTATTGTCGTGGTAAAAAAATCTTCCTGGGATACAGATATATTCTTATGAAGTGATTCTAGTTCTCTAATAAAGTTATTTGTGTTTTCATAAACTATCTCTGAAAGGGGGAGTTTGGTAGTAATATTTTTTATGGTCACATCATGTATAAGTGGTTTCTCTTTTCGAAACTCCTTCCTTAGGCGCGAGAGAGAAACGACCAAACTGGTGATGGTAACCTGTTTTTTGGTAAGTGATTCCACCTTTGGCTTTATTCTATGCGCGTAGCTACTCATATTCATATAGCCATTGGTAAGGGCAAAACAGGCCTCTATTTCTCGGAGTAATATATCCCGCACGATTGGGTGTATTTTAATCATGCTTCTTTATTTTAACAGATTTTACAAAATGTCCCAAATGCAAGGTGGATATTAGAAAAATTAACATAATTAGTGCGAAAAGATATCCTTAAATCTATTATGAAAAAACCAGCACAAGATTTACTTCGCGCCATCGGCAACACACCTTTAGTAAAAGTTCCCCTTAACACAAAAGCAAAGATTTTCGCTAAACTAGAATACTTAAACCCCGGCGGAAGTATAAAAGATCGTTCTGCGCTTTTTATGATTGAGGAGGCGGAGAAGAAAGGATTACTGAAACTTGGTGGAACAATAATTGAGGCCTCCTCCGGTAACCAAGGAGTTGCTTGTGCCATGATCGGGGCTGCTAAAGGATATAAAGTTATTATTACTGTCTCGTCCAAAATAAGTGAGGAAAAAATAAAAACAATTAGGGCCTATGGCGCAAAAGTTGTAATATGTCCCGCAACTTCTTCAATTGAAAACCCAAAAAGTTATCATAACGAAGCAATACGAATTGCTAAAAAGACCCCGAACTCTTTTATGCCTAATCAATACTTTAATCTATCTAACCCCAAAGCTCACTACACAACCTTGGGGCCGGAAATTTGGCGGCAAACTAAAGGAAGAATTACTTATTTTTTTGCAGCTGCGGGAACGGGTGGCACAATCAGCGGCGCAGGAAAATTTTTAAAAGAACAAAACCCAAAAATTAAAATTATAGCTGTTGATATTGATACCTCTTTTCATTCTACAAACGGATGTCCGAAACCCTACAAAATGGAGGGGATAGGTATTGATTTTAAGACCCCTTGCCTAAATGAAAACGTAATTGATAGTTTTTCCCCGGTCTCAGACGAACATGGTCTTAGTATGTTGAAAGTCATGGCATCAAAAGGTTTTCTTATCGGCACAGGGAGTGGCGCAGTGTCTTACGCAGTTCAAAGTCATTTAGGTAATCTTAAAAAGGACGATGTGGTCGTTATGCTTTTCGGCGATTCTGGTCGCGCCTATCTCTCAAAAAATTATTATTAAATTGCGAGGCCTTGCCTCACAACCTTGGATTTGTTATTATGAATACATGTCTCTAAGAAAAGTGGAATTTGCACAAGGTGAGTTTTACCATATTTATAATCGTGGTAATAGTAAGCAGAAGATTTTTCATAGCAAAATCGACTACGAAAGATTTATCCATCTATTATTTTTAGCTAATTCAAAAAATAGTTTTAGTTTTTTTAATTTAGTAAAAAACGGGCACCTTTATGATTTTGAACGAGGCAACACACTTGTGGATATTGGGGCGTACTGTCTTATGCCAAATCACTTTCATATTTTAATTACCCCTAAAGAAGAAGGCGGGGTGAGTAAGTTTATGCAGAAGTTTACAACCGCTTATGTTATGTATTACAACCAAAAATATAAAAGAACAGGAAGTTTGTTTGAAGGAAAGTTTAAATCTGAACATGCTACAAATGATCGGCACTTAAAATATCTTTTTTCTTATATCCACCTGAACCCCATAAAATTAATAGACCCCAAGTGGAAAGAATCCGGCCTGAAAAATAAAAACAAAGCCCTAGACTTTCTGGAAAATTATACCTTTTCTAGTTTTCTTGACTATAAAAATACTGATAGGATCCAGAGCATGATTATTCATAAGGAGCCGTTTCCGAATTATTTTCCAACCCCAAAGCATTTTGAGGCCGAAATTACTGACTGGATTAACTATAAAGAAATATAAAGTTGCGAGGCAAGACCTCGCAACTTTTACTCTTCGTTTAGATCCACCACGCTGTGCACTTCCTCAAGAGAAGTAATGCCACTTAGAATTTTTATCAAGCCGTCTTGACGCAGGGAAAGGATACCTTGCATCTTCGCCACTTTTTTTATTTCGCGCTCGCTTGGGTTTTCTAATATTATTTTTTCTATGTTTTCGTCTGTCCGAATTGCTTCAAAAATCCCGATCTGGCCCGCATAGCCGGTCATGCTGCACTTTTCACAGCCCACATGGTAGAAAAGTTTTGCTGGCAGGCCTTTGATATTAAATTTTGCAAGATCTTTACCTTCGTCCTTCATCCCGGCCAAGATTCCTTTCAAAATTTTAATTTCTGCCGGGCTCGGTTCTTTTTCTTGTCGGCAGAACTGACAAAGACGGCGGACCAGTCGCTGAGCCATGAAGATCGATAAAGCGGATACCAGGATTTTCGGATTAACCTCAAGGTCAATCAGTCGGGGGATAACCCCGGCGGCGTTGTTGGTATGGAGGGTAGAGAAGACCATGTGCCCAGTGAGGGATGCCTGCACGGCAATTCCGGCTGTTTCTGCATCGCGAATTTCTCCAACCATTATCACGTCTGGGTCCTGGCGGAGCGCCGAGCGCAAGCCCTCCGGAAAGGTATAATTTTTATGTAAATTTACTTGGGTCTGAGTTATACCGATTAAATGATACTCCACCGGGTCTTCAATGGTTATTATATTTATTTCGGTTGAATATATTTTTCGTAAAAATGCGTAAAGAGTGGTCGTTTTCCCGGAGCCGGTCGGGCCAGTGACCAGAATCAGGCCATGCGGTTTTGCAATTTCCTCTTTAACAATTTCAAAAAGGTATGGTTCAATGCCCAGTTCTTCAAAACCAACCTGAATGGACTTCGGATCCAGAATACGCATAACGATTGATTCGCCGTAGGCCCCGGGGATAAGCGAAGTACGAACGCTTATTTCCACCTCTCCCTCGGTAATGCTGAAGCGTCCGTCTTGAGCGATTTTTGAAGTTAATTTCATGTCGGAAAGGAGTTTAACGCGCGAACTTAGAAGATGATATATGTCCGGCCCGAAAAAATCTATATCTTGCAGTATCCCATCCAGCCGAAAACGCAAACGACTTCTTTCTTTTTCCGGCTCTATATGAATGTCCGAGGCCCGAATGGCAATGGCCCCAGCCAAAATAACTTCCAGCAAGCGGGAAATTTTATGTATCTGGTTTCCTTTCAGCACTTCCTCCACCAGTTTCCCGATATCTTGCATCCGGTGGATATTCTTTACGGTCTTCCGGAGAACTTCGGCTGAAATATCCAAGCCCCCGATTTGTGAAATTTTCGCCATGGAGAGTTCTACATATCGCCCCCAGACCTTTTCCAAGCTTGCCATCGAAGCCATGTAAAAAACAGGCACCAACCTTTTGCCTTCCGCTATTTCTTTTAGTTTTCCCAAAAGCTCTTCTCCCGGGGTACGTACGGCTATCAAAATATTTTTTCCATTCAGCCCAAAAGGAGCCACTTTCATTTCCCGAGCATCCTTTTCAGGGATGGCTCGCAATGCTTCATTGTTCACTCCGTATCGGGAAAGGTTGATATAAGGAAGTCCGTACTTTGACTCCGCTAATGTTGCCACTAATTGTTCCTCTTCCGCCTTGTATAATTCGTCCAGTTGTTTATTTTGTTTTTCTTCGTCAAAATCCGCCATCGCCATAAATTATATCTTAAATGGTATAATTTTCATAATGGGAAAAAACACTAAAACTCTGGTCTTGTTGGACGCGCATGCCATAATTCACCGCGCCTATCATGCCCTGCCGGACTTTTTGTCCTCTAAAGGCGAACCCACCGGAGCGCTCTACGGGCTTGCCAGCATGCTGATGAAGATAGTTACCGACCTAAAGCCGGATTATATCGTGGCCTGTTATGATTTACCCGGGAAAACCTTTCGGCACGAGGTCTATGACGGGTATAAAGCCAAAAGATTGAAAACCGAAGACGCCCTAATCCACCAACTTAAAAATTCCCGCCAGATTTTCGAGGCCTTTAATGTGCCAATTTACGACTCTCCCGGGTTTGAAGCAGATGATGTACTCGGCACAATCGTAGAGAAATTAAAAAAAGATAACGATCTAAAAATAATCATTGCCTCGGGGGACATGGATACTATGCAGTTAGTGGATGACAAAAAGGTACAAATCTATACTTTGAAAAAAGGCATCAACGATACTATTTTGTACGACGAGGATAAAGTAGTGGCGCGATTCGGTTTTCGCCCAAATCTTTTACCGGACTATAAAGGCCTGCGAGGCGACCCTTCGGATAATATTATCGGGATTAAAGGAATCGGCGAGAAAACCGCTACCGAATTAATAACAAAATTTGGAACCGTTGAAGAAATTTATAAAAAAATTAAAAAAGAGCCGGAAAGTTTTATTAAAGCTGGCCTAAGCCCCAGAGTAGTTGAACTTATAAAAAACAACGAAGAAGAAGCCCTTTTTTCTAAGACCTTGGCGAAGATAAGGCGCGATGTCCCGATAAATTTTGCCCTTCCCGAAAAAACCTTTTGGGACAAGGCCGATTTAAAAAAAATAGAAAAGGTGTTTTTCGAATTTGAATTTCGTAGTTTATTTGCTCGACTAAAAAACTTTTTTGGCAATAATTCGGCGAGTCCTGCAAAATTTTCTCAGGTCCTCGGACCTCCGGGGCCCCACACCCCGGCCAGACCGTTCGAAAATTCTCAGGACTCGCCTTCTGCCGACAATGTAGATCCACAAAAACTAAAAGAAGCATCTATCGCTCTTTGGCTTATAAATTCCGACATTGCCAACCCCACGTTGGAAGATATTTTGCTTTTTTCCAAAACCGATTCTTTTACAGTTGCCTATGAATATATTTTCAAAGAACTGAAAGAAAAAAAATTAACTTTAGTGTATGAAGAAATAGAAAAACCAATAATGAATGTTGTTAAAAAGATGGAAGAACACGGGATCTTGATTGATAAGAAATATTTTGCGAATTTAAGCAGTGAATACCACAAAAAACTGGATTTGCTTACTGCTAAGATATACAAAATGGCTGGGACAGAATTCAATATTAATTCGCCCAAGCAGCTCGGGGAAGTGCTCTTTGACAAAATGGGGATAAAAACAAAATCAAAAAAGAAATTAAATGGATCTTTCTCTACCAAAGTTTCTGTCTTAGAAGAGCTAGAAGAAGACAATCCGATAATAAAAGAAATAATGGCTTATCGCGAATTGCAGAAATTACTTTCCACTTATATTGATGTAATTTCTAAAATGGCGGGAGCTGACGGCCGGCTACATGCGAAGTTTCTACAAAATGGTTCCACTACCGGCCGGTTTTCTTCTCAAAGTCCAAATTTACAAAACTTGCCGATTAAAACGGAACTAGGCAAGAGAATTAGAGGAGGATTTGTGGCTGAAAAGGGCCATAAACTCTCCGCTTTTGATTATAGCCAGATTGAACTGCGAGTAGCCGCCATGCTTTCCGGGGATAAAAAAATGACCGAAATTTTTCGAGAGAAAAAAGATATTCATACAGGTGTCGCTTCTTTTGTATTTGGTGTGCCTATGGAGAAAGTGGATGGTGAAATGCGTCGACGAGCAAAGGTGATAAACTTTGGCATTATTTACGGCATGGGGGTTTCGGCTTTGCGTAAGAATTTGGTCCGACCCAAGTCGGACTCCAACACAAGGTCGGAGGTGATCACCCGAGAAGAAGCCCAAAAATTTTATGATAACTATTTCAACCAGTTCTCCGGCATTCGGGACTATCTAGAAGAAGTAAAAAAATTTGCCGTGAAGAATTCTTATACCGAAACATTGTTCGGCCGTCGGAGATATTTTCCAAATATAAATTCAAGAATTCCATTTCTTAAAAATATGGCCGAACGTACTGCCATTAATGCCCCCATACAAGGCACGGCCGCTGACGTTATAAAGTTAGCTATCCGCTATGCCGACGAGGATCTAAAAAAAGCAGGCCTGTCCGAAACAGTGCATCTGGTGTTACAGGTACACGATGAATTGGTTTATGAAATAAAGGAAGACGTGTTAGCTAAAGCTACCCCCATAATTCAAAATGCCATGCAGGACGTGCCAAGAAGGTCATATTTACATTATAAAACCGATATTCCACTCATCGTTCACTCTGGTTCGGGAAATAATTTCGAAGAAGTAAAATAGAATATTTTGTGGTATAGTGGAAAGATGGAAACTAGTAATCAACCAGAGGTAGTTAGCAAGGAAACGGGTACGGTGCACCACGTACTAGCGCACTCCTACTTTTTTTACTTTATTTCCTTTCTTTTTGGCGTTTTTTTAGATTTTTTCTATCCCGTCAGAATTTTTAGTAATCCCGCAATGATACCAATTGGTATTGTATTTTTAATTTTTGCTTCCTTTTTAATACTTTGGGCGCAAAAGACATCTCAGGACTTGAGAAAAATAGAAAAGAAAAGCAAAGAAGCATTTTGTCGTGGGCCATATTGCTATACCCGAAGCCCGACGCATTGGGGCCTTTTTCTCTTAATATTGGGGTTTAGCATTATCACTAACGCTCTTTTTGTCACCGTATTTACCATTATTGCTTTTCTTGTTTCTAAATTTGTTTTCTTAAAAAAAGAAGAGTCCGTTTTAGTGGAAAAATACGGTACCCCGTATGTGGAATATAAAAAGTTAGTTAAATTTTAAGTAAATTTTAATAAATATTTATGTTGTATCTTTTTGCTGGAGACGACGCTAAAAAGAAACTTTCCGCTTATGAGCATTTTCTGAAGTCCCTACCCAAAGGGACTGAAAGTTTTTTTATCAGTAGAAATAATTTCAATAAAATGCAGATAGAGAGTTTTTACTCCGGGGCGGGGCTTTTTTTTGGAAAGTGCGCCATAGTTTTTTCTGATATTCTAGAGTACGAAGAAAATCGAGATTTTATATTAGGGAAACTTTCCCTGATGGAGCAGTCAGAGAACTACTTTGTTTTTCTAGAGGCCAAATTAAATAAGCCAATCCTGGACAATTTCAAAAAAGCCAGGGGCCAACTCAATATTTTTGAATTGCCCAAAGAAAAGAAAGAAAAGTTTGACAATTTTCTTTTAGCCAATGCTTTTGCCGGCAGAGACAAATTAAATCTTTGGATTTATTTCAGACAGGCGGTAAGTAGGGGAGTAGTTATGGAAGAGTTGGTCGGAGTGTTGTTTTGGAGGGCCAAGGATATGCTTTTGAAAAGAAACCTTGGTAAATTCTCAGAAGACGAACTTAAAAATTTTACCTCTCAAATTTCTTATCTTTTACCCAAAGCCCGGAAAGACGGCCGCGACGCCGAAGCCGCCTTTGAACATTTTTTACTTGGATCCTTCTAAAATTTTGGTGCGCCCGCTCGGGATCGAACCGAGGACCTTATCCTTAAAAGGGATCTGCTCTACCGACTGAGCTACGGGCGCAAACTATATCAATCTATATGAAATAAGGGCAAAAATCAAGAAAATTCAGTTATTGGTTTTTTAGCCAATCAATCATTTTCTGGAAAGTAGTTGCTCCGGCCTCGCCGTCCGCCGTCAGACCTTCCTTTTTTTGGAAAGCAATCACATCGGCCTTAGTTGTTTTGCCGAAATCGTTGTCCACTTTTTTGGAAGTGTTGTTATATATATTTAGGAATGTCTGTACAGTCCCCACTCTGGTACCGCGGGATTTTTCTTTCATTAAAACATTTTCGTCCACAAGTTCTTGCAGTTTATTTATGAGATTTTGGTGTTTAAGGGTGGCAGTTGTTTCCACGGGCTTTTCTACCGATTTTTCCTCGGCTGGTTCTTCAATTTCTGCTGGCCGCAAGATCGCTAGCTCACTTTTTAGCTTTTCTATTTCTTCTTCCAGCTTTTTATTTTTTTCTTCCAGCTCTTTCTGTATCTGCCTGCTAGCGTGAATGTCCCCTGGTTCAATGGTAAAAAACGCCCAATAACCAACCAGGCCCAATATTACTAAAGTGATGACTGAAAATATTATAAATTTTAAATTTTCCATAGCATATATAGTATAGCAAAAAAATGCTTTATGGTATAATAGCTACATGTTCTCCTTGAAAGAGTCAACTAAATCGCTTTTATATTTTCTCATTTTTACAATAATAAGCTCTTCCATTGCTTTTTATATGGTGATTAAAACATATGACGAAGTTTTTGAATTAGGTTATTACGGTCAGTGAATTTTTCCTAAATTTTGTAGATAGTTTTATATTTGTGATAGGATAAATTTATGCCAAAAGGTAGAAGTACCAATATTTTTAAGTTGCATAAACTGTGGGAACCAGCGGGGGATCAGCCGGGGGCTATTCAAAAGCTTTTGGAGGGGCTGAATAGTGGTATGCAAAAGCAAACTCTGCTCGGGGCTACTGGTACCGGTAAGACCTTCACCATGGCCAATGTTATCACGGAGTATAACAAGCCAACCTTAGTAATAGCCCACAATAAAACGCTGGCCGCTCAACTGGCCCAGGAGTTCAGAGGATTTTTCCCAGATGCCGAAGTACACTACTTTGTTTCTTATTACGACTATTACCAACCGGAGGCCTATATGCCTGTGTCAGATACCTATATTGGAAAAGATGCGCAGTAAAAACTTCCTATCAAAGTAATATGTATTATCAATATTAACGGCCGTCCAAAAGTGATAACATGCAAAATAATCTTAAAGAAAATGTAATTATACTGCACAACATCCGAAGCGTGGAAAACGTAGGCGCGATGTTTCGTACCGCGGACGCGGCGGGTATAAATAAAATTTATTTAACTGGCCATACCCCGGCGCCACTTGATAGATTTAGCAGAAAGCGCAAAGATTTAGCCAAGTCAGCGCTGGGGGCAGAGGAATTTGTACCTTGGGAACATAAAAAAAATATTTTGCCGATAATTGCGAAATTAAAACGAGATGGAATTCAAATAATAGCCATAGAACAGGATAAAAAATCTATTAATTATAAAAAAGTTAAGTTAAAAAACAAAAATGTTTTCATTGTCGGGGCCGAAGTAACCGGTATCCCTAAAAACATTCTAAAAAGATGCGACCTAATCGCCGAAATTCCCATGTATGGTAAGAAAGAGTCGCTAAATGTTTCCGTGGCGCTGGGGGTAGGACTTTTTAGAATGCTGAATATCTAATAAAAGGAGTGACGGCCGGAGGGACGTTGGTCGCCACTCCGGCCGGATTTGTTTCGAGCCTATTGCGTCTGAGTGAGTGAGAGGACATTTCCCCCTTCGTCGGTGAGGGAGTAATTCCTTCGGCCCGTACCTCTTTCCAATTCAGATCTCACCCACTTCTTTTTTTCGAGTCCGGAGAGTTCCGTGAAGACCCCACCCAGACTAACCGGGCCGGTTACGTCTGCCATCTCCCGAATGTGTTTCTGGATGTCGAGACCCTTATGCGCACCGTGAGAAAGAGCAAGAAGCACCCGGACTTCTCCCATGGTTACTTTGTGATTGCTCATATTGTCCTTCTTCGAGGAACGATGATTTGTACTCTCGAACTGAGTATAGCATATTTATTTCTGGCAATTAGAGCAGAAGATAGTTGTGCGGTTTTGGATTAGAATTTTTTTGAGAGGTTTTTGGCAACGCGGGCATTTTTCTCCTTCTTTTCCGTAGACCTTATGTTCTCGAGCGTAATTACCCCTGGTCGTGTCTAGCAGCCGATACGTGGCGACCGATGAACCCCCTACCTTTATTGCTCGGCGTATTATACGGACAATGGCCTTATAAAGTCGGGCGATTTCAGGTTGCTTTAGAGAGGAGGATCTTCGATCCGGACGAATTCTGGCTTCAAATAAACTTTCATCTGCATAAATATTTCCTAGCCCCGTAACTACGCTCTGCTCCATAAGCACGGACTTTATTTTTCTTGTTTTGTTTTTTAAGGCCTCTCCTAAATATTTTACCGTAAATTTTTTATGGAGTGGTTCCAGCCCCAAGAGTGCAAAATGGTTTTCTTTTTCAAAGGCCTCGACATTCGGGTAGTAGAGCATATAGCCGAACATGCGAGTGTCGTTGTAGTAAAGCGTACCTTTATTTAGTTCAAAAATAATATGAGAATGTTTGTTGGGCAGTGTTTTTTCTGAAAGCTCGATTGGATGCCCGCCCACAATAGCTTTTAGCTTATAGCTTTTAGGTTTGTAGACAAACTGGCCGGACATTTTAAGGTGGCCCAACACGACTTTGCCACTTCTAAATTGAAAAATAAGATTTTTTGCCCTCCTTTCTATCTTTAAAAAAATTTCGCTTTTTAAGCCCTTTTCAAATTCCTTAGCTTCTTTTAGGGAAGCTACGCGGATATTACCTTTACCGGATACCAATTTGGGCTTGCGGACAGACACCGAAATAATTTTTTGTCCCACTATATTTTTCTCAAGCCCTTGCCTTAAATTTTCTACCTCTGGCAATTCCGGCATAAATTAGTTGAACATACGAATATGCAAATAATACGAATCTACAAATGACTGCAAATGGGTATATTTAAACATGCAAATCTATGAATTAATACGAATAATTCTGACCGGCTTTATATATTTATTTCGAAAATTTACTAACAATCCCAAATCCAACCTAGTCTGCTGTAAATAGTTTTGTATTTGTCTATAGGACTCTCTGCTTAAAATTCTTGTTGTCTTTAATTCTAGTATTATTTTTTTATCTACTATAAAATCTAAAATATTTCCGCTGCTTCCTATCCCTATTTCCCTTCCATAAGGGATTCCAGATTCTTTTAGCTTTTCCTCTATTAAATCTCCATATTGTTTTTCTCTAGCATATGGGCCAAGTTCATTATGAACGTCAAATAGTATTCCAGTAATTTGATAGGATAATTCAGGATACAAAATTTTCTCACTAACTTTACTATTCGTAGCCATTCGCATCATTTGTTACATTAGTATATTCGTATATTTAATTATTGCTTTCCGCCTAAAATTTTTAGCGCTTCGCGGATTTTAGCGTTTGTATTTACCTCTGGAGAAACTTTTTTCAATGCTTCACGCGCTTCATTTTGCGAATAGCCGAGGGACTTAAGCGCTTCCAGAGCGTCCAATTCTCCCTGGAGTGACGTGCCTCCCTTTCCGCTGGCGTCACTTGCGATTTTGTCTCTCAATTCAATAACAATTTTTTCAGCTGTTTTTCTGCCAATGCCAGAAATTTTTGTGAGGTACGCGGTGTCACCAGTCGATATGGCCTTGCGTAATGTTGCGAGCGATGCGATGCCGAGGATAGAAAGAGCTCCCTTCGGCCCGATGCCGGAAACATTTATGAGCATTTCAAAAAATTCTTGCTCTTCTCTATCCTTGAATCCATACAAGTCCAAAATGTCCTCCCGAACGTGAGTATGAATCCAGAGCGCAATTTCATCACCAGTTTTACCCGCTTTAGACAGCACATCAGGGGAGACGGATACCTTGTATCCAACCCCTGCTGCCTCCACAATCAAGAATTTATCTGTTTTTAGCTTAATATGTCCGCTTATACTGCCAATCATGATTTAATCATATCATATTTGCGTTTTTTGGGCTTTTCTGCTAAATTGCCTATATGCCAATCCCGAACGAAATCGCGGACGCATAGTAATAAGGATAATTATGAAATTGAGAAAAAGTATTATTAATAATAAAAAAGGACAGTATTGCGCAAGCGTACGCGTCCTATTTCGTACGGGATGCCAATAACCAAATCAGCTAAAAAAGCCGTTCGCGGATCTCTTCGCAAGAAGGCCAATAACCTTCGCCGAACCCACGCGATGAAAGAAATAATTAAGAAAGTTGAAAAACTGGCCAAGATCAGTAAGGCCGAAGCGGCTAAAATGCTTAGTTCTGCGTACCAGGCCATAGATAAGGCCGTCAAAGGAGGAATTCTCAAGAAGAATAACGCAGCTCGCAAGAAGTCACGTTTAGCAAGATTAATTAAATAAATTTATTATTTGTAAGGCACACATAAAATTTTGCTAAATTTTTGTTCCTGCTCGGCCCGTCGGCCTACGCATGGCTTTCTAAAAACAAATTCCTCACAAATCCATGTCACATTTATTAGAATTTTACGGAACTGAATGCCCCCACTGCGAGCGTATGCACAAACTGGTGGCAAAGCTAGAAAAAGAAGAAAGTGTACAGGTAGAGAAGCTAGAATGCTGGCACAATCCAGAGAATGAAAAAAGATTGATTGAACTAGATAAAGGACTTTGCGGAGGAGTACCTTTTTTCTACAACACAAAAACCAGCCAATGGATTTGCGGAGAAGAAAGTTATGATAAACTGAAAGAGTGGGCGCTCGGAGGTAAAGGACACTAATTAAAATATAAAATAAAAAGCCCCGTAAGGGGCTTTTTATTTTGAAGGAATATTACGCGCGCTTTACGTTTGTAGCGTTCAATCCCTTTGGTGACTCTTCTGTTTCGAAAGAAACAGCATCACCTTCTTTGAGCTCGTCAAAAGTTACGCCTACTAGAGAGTTGCTGTGAAAGAATAAATCTTTCGCAAGCCCTTCCCCAGTGATGAAGCCGAAACCTTTTTCTGTCAATCTTTTTATTGTACCAGTCATTGATTTTGTTTAGTTAAGTTAGTAATTACAAAGAAAGGATAAATCCTTTAACGCGATGTCGCTCGGACATTATGAATAAATATTCACATGCTCCCCGTTCATCGCAGTAAGTATACTCTAAAGAAATCGACTCTATATAACTCTTCTCGCACCTACTTTGTCCTTTAAGTATAGCATATTAGGCACCCACTTGTCAAGCACTTTTAGAAACCGAGATTTTCCTTGACGAGAATCATTCTAACCTTTCGGCCGGAGGTTGGATTTTCGCGGTTGAAAATAAGAATCTTGCTAGGCCACGTTCCTACGCCGTATTTTTGTCTCATGTTTGCTTCTTCAAGCGGGATGACATGCTCGTGCAGGCGGTTCATGGCATCCGAGAGAGTCGGAACGATTTTTTTAGTGCTGACCACGAAGATAAGGTTCGGAGAAGTAAAAACAACATGCGGCAATTGACTGCCCGAATTTGAGGCAATTATAAATTCTCCTGTTTCGGTAAGCGCATGCACACTTCCCAAATAATAGTCCGAAAGCACAGCTTGTTTGCGAAGCAATTTCTGTTTTGACTTATCCTTTTCATTAATTATTGTTTGGTGTAAGTTGTGCCAACCATGCTCCCCGGACTTTAAGTATTCAACAAGTCCCATCTGCTCAAGCGTCCGAGAAGAACCATTCATCACTGACGCGCCCTTAGGAATCAGCCCTTTTATCTTCGCTAGTGCCTCAGCGCCGTTTTCTACTGTGAATACTTCGATATTATTTGCCAGTAATTTTTCAGCGGTTTTGGAGACAGTTTCTTTTGTGGCTAATTTTTCGTAGTTCATGTTAGATTAAATGTTAAATCCTAAACCGCCTTTAATAAAAATTTAATACTGAATAGGTTCCGTTTTCGGAGCAGAACGGACGAGCCGTTTGCCCAAAACTAATAATATAAGCAAAAGAGTAATCAGTAAGAGCCAGCCGAATAGGGTATTCGGCAAGAAGCCGGCGCCCAAGACATTTGCTCCAAGCAGAAGAGCCGACTCCGTAAGGTGCGCAGTGTGTTTAGCATAAGCCAAGACATCTCTCTGAACATCGGATTTATCGGTATAAATTATGCTGATTACCACCACGATAATTTCACCTCCTTTTATTTCGTTGCCTACGTTTGCCGTTAAGGAAAGTTCACCCGTTTCATCTTTACTAAGAGTACCAATATCATAGGAAAGTGTATTTTCCGTTTCCGAAAAAGATCCTTTATTTGAACTTACAAAATTCATTGAAAGAGGCAGAAGTACTCGCAAAACTACTTTTTCCAGTGTTTGCCCGCTTTCGTTTTTCCAGGCAACGTGGTATTCGCGCTGTTCACCATTGGTGATTGTCTCCGCTCCGCCGTCAATGGCAAGCATCACAGACGACTCTTTATTTGTTTCGCCCTCTGTAGCGGTGTTGTCCTTTGTAATTATTATAGGCGGCGTTATTACAGGCGGCCGTGGAGGGGTTACCGCACTTACTTTGTTGGTGACGAAACTCAAAATAGGACCGTTATTTCTCCAAGTATCGTTTTCCGCTACTGCCCGGAAGTAGTAGGTAGTTCCGGGGATGAGACCCGAGAGCGCGCTTGCATGTTTGGAAGCTAGATTGGTAGCGATACGAGTTTTAGCTGTTTCCTTTCCTAAATTAATATTTGTTCCCCATTCAAACCAGATGTTGGTTGGGTCGTTGGTAGAAGTAAAAATTAACGAATTTAATTGCGCGCTATTCACTAATATAAAAGTCGCAGGCGTTGTCACAGCGGATGGAGGCGGCACATTATTTTCTTCATTGTTACTACTCCCAGAGTTTTCGTCGCCAGTTCTGAAGGGAAAAATGCTACCAAAATCCGTACCCTCGTCGTTTTCGGCTACAGCTCGGAAATAATAGGTAGTGTCTCGACGGAGTCCGGAAATGCGAGCATCAAAATCCTCTGAAGATCCAGAGCCCACAGATTCATCGTTGGTTTCGCGGTCCAGGTCATTTCTGTCTGTTCCGTACTCAAACCATACCTTAGTTGAGGAACCATTTGCATCTACTTCACCTCTTAGCGTAGCGCTGGTAGTGCTGATGTTGACAGCACCTCTAGTGGTTACACCTGGTTCGGCGTCATTACTGCTATTGTTGTTATTGTCATCGTCAGTTCTAAATGAAAAGATACTTCCGAAATCCTCACCTTCGTCATTCTCTGCTACGGCGCGGAAATAGTAGGTAGTATTTTCGTCAAGTCCTGAAATATGAATGTCAAAATTATCCAATCCAGAACCGACTGACTTTTCAAAGGTCTTATCATCAAGGTCATTTCTATCTGTGCCCCATTCAAACCAGGCCCAACTAAAAGAACCGTTGCCATCTACTTGTCCATTCAAAGTAGCGTATCTATCCCCGATGCCGGTCGCCTTTTTTGTTGTTACTTCGGGCTCTTCATCACTGCCATTTTCATCAGCATCGTCAATATAATTTATTCTATCACCAGTAGAAAAAGTTGCGGCCAATGTTGCTGTGGGACAAGACGCCAACACGGTTGTTGCAATTAATAAGGAAAGGCATATTTTACCAAATGCTTTACTCATACTACCCATTATATCAGATTTTAAGAAAAAGTCAACTATTGGTGCAGTATTCTTAAATTAGTCCGAACGCATTTCGTCCCGACCGCAGTCGCGGACGAGGAAATCCCCCCGCGAAAGTTCGGAAAGGCGGCGGCTTGTACTGAGCGAAGTCGAAGTGAACCGTGCCACTGACAATTTCAAGTTTTTCTTTGGCGGCAAATTCTCTTTTAGGTTTTATGAACAACAATAACAACTCTATGACGTTTCAACTCAATACCTTCTTGCGTTTTCATTTTTTCAACATACTCGGACAAAATTTTCCTATCTTTAGTTGGGTCGAAATCCTTAAAAATAGGCACACTTTCAAGCCAAAGGCTGAAATTATCAATATCCGAATAATATTCGGAGTAAAAAAATTCTTTTGCGAAAACCTCCTTAAAGCCGAGGATTTCAAGTTCAGCTTTTTTCGATACAAGGACGGATTTATCCCATCCACCAAAATTTTGGCCTCGACCAAAAACTTCTTTCAATTCCTTTGCGTCTTTCTCGCCGATACCAATTTCTACAAAACAACCACTCTTTTTCAAAACTCGATGAATTTCTCGATAAGGAGTTGGTCCTCTACGGCTATAGGCCACGTCAAAATATTCATCATTAAAGGGCGTTTTTTCGGCGTCGGCTGTTTGAAAAAGCACATTAGAAATTTTTTGTTCAGCTTGAAGTTGTTTCGCGGCATCAAGCATCTGTTCCGACACATCAATTGCAATAATTTGCTTAAAATTTGTCGACACTTTCAGAGTAAATCTTCCATCGGCGCAACCAATATCCAAAGCTATTTTCTCGTTCCCGGCACAGTTGAGCAATTGTTCAAGAAACATTTTCTCTGGATCCTCATCAAAAAACTTTTCAGTGCGAATTACACCGCTTTTATATCCACCAAATTTTGTAGCAACTTTGTTATAAAATTGTTCATCTGGGATATCCATAAAAAATTTTCTTTTCTTCTTTCTCCTAAAACATGGTTCGAGCCGATTGTTTTTCCGGGCTCTTTGGCGGTTTTGATCGGTGCAAGCTATCGCCTGATCATACCGTTGAGTTCTGTATTGGTGCGTTTATTGTATCAAATCAGAACCTATTTTCAAAATCGTTGATTAGCGTTTCCCGCGCGCTAAAGCGCCACCACGCGAAGCGTGGTGCTTCTGCTGAAGCAGAAGTGCGGGAGAACGCTCTGCACTCCGCCACAATGTTTTGGGGGGCAAAGGAGGCGGAGTGCAGAAATGCGGAACGCGAGCGAAATTTTGCGAAATGCTGGGGGTTTGGGGGAAAGTATTTCGCAAAATTCGCTTCGCGTGCTTCCTGATTTTTTGGCGGGGATTTCGGCGGGCAAAAAAATACATAACATTGAAATCTCGGCGAAGCCGAGATACAAAATTATTATTTGTTTTCTTTATATGCTACTTCGAGTATATATCCATCAGGGTCATAAAAATCAACTGTATGATAACCACCTTTTGGGTGCCAATCGTCCTTAACCTCAAGCGGACCACGAATTATTTTCGTTCCATGTTCATTAAGAAATTTTCCTACGGCTTCAACCATTTTTAAATCGCTTGCATTAAAACACATATGTCGTGAACCGAGCATATTTCGTTGTTCATTTTCAGAATTTCTTTTTGTAAATACAGATTCCTTTAGATATATTTTTGTATCTCCATATTTAAAACCAGTAGCATCAACTTGTTCCCAGCCAACAAGCGAAAAAAGTTTAGTATAAAATTCAACCGAGAGGTTTAGATTTGAGACCAGTATTTCGATATGTCGTATTCCAAGTGGCATATTATTTAATATTAACTTCTTCACTATCACCAAAAAAAGTATATTTATCATTTTCAAATAAAATACCTTGTCCGTCTCGCAAAATCCTAAGTGGATATTTTAAGGTTTTTATTTTTTCTTTTATCAAATTTTTTGCTTCGTCTTTGTAATGAACTTTAAGTACGAAAGGAACATAATTTAATGCCGAAAAATCAGTAAGCCCAAATCTATCTCTGCCTGTTTCATCCCAGTTTGCTACCTCAATAGTCGGACACATTATATATGCTCCCGCACTTGTGCCGATATAGATTTTTCCTATATTCAATAATTCTTCAAGCACTCCTGCGAAACCACTTTCTCTAATTGCTTTAAGTAGATAAAAAGTATTTCCGCCCTCAACATGAATAACATTTTTGTTTTTGAAAAAGTTCAACATTTCATCTTTACTTTTTCCTTCAATATCCATTTCCTCAAAAAGAATGTGATTTTCTCTCATAGAATTCTTAACTTTTTCCAAAAATGTTTTATCTCTTGCAACTTTTGAGGCGGTTATGATATATCCGATTTTCATTTCGGATTTTGAAATACCAGTTAAGTCATAACCATATTTCAAAAGAAAACTTAAATCTGAAGCGAGGATTATTTTCATATTATTTTATCCTAGATAAATCACCATTAAGAATAACTGGGAACATCCCATATAATTCTTCCTTGAAACTTGAACTTTCATCTATTGGGTTCAATATATAAATTGGTTTTTTAAGGTAAAAAGCAACAGCCATTTCACTCAATACTGCACCTCCGATATATCCATCTTTACCATTTTTATTATAATTTAATATCAATACAACATCTCCTTTTTCAACTTCACTAAAATGTTTTTTAGTTAGGTAAGCTTTTCTTTTATAATCCTCTGGTCTTTCCATCCAAGTCTTATATGTCTCCACCTTAAAATCATTACTCTTCACCATTTTATTTACAGTCAAAGGAACTCTAACCTTGAAACCCAAATCTTTAAGTTGTTTTTGAACCTCTACCACTTGAGCATAAAAGGAGGCACTAGAACATATTACTATTGTTTTATTATTTTTCATTTTATTTTAATAAAATTTTTCTCGCTTGATTAAAAATGTCTAACATATCCTGTTCAAGAATAAGAGGAATAAATTTGTTTTTATCTGTTTCTGAAAGATGAGAAAGGTCGTCAATTTTCCATGCGACAAAACCCTGCGATTTTCCGTCCTCAATTTGTAAATCATTTATTGAGCCGTCGTAAAGATAAGCATATTGACTGCGGATGGTGTTGTTTGTTAGACCTGTTGCTTCGTCAAAACTTTTCTTTCTCATCTTTTTTATAAAAACAAGTTTATTCAAATCAATATCAATTCCTGTTTCTTCCTTACACTCTTTGACAGCAGTTTCTTCATACGACATTTGTGGCTCAACATGTCCACCGACTGTCGCGCCTAATTTGTCAGGATAAGTGTCTTTGTCTTTTGCCCTATGTTGAAAAATGATCTCCGATTTTGGAGTAAAAAACCAAATGTGAATTTCACGATGAAGCAATCCATCTTGGTGGATTTTCGCACGATTCTCTAAGCCAACGACGTTGTCGTTTTCGTCTATAACTTCCAACATTTCTAATGGATTGCTCATAAAATGATTTTATCATTTTTCTAGTATTTTTTCTAGTGTG
>Ga0209542_10003502_pt1 | contig 33539 bp, 25 predicted proteins | sample RifCSPhighO2_01_FD_184028 | JGI IMG/M metagenome (GOLD analysis project Ga0209542, IMG submission 184028) | Soil microbial communities from Rifle, Colorado - Rifle CSP2_plank highO2_0.1 (SPAdes) (version 2) | ecosystem: Environmental > Terrestrial > Deep subsurface > Rock core/Sediment ... | reverse complement strand
CCCGCCGCGACGTTCGTCGTGCTGCCGCGCCTGGCCGAGATGACGGATGCCGTAGTGATCCCCTGCATTACGCGCCAGTTGTCGTGGGGGCGGGGTTACGAAATCGAGTTCCGTACACCATTAGAAAGCTTTCCCTCCGGCGATCTGGTGGCGGACACAACGAGGATGAACAAGGAAATAGAAATTGCGGTCCGGGAGAAACCGGAGCAGTATTTTTGGTTACATAAAAGATTTAAGACACGGCCGAAGGGAGAGAAGGATTTTTACAAGTAGTCGAGCGGGTTCGCCCGCCACTGGCTTTTCAGTGTCGACGAAGTCGACCCAACTATTTCTGCAAACGCTTGAGAAAAACCGTCATCTCTTTCGCCGCCTGCTTGTCGCCTTTTTCTTCGGCCACTTTAATTCCATCTTCGTAGGCCTTGATGGCTTCGTCTTTGTGCCCGGCGTCGGCGTATGCCTTGCCGAGGAGTTTCCACGCAGCAGAATATTTCGGGTCTTTCGCCACCGCCTGGCGCAGGTGTTCGGCGGCCTTGTCGAATTGATTGAGTTTTAAATATTCGCCGCCGAGGCTGTAGCGCAGCAGCGCCGTGTCCTGCCCGCGCGCGAGCATGGCTTCGAGGTTGTCGAGAATAGCCATGGCTATTCCTTGGGCGGCTTGGGATTGACGCCGAGTTGCTTGAGCTTGCGGTAGAGATGCGTGCGTTCCATGCCGGACAGGCGCGCGACTTCGGCGACGTTGCCGCCGGTGCGTTTCAGGTGATGTTCGAGATAGGCTTTTTCGAACTGATCGCGTGCGTCGCGCAGCGGCATTTCCATCAGTGTCGGTGGATAGGATTCGGGCGAGACTGGCGCCGGGGCGCCGAGGGTCTGTTCGACCTCGGCCTCGGTCACCTCTTCGCCGCGATGCAGGATCAACAATCGTTGCACCACGTTGCGCAGCTCGCGCACGTTGCCCGGCCAGGAGTAGTTGCGCAGCAGGTTGAGCGCGCCGGTGGTGAGCTTGCGGTAGGGCAGGTGCTCGTTGTCGACCATCCAGTTGACGTAGAAATTGATCAGCTCCGGCACGTCCTCGTGATGCTCGCGCAGGCTCGGCACGCGCAGCGGCACGACGTTGAGACGGTAATAGAGGTCCTCGCGGAAACACTTTTCCTCCACCGCCTTGTGCAGGTCCTGGTCGCTGGCGGCGAGGATGCGCGCCTCCATGGGGATGGCCTCGTGACCGCCGACGCGGGTGAAGCGTTTCTGCTCGAGCGCGTCGAGCAGCCGCGCCTGTGCCGCCAGGTCGAGGCCGCCAATTTCGTTGAGCAGCAGGGTGCCGCCGCCGGCTTGCTCGAAGCAGCCGGGCGTGACCGCGCCTTTTTGTTCCTGCCCGAAGAGCTGCGCCGCCGCGTGCGTCGGCGTAATCGCGGTAAGGCTCACCTCGACAAAGGGGCGGTCCTTGCGCGCGCTGTGGGCGTGCAGGTAGCGCGCCGCCACGGCCTTGCCGCTGCCCGGCTCGCCGGTGATCAGCACCCCGGCGTCGGTGGCGGCGATGCGCTCGATGTTCTCGCGCAACTGCTGCATGAGCAGGCCCTTGCCGGTGAGCGTGGCGGCGGGTTCGGCCTGGCGGCGCAGGCGCAGGTTTTCGCGGCGCAGCTTATCGGTTTCGAGGGCGCGCTCAATGGTGACCAGCAGCTTGCCCATGGACACGGGTTTTTCGATGAAGTCGTAGGCGCCGAGGCGTGTGGCCTCGACCGCGGTCTCGACCGTGCCGTGCCCCGAGATCATGATCACCGGCATCGCGAGCGGGCCGGCCTCGGACCACTCGCGCAGCAGGCTGATGCCGTCCGTGCCCGGCATCCAGATGTCGAGCAGCACCAGGTCCGGCCGCTGTTTTTTCACCGCCTCGCGCGCGGCCGCGGCGTTTTCCACCACCGTCACCTTGTAGTGTTCGTCCTCGAGAATTTCCTGCATCAACCGGCGGATGTCCGGTTCGTCGTCCACCACCAGGATATAACCGGGATTCATGCCTTCTTTTCTCCCCGCGCCGATTTGGAAACCGCCGCTGATTCAGCCGACCCCGTCGCCGCGTTGACCGGAAGACGGATGATGACACAGGCGCCGCCTTCCTTCAGGTTATAGGCGCGGATGGTGCCGCCGTGTTCCTCGACGATGCGCTTGACGATGGCGAGCCCGAGCCCGGTGCCTTTTTCCTTGTGGGTGACATAGGGTTCGTACAGGTGCGCCAGTAATGCCTCCGGGAATCCCGGGCCGTTGTCCTGCACCGTCATTTCAACAAAACGGTGATTATCCTGCCCCACCATGCGCGTGCCGAGTCGGATCACCGGTTTGGGCGTGGCGGCGAGCGCGTCGCGCGCGTTGAGCAGCAGGTTGTGCAGCACCTGGCGCAGCCGACCGGGGTCGGCCGCGATGCGGGGCAGGTCGGTATCGAGATCGAGCCTGGTCGTGATGGCGCGAGACGCCTTGCCCTTGCCGGCTTTACTGGCGCCGTGCAGTGGCACTACGCCCTTAGCGGTGCTGCGCGTGTTTTTGTAGAGCTCGATCACGTCACGGATGAGATCGTTCACATCCACCGGGCGCGAATGCATCTGGGCCGAGCGCGCGTATTCGGAGAAATCGTTAACCATGGACTTGAGCGAATCGACTTGCTCAATGATCGTGCGCGTGGCGCGCTCGAGTGCGTCACGTTCTTCCTCCGGCACCTGACGCAGGTACTTGTGACGGATGCGTTCGGCGGAGAGCTGGATGGGCGTGAGCGGGTTCTTGATCTCGTGCGCCATGCGCCGCGCTACCTCGCCCCAGGCGGCGTCGCGTTGCGCCTGGATGAGCGTGGTGATGTCGTCGAACACCACGACGTAACCGCCGCGCTTTTCGCGCCAGGAGGGCAGCGAGGTTCCGCGCAGCATCAGGGTGCGGCGATGATTGTTGATCGACAATTGGATCTGGACCTGCCATTCGTCCTGCCCCGCCGTCGCGGCCTGTTCCACGGCTTCAATCAGCGGCTGAAGTTCCGGGTATTTTTCTGAGAGCCAACCCAGCGGCTTGCGCTCGCCGGCGCGCAGGTCGGTGCCAAGTATCTGGCCCGCCGCCGGGTTGTGCGTGCGCAGCAGCAGGCGCTGGTTGAAGGTCAGCACGCCGGAGGAAAGGTGGCCCAGTACGGTTTCGAGATAGGCGCGCTGGATTTCGGCCTCCTGCTGGCTGCGCTTGGATTGCAGCTGCGCGCGGTGGATGCGGCGCGTCATGTCGTTGAAGGATTCGACCAGGATGCCGATCTCGTCGTGGCTGGTGACGGGAATCTGCTTCTGGTAATCGCCTTGCGCCACCGCGTGCGTGGCTTCGGCCAGCTCGCGGATGGGCGTGGCCAGCCGGCGCGCGAAGAAGATCGCCGCCCACACCGCGATCAGCAGCGTCAGCAGCGCGATCAGCGACAGTGTCAGCGTGAAACCGAATTTGAGCGGCCCGCGCAGGTACACGAGCTTCTCGTATTCGGCGAAGGCCGACTGCACCGACTCGCCCAGCTTGGCGTAACGCGGCGGCAGCGCCTGCAGCACTTGCAGCACGCGCAGCGGCGCGCTGACGTTGCGCGCCTGCACCGGCACCACCACGCGCAGCCGCAGGCCGGATTTGCTGATGGCGTCGAGGTTGGCATAGGTCAGCCCCTGGCGCACCTGAACCATCACGGCGTCGCTCGGCCGCTCCGGCACCAGCGTGCCGGCCTCGAGATTGGCTTCGCTGCTGGAGGCGAGAATCTGGCGGTCCTGGGTGAACAGCGTCAGCTCGGTGATGTTGTACTGTTCGCGCAGGGCGTTCAGCATCGACAGCTCCGAACGTAGCGCGCCGCTTTTCTGCCGCACCGGCAGGGTTTCCAGTTCCACGGCAATCTCCTGGGCGTTTTTCACCAGGTCCTGCCGCTGCGCGTCGAGCGCGGTGCGCCCGAGCAGCAGCGCGTCGTCAAGCGCGCGCTCGATGCGCACGTCGAACCAGTTGTCGATGCCGCGATTGAGCGCCTGGATGGAAAAGTAGAACACCACCGAGACCGGCACCACCGCCAGCACCACGAACATCACCAGCAGCCGCAGGGTCAGCCGCGTGCCGACGACGCGCGCGCGGTACTGCTCCGCGAAATGAAACAGGTTGAGCAGGATCAACGCGATCAGCAGCACCACGCCGAGGATGTTGACCAGCAGCAGGACCGAATACATCCGCCCGAACAGCGCCGAGTTCTGGGCCGCCGCGTTCATCATGATGAAGGCGGCGATCAGCAGCACCGACAGCACCGCCAGCGGCGTGACGCCGGTGACGTAACGGGTGACGGTGCGGTTCAGGGCGTGACTTTCCACGTGCTCCATCCGCTGTTGAGATGCCAGGTAAACGAGGTGTAGGCCAGCGGCCGCAGGGGCGTGGGCAGGGCCTCGATGTCGAGACTCACGCGCACGTCCACGGAATGGACGGCGTCCGGTGTCACGGGCTCTTCCAGTGTCAGCGTGACGCCGTTGAGCGAGCCCAGTTGTTTCAGCGCCTCTTGCAACGTCAGCAGGCTTTCGCCCGTTTCAGATTCGGGTTCCGCGGTGCTGACCAGATACTGGCCGGACAGCGCGTGATACTGAATGCGGCGGTGCAGCGTCCAGGAGGCGATCTTGCGGTCCCACAGGAAGCGGCGCTCCCGGAGCAGATGCACATCGATATTGACCTCGAGCGGGATGCCCTTGGACAGCGCCTCTTCCACTTTCGCGTTCAACCCCAGCTCAAGATTGCCGGTGAGCACCAGCGACTGTTCGACGAACTTCGGCTGCACGTCGGTCACCTTGAAGTCGGCGCTGGCGTCGCCGAAGCAGGCCAGCGCGAGCACGGCCGCGGCCCAGCGGCGCCGGTTAATTCTTGCGGAGTCTCGCATAATAAAATCCATCCATGCCGGCCTCGCCCGGCAGAATCTGTCTTCCCATGGCCCGCGCCCGCCCCGCGCTCATGGGCAGGACATCCTCGGCGGCGTCGGGATGACGCCGCCGGAAGGCCGCCATCTGATTTTCGTTTTCGACCGGAAGGATCGAGCAGGTTGCGTACAGAAGCTTACCTCCGGGTTTGAGCAAGGGCCACAGGCCGTCGAGAATGCGTTCCTGCGTGGCGACCAGCCGCGGCAGATCCTCGGGCCGGCGGCGGATCTTGATGTCCGGATGGCGGCGAATCACGCCGGTGGCGGAACAGGGCGCGTCGGCGAGTATCCGGTCGAACGGACGTCCGTCCCACCACGGCGCTGGATTCGCGGCATCGCCGATGACGGTCTTGGCCGACAGGCCCAGCCGCGTCAGATTCTCCTCTATCAATTTCACCCGCGCCGGCTCCCGGTCGAGCGCCACCAGCTCGGCCAGCGCGGAATGTTCGAGCAGGTGTCCGGTCTTGCCGCCCGGCGCGGCACAGGCGTCGAGCACGCGTTCACCGGGTTGAGCGTCGAGCAGCGTCGCGGCGAGTTGCGCCGCCGCATCCTGCACCGAGACATCGCCTTCGGCGAAACCGGGCAGTTCACTCACGGCCACGGGTGTGTCCAGCACCACGGCGGTTTCGCTGCAGGCATGCACGCTGGCCGCGATGCCGGCCTGGGCCAGGCGCGCCAGATACTGATCGCGCGATTGATGCAGTCGATTGACGCGCAGCGCCAGCGGCGGGCGCTCGTTGTTGGCCACCAAAATTGCCGCCCAGTTCCCGGGCCAGTGGTGTTTGATTTCCTCCAGCAGCCACGCCGGGTGACTGAAGGCCGCCTCAGGGCTCGCGGTGATTGCCGCCTGCGCGCGCGCCTCCTCGCGCAGCGAGGCGCGCAGACAGGCATTGAGCAGATTTTTTGCCCAGGGTTTTTTCAGCGCGGCCGTGGCCTCCACCGTTTCCTTCACCGCGGCGTGTCTGGCCACGCGCATGTACCGCAGCTGGTACAGTCCGACCAGCAGCAGCGCGTAAACATCCTGATCTTTGGTCTTGAGCGGCTTGTCCAGAAACAACGCGGCGATGGCGGCGAGCTGGTCGAACCAGCGCAAGGTGCCGTAGCTCATTTCCTGGACCAGCGCGGCATCGCGCGCCTGTGCGCGTGGCAGGGCAGCGAGTGTTTCGGTCAATGCCGCATCGAGATAGCGCGCGCGCACAACGACCTCATCCACCACCTGCGCCGCCAGCGCACGCGGATTGATCCGCGTGCCAGCGCGCTTAGCGGCTTGGGGTGCTTGCTTCATCGCCCAGCCGGTCGCCGGCCGCCAGTTTATGGCCATTCAGAAAATCACCGGCCGCCAGGATTTTCCCGCCCTCTGCCTGCAGGCGCGTGAGCGTCAGCACGCCATCGCCGGTCTGCACGCGAATACCGGCGGTATCGGCCTGCACGATCGCGCCCGGCGCGCCTGCGGCGCGGCGCGCCTCCAGCGGCCCCACCTCCCACAGCCGCAGGGTTTTCCCACGCCAGGTGGTGCTCGCCACCGGCCACGGATTAAGCGCGCGTATCTTGCGATGCAACACCATGGCGGGCTGGGTCCAGTCGAGGGGCGATTCCTCCTTGCGCAATTTTCTGGCATAGCAGGCGCCTGATGGGTCTTGCGATTGTGGAGTGATGGCGCCACGCGCCAAACGTTCGAGCGTGGCAATCAGCGTCTCCGCGCCGAGCTGCGCCAGACGATCGTGCAGTGTCTGCGCCGTGTCGGTTTCATGAACGGGTGTTCGAGCTTCTGCCAGCACCGGCCCGGTGTCGAGGCCGGCCTCCATCTGCATGATGCTGACGCCGGTCACCGTATCGCCGGCCTCGATCGCGCGCGGGATGGGCGCGGGCCCGCGCCAGCGCGGCAGCAGCGAGGCGTGCACATTGATACAGCCATGACGGGGACTGGCGAGCACGGCGGGCGGCAACAACAGGCCATAGGCGATGACAATCATCGCCTCCGGCGCATCATCGCGAAGAATTTTTTCCTCACCGGAGATTTTCTCCGGCTGGCGGATTTCAATGCCATGGGTTTGCGCGCACTGCTTCACCGGACTGGTGGCGAGTTTGCGCCCGCGGCCGGCGGGGCGGTCCGGCTGGGTGTACACGGCGCGAACCGTGTGGCCGGCGCGCAGCAGCGCCTCGAGCGCGGGAACCGCAAATTGCGGCGTGCCAGCGAAGATCAAATTCATGAGATGAAAAAATAGACAGGATTAACAGGATTAAGCAGGATTTACAGGATTATGAATTAGAATTTTCATTTTTGGTTTTATCCTGTTAATCCTGAAAAATCCTGTGAATCCTGTAAATTACATTGCTAACTGTTGCTGCTTTTCCAATTTCTTGCGGATACGCGACTGTTTCAGGCGCGAGAGATAATCGACGAAGACCTTGCCGTCGAGGTGATCGATTTCGTGCTGGATGCAGGAGGCGAGCAAATGCTCGGCCTCGATCTCGAACGCCTGGCCATCGCGGTTCAACGCGCGCGCCCGGATGCTGTGGGCGCGCGCGACCGGTTCGTAGATGCCGGGTACGGACAGACAGCCTTCCTCGAGTTCCTGCTCGCCTTCCCGGGAAAGGATTTCCGGGTTGATGAACACCTGCAACCGATCGCGCGTCTGCGAGATATCAATAACAATAAGGCGCCACGGCTCATTGACCTGGATGGCCGCGAGGCCGATGCCCGGTGCGTCGTACATGGTCTCGGCCATGTCATCCACCAGCCGGCGAATGTCGTCAGTGACTTCCGGGACCGGGTTCGCTTGGCGCCGCAGGCGTGGGTCGGGATAGTGCAGGATGCGGCGTATGGTCATGGTTTTTTAGATCAGATAGGGCCTGATTTACTGCATGTCAAACAGGATTATTATCAGTCCGGATACCACTGAATAACAACAAAATTTGGCCTTTTGGGAGTCTTGGCGTTGCGCCCAAGCATGGACTACACTCAAAACGTCATCAGATTACACGGAATGTGGACGAATGTCGCCTAAGCCTCTACGGGGAACCCGCTTTTTCCTTCTTATTACTGCGCTGCTCCTGGCTGCTCCCGTTCAGGTGCGGGCGGACGAGGTTCAGCTCAAGCCCGATCACCCCGAACGTTATACCGTGGTCAAGGGCGACACCTTGTGGGACGTCTCCACCCGGTTTCTCAAGAGCCCCTGGCACTGGCCGAAGATCTGGAAGATCAACGACCAGATCAAAAATCCGCATCTGATTTATCCCGGCGACGTGGTGGTGCTGCGCATGGTGGATGGCAAGCCGGTGTTGACCGTGGAGCGCAAGGACAAGGCGTCGGGCTTGCCTTCGTTGCCCGAGGCCGCCAAGGCACCCGATGCGCCCGTGGGGGAACGGCGCGTCGATGACCGTACGGTGAAACTCTCCCCGCAAGCGCGCAGCGAACCGCTCGAAGCGGCCATTCCCACCATTCCCCCGAACGCCATCGTTCCGTTTCTGACGCGGCCGCTGGCGGTGGAGGAAAATGAACTCGAGCAGGCCGGTTATATCACCACCGGGCTCGATGACCGCATCGCACTCGGCGACAGCAGCCAGTTCTACGCCCGTGGCCTGCAGGACGACGCTGCGGAGTACTACCAGATTTTCCGCCCGGGCAAGCCTATCCGTCATCCCGATACCGGCGAGTTGCTGGCCTACGAGGCCTTGTATCTGGGCGACGCGAAACGTCTCGAGACGGGCGACCCGAGCAAGCTCGTGGTGACCGCGGTCAAGCAGGAAATCATCCCGACCGACCGTTTGCTGACAGCCCCGAAAAAGGCCTCACTGCCCTATTACTATCCGCATGCGCCCAAGACCCAGGTGCAGGGAAGAATCGTCTCGGCCCTGAACGCCGTGGCCGAGATCGGTCCGCAAACCGTGGTCGGCATCTCGCTCGGCGCGCGCGAAGGCATCGAGGAAGGCAACGTGCTGCGCATCATGCGCCATGTCGGCACCCACAAGGACCCGCTGACGCGCGAGCGTTACAAGCTGCCGGACGAGGAATCCGGGCTGCTGCTCATTTTCCGTACCTACGAAAAAATGAGCTATGGGCTCGTGATGACGGCCACCCGCCCGGTGCACCTGCTGGACGCGGTTATCACGCCCTGACGTAATCCCTCCGTCCTGGAGTAGACTGCGCGCCATGGTCGGCGCGCCACCTCCCAACTCTTATGTCCAGACGAACGAAGTAGGGCGACATTTATCCCGCACTTCCCTGGCGATGTGGTTCACGCTGCGCCGCCTGCCCGGCGTGGGCACGCGCACGCAGCGGGAACTGCTGGAGCACTTCGGGTCGATCGAAAATATTTTTTCCGCCGGCCGCGGCCAGCTCGACAAGCTGCTGGCGGGAAAGAGCGAGGCCATCAACGCCCTTCTCGACGGTCCCGACGCGGAAAGCTTTCAATCCGAGTTCGACTGGCTGGACCAACCCGGCCACCATCTGCTGGTCTGGACTGATCCCGACTATCCCCCGCTGCTGCGTGAAATCGCCGACCCGCCGGTGGTGCTTTCTCTCATCGGCAACCGGCGGGCCCTGTCGAGTCCGCAACTCGCCATCGTGGGCAGCCGCAATCCGAGCCCCATGGGCCGGGAAAATGCGCAGGCCTTCGCCAAAAGCCTGGCCGGCGCTGGGCTCACCGTCACCAGTGGTCTGGCGCTGGGCGTGGACGGCGCCGCGCATCGCGGCGCGCTCGCGGCCGGCGGGATGACCATCGCCGTGGCGGGTACCGGGCTGGATCGCGTGTATCCGGCGCGGCATCGCGAACTGGCGCACGAGATCGTCAAACACGGCGTGCTCGTGTCCGAATTTGCGCTGGGCACGCCGCCGCTGCCGGAGAATTTTCCCATACGCAACCGCATCATCAGCGGCCTTTCGCTGGGCACGCTGGTAGTGGAGGCGGCGCTTCAGAGCGGTTCGCTCATCACCGCGCGGCTCGCCGCCGAACAGGGACGCGAGGTGTTCGCCATTCCTGGCTCGATCCACGCGCCGCAGGCGCGCGGTTGTCACGCGCTCATCCGCCAGGGCGCGAAACTCGTGGAGACGGCGCAGGACATTATCGAGGAGCTGGGCCCGCTTGCGAGCGTGGCGCGCCGCGTCGCACCGGATAACGCGCTACCCGCGCCGGCACTCGACGTGTCGATGACGGCGCTGTTGCAACAAATCGGTCACGATCCGGTCACTGTGGATGCGTTGATCGAGCGCAGCGGATTGACGGCGGATGCCGTTTCCTCCATGCTCTTGCAAATGGAGTTGAACGGACTCGTGTCGAGTTGTCCGGGCGGCAAGGTTCAAAGGATTTCCTGACGCGACGAAAGCAGGGCGCAAACGACTGATGAAAGAAAATGTTTTCGATGTGCTGATGTATTTGTTCGAAAACTACATGGATGAAGGCACTGAATTCCATCCCGATCAGGAAGCACTTACCCACGAGCTGACACAGGCCGGTTTCCATCGCGGCGAAATCCGCAAGGCGTTCTCCTGGCTGGACGGTTTGTCCTCGCTGCGCGAGAACAACGCCGGCAAGCCGCCGGCGGCAAGGTCCGCGGCCATACGCCACTACGCGCCCAAGGAGCAGGAGCGGCTCGACGAGGAATGCCGCGGCTATCTGCATTTCATGGAAGCCAGCGGCGTGATCGATCCCGCCACGCGCGAGGTCATCGTCGACCGGTTGATGGCGTTGGAAACGGATGAAATCGCGCTGGATCAGATCAAGTGGGTCATGCTGCTCGTGCTGTTCAACCAGCCCGGACAGGAGCACGTGTATTACATGCTCGAGGACATGGTGTTCGACGAGATGCAGGGCCATCTGCATTGATTTACATCATCATTCGTTCCCCGTTCCAATCGTTTCCGATCAGCTGTCGGCGCCTGCGACTTGACAAGCCCTGCCTGTTATCGACAACAATTCGGGTCTGACGCGATCCGGTCGCGAATAAAGCCGCCGGAATACATGCGACGCGAAATTTTTTTGAATGTGGTGATTGAGTTAAACGAATGCCAAAACATCTGATTGTGGTGGAATCGCCGGCCAAGGCCAAAACCATGTCCAAATATCTGGGCAAGGATTTTACGTGTCTGGCTTCCTATGGCCATGTGCGTGACCTCATCCCGAAACAGGGTGCGGTGGAAACGGAAAACGACTTCGGCATGAAGTATCAGCTGATCGAGAAGAACAAAAAGCACGTCGATGCCATCGTCAAGGCGATGAAGAAGGCCGACGCGCTGTATCTCGCGACCGACCCGGACCGCGAGGGCGAAGCCATCTCCTGGCACCTGCATGAAATTCTGAAGGAAGCGGATGTGCTGGACGACAAGCCTGTGCATCGCGTGGAATTCTTTGAAATCACCAAGAGCGCGATTCAGCATGCGATCCAGCAGCCGCGGAAATTATCCGAGAATCTCATCAACGCCCAGCAGGCGCGGCGCGCGCTCGATTACCTCGTGGGTTTCAACCTCTCGCCGCTGCTGTGGAAAAAGGTGCGCCGCGGGCTGTCGGCCGGGCGTGTACAAAGTCCGGCGCTGCGGCTCATCGTCGAGCGCGAGGAGGAGATCGAAAAATTCATCGCACGCGAATACTGGACCATCGAATCCGACCTCAATACCAAGGGCAAGGATTTTGTCGCCCGGCTGACCCATTTCAACGGCGAAAAACTCGAGCAATTCACGGTCGACAACGGCGCGCGTGCCGCTGAAATTGACACCGCTCTGCAGGCCAAGGCGCAGGGCAAGCTGGAGGTCCTGTCGGTCGAGAAGAAGCAGCGCCGCCGCAACCCGGCCCCGCCCTTCACCACCTCCACGCTGCAGCAGGAGGCCTCGCTCAAGCTCGGTTTCTCCGCCCAGCGCACCATGCGCACGGCGCAACAGCTTTACGAAGGCATGGATCTCGGCCACGGCGAAGTCGTCGGTCTCATCAGCTACATGCGTACCGACGCGGTGAACCTGGCGAACGAAGCCGTCGCCGAAATCCGCGAGGTCATCAAGGACCGTTTCGGCCCCGACAACCTGCCGGACGAGCCGATCGCGTACAAGAACAAGTCGAAGAATGCGCAGGAGGCGCACGAGGCCATCCGCCCGACCTCGGCCGCGCGCACGCCGGATGCGATCAAGGGCCACCTGAAGCCGGACCAGCTGCGGCTGTACGAACTGATCTGGAAGCGCACCGTCGCCTGTCAGATGGTGCCGGCGGTGCTCGACACCGTGACAGTAGACCTAGGTGCTGGTGAGGGTAACGTGTTCCGCGCCAACGGTTCGACCGTGGTCAAGCCCGGCTTCATGGCGGTGTATCAGGAAGACACCGGCGACAAGCCCGCGGATGCGCCGGAGGGGGTCGTCGAAGACGAGAAGCTGCTGCCGCCGATGGAAAAAGGCGAATCCGTGGAACTCAAGCTGCTGCGCAAGGAACAGCACTTCACCGAACCGCCGCCGCGCTTCTCCGAGGCGAGCCTGGTCAAGGCGCTCGAGGCCTACGGCATCGGCCGCCCCTCGACCTATGCCTCCATCATCTATACCCTCGAAAGCCGCGAGTATGTGACGCTCGACAACCGCCGTTTCAGGCCCACCGACGTCGGGCGCGTGGTCAACAAATTCCTCTCGGAGCATTTTTTCCACTACGTGGATTACGACTTTACCGCGCGCATGGAAGACGACCTCGACGCCATCTCGCGCGGCGAAAAAGAATGGAAACCGGTACTGCAGGATTTTTGGACCGATTTCAAGAATCAGGTGAAGGAGAAGGAATCCGTGGACCGACCCGGCGTGGAGATGATGGAAGAGGAATGCCCCAAGTGCGGCAAGAAGCTGGCCAAGCGCCTCGGGCGCAACGGCTACTTCATCGGCTGCACCGGTTATCCCGACTGCAATTACACGCGCAACGTAGACGACGCCGTGGGTGCCTCGAACGAGCCCGAGATCGTGCCCGACCGCAAGTGTCCGAAATGCGAATCGAACCTGGTCATCAAGCGCGGGCGCTACGGCCGCTTCATCGGCTGCAGCAACTATCCCAACTGCAAGCACATGGAGCCGCTCGAAAAGCCAGCGGACACCGGTGTGGAGTGCCCGGAGTGCAAACAGGCGACCATGCTCAAGCGCAAATCGCGCTACGGCAAGGTTTTCTATTCCTGCGCGCGTTATCCCGACTGCAAGTATGCCTGCTGGAATCCGCCCATCAAGGAACCCTGCCCGCAGTGCGGCTGGCCGATCCTGTCCATCAAGACCACCAAGCGCCGCGGCATCGAGAAGGTCTGCCCGGTCAAGGAATGCGGCTTCGCCGAGCCGTATGAGGGCGAAGTGCCGTTCGCCGAACCGCCTAAAATGGCCGCCGGGGCCTAAAGAGTTTTTCTATGAATTAGAACGCAGATGGACGCAGATGTGTGAATAAATCAAATCAGCGTTCATCATTCATTAATCTGCGTATATCTGCGGTTCATTCAGGCGGTGATGAACATCTTTACCGCTGCGATGACCAGCACCACCCCGAGCAACTGACGCAACCGCACCGGTGCCAGCCGCCGCACGGCGAGCTCTGAACCCACGACCGCACCCGACAGCGCCGCGAGCATCATCCAGGGCAGGCCGTGCGGCAGCGTGACACCGGCCGTAAACAGGCCGGCCAGACCGGCGACGGAGTTGATCAGGATGAACGCCGCCGAGACAGCCGCCGTGGTACGCATGTTGGCCCAGCGCAGGAACAGCAGCAGCGGACTCAGAAAAATCCCGCCGCCCACGCCGGTCAGACCGGAGACAAATCCGAGACCGGCGCCCACCGGCAGCGCTACTCCCGGGTGCGGCGCTTCGCGTGTCGGTGGTTCGTGGCTGGCAAGAAGTAATCGCCACGCCGCCACGAGCAGGGCGGCCGCCACGAGAAACTGATACGCGCGCTCGTGCAGCTGTATCGCACCGCCGAGAAACGCGAGCGGGATCGAACCGAGCGCGAACGGCCAGAACAACCGGGCGTTGAAAAACCCGGCGCGCCACAGGCGCACGAACACCAGTCCCGCCACCAAGATGTTCATGGCGAGCGCCGCCGGTTTCATGAGGGAAGCCGATACACCGAAAAGCGCCATCGCCGCGAGATAGCCGGAGGCGCCGCCGTGACCAACGGAGGAATAGAGCATGGCCGCCACCGCGATGAGGGCGAGCAGCCACAGGAACAAAGTCGGATCGAGCGCTTCCAAGTATCAGTTCTGTGGCAGGATGGAGTGGGACGTGCTAGAAATCATGCGATGTGTGAAGCGAGCCATCATATCCTGACATCCCGCACGAAAAAAACCGCCGGTGCGCTGGTTCTTGCCGGTCTGGCCTGTCTGCTGGCTTCCTGCCTCAGCACGCCATCCCGAATACCCGGTGTTGGCCAACCGGTTTCCTGGACCGAGCTGCCGGGCTGGCTGGACGACAGTCTCGCGCAGGCGTGGCCGGCATTGCTGAGCAGCTGCCAGAAGATGCCCGCGCGCGATGCGCGCTGGAGCGATCTGTGCGCCGATGCAGCGCTGTTTCCCGACCCGGACGACGATACCGCGCGCGCCTTTTTCGAGACGCGTTTCAGCGCGCATGAAGTGGCCGGCAACAACGGCGTCCCTGACGGGCTCATCACCGGTTATTACGAACCGCTGTTGCAAGGAAATCTGGTCAGGACCGATCGCTTTCGTTACCCGCTCTACGGACGGCCGGATGATCTGGTGGTGGTGGATCTCGGCGGGCTTTACCCGGAACTGCAGGGCAAGCGTTATCGCGGACGACTGAACAGTAACCGCGTGGTGCCCTATTATTCGCGCGCCGAGATCGGCAACGGCAAACGTCCGCCCGACGCTGCCGTGCTGGCCTGGGTCGATGATCCGGTGGCGCTGTTCTTTCTCGAAATCCAGGGCTCCGGTCGCATTCGGTTGCCGGACGGGAAGATGCTGCGTGTCGGTTATGCCGACCAGAACGGTCATCCCTATGTCGCCATCGGACGCACGCTGGTCGAGTCCGGCGCCCTGAAACTGGAGGAGGCAACCATGCCGGCGATCCGCGCCTGGCTCAGCGCCAACCCGGACAAGGCGCAGGCGGTGCTGAACAGTAATCCGAGTTATGTCTTTTTCGCCGTGCGCGAGCCGGACAGCCCGGGCCCGGTGGGCGCGCTCAACGTGCCACTGCTGCCGGAGCGCTCCATCGCGGTGGACCCGGGTTTCATCCCGCTGGGAAGCCCGGTGTGGTTCGATACCTCCCTGGTCGCTTCCGCGGGTCCCTGCGCCCGCGACACTTGTGCATCCTGCCCATCGCCGGATTGTGGATTGATTCCTTATCGGCGGCTGGTGTTCGCCCAGGACACCGGCGGTGCGATTCGCGGCCCGGCGCGCGCCGATCTTTTTCTCGGTTTCGGCGAAAACGCCGAGCGTGTGGCGGGCGCGCTGCGCAGCCGGGGAAAACTGTATGTGCTCTTACCGGCCTCGCGTACGCTGAATTAGAATGGACAGGATTTACAGGATTAAAAACAAGATTAAGGAAACTCTGATTTATTAATTTTCGACGCAGAGACGCAAAGATTTTTTCAGTTATTTTTCCGGGTTTTTCTTTGCGCCTTCGCGCCTTGGCGTCAAATAGTCATAATTAATCAGACCTTCCTTAATCCTGTAAATCCTGAAAAATCCTGTTAATCCTGTCCATTTTTCTTTATTTTTAGGAGTCTCTGACTCAACGGGCGCGCGCGACATCACCGCAGCCGCTGGCGCGGGTCACGGGATAAAGTTTGAGTTCCCCTTCCATCAGTGTCGTTTGATCCGCCACGAGCTGACCCACGGCATTCACGTTCGCGCGCGCCGGGGGTGACTGAACATCGGCGGGCGCGGATTTGAGCCACAGCGCATGTGCCAGTCCCACGCCGTTGCCGGCACGATCGGGGCGGGCCGCCAGCAGGGACGACAACCAGGCACGGTTAGTGCGTGAGATCGTAGACTTGGCCGTGGCGATGCCGACGACATAGGCCCATGCCTCTTGGGCTGACTCCATCGGGCGCGTGTAATAGGATGGCGCGTTTTTGAGCACGGCGCGTCCGTCAATGGCCGGTCGCGCGATGGCGATGATGCGCAGTGGCGCCAGGCGTACGTATCCACTGAACATCACGCCTTGCGGATATTTTTTGGCCAACGATTCCCACAGCTGCGCAAGCGGTGCGACCTGCTCCAGGCGAAAGCTCGATTCATGCTCGCGCTCGAGCGGGATGTACACAAAGCCGTTAGATTGAAAATAACGGTTGCTGACTGTCGCGAAATATTTCGGTGAATCGGCACGGGTGGTGCGTACCCACGCCAGACCGCCCACGGCGATGGCGTCGCCCAAACCTTGCCAGCCGCCGATGGCGGCCGAACCCAGGCCGAACTGCATGTTCCAGGCATCGAGATAAATCTCTTTCAAGTTATCAGGCACCTGTGCCTGCGCGCGCGCCGTCAGGTCGCCGGCCACGCAGGGAACGGCTGGGCGCCACCACAGCGGTCCGAAAATGATGGCGGCCGCGACGCCGATGCCGAGCAGAATGCCGACCTTTTTTTTCAGCGGCATCGAAATAATAATGACAGGACGAATGAGCGAAGCGAATAGGGCTTCATTTTTCAGGAGGTGGCCGCGGCCGCCGGGTTGCCGCAGAGTTGCAACAGCTCTTCACCGATCAGCGCGCGGCGCCAGCCGCGCGCCAGGCTGCCCGAGGCATCGCCGGCAATGAGCTTCAACAATTCCCGGCGCGGCGCCAGCAGGGTGGCGCTGATTTTCATCTGTGCGGCGATCGCGCGCACGCGCGTTTGCAGTTGTTCGTACAAGGCCTGTTGCCGCTGGTCGAGACGTCGTGGTTCCTCCCACAGGCGTTCGGGCTTCAGCGTCAGTCCGTGCTGGACGGCCTGCAAAATTTCCTCGCCCCATTTGCGTGCCGGCGATCCGCCCATGCCGGTGATACGGCCGAGCGCCTCCACGGTCGTCGGGGCGGCCAAGGCGGTTTCCACCAGCGCGGCGTCGGAGGCGGCCCAGCCGCGCGGCAGGTTGTGTTTCTGTGCCGTGAGCTCGCGCCAGGCCGCCAGCTCGCGCAACAGCGTCTGCGCCGCGGGCGGCAGCGACTGACCCTGCTTCAGGCGCCGGTAAGCCTCGCGCGGATCGTTTCGATACAGCTTGGGGTCGGTGAGTGCGGCGCATTCTTCCCGCAGCCAATCGGTCCGCCCAAGGCCTTCCAGTTTTTGCGCGAGGAATTGATACAGGTCGCGCAGGTAGCGCACGTCGTCTTCGGCATAGTGCAATTGATCCGGCGGGAGCGGGCGGGTTTCCCAGTCGGCGCGCGTATGCAGCTTGGGGAGTTTGTGACCCGTGATGGATTCCACCAGCGCACCGTAGCCGATCTGGTCGTCGTATCCGCACAGCGAGGCGGCGATCTGGGTGTCGAACACCGGCGCGGGCGGCGCCCCCAGCACCTTGCGCGGGTATAATGCTGAGTCAGGAGGTGCATCGGTATTCAGCGCCAGGTGCTGGGCAAACACCTCGAGGTCCTGACGTGCGGCGTGAATGACCTTGAACACGCGCGGTGAATAAATCACCTCCAGCAGCGGCTCGATGGTGGGCAGGGCGAGAGTATCCACGCAGGCAATGACCTCCGGGGCCGCCACCTGCACCAGGCACAGGCGCGCGTAATAGGTCCGCGTGCGCATGAATTCCGTATCCAGCGCCATCCACGGGCGATCGCGCAGCGACTCGCACAAGCGCGTGAGTGTCGTCATGTCCTGGACCGGCGATTCGCTCATAGAGAATGCCAGTGTATGCATTTCCCGCGCCCGGCCCAACTGCGGCTCGGGGGTTCCGCTTTTGGTTTATCATTAGGCAATGAACCGGCGTGGGCAGGAAACGGGCAAGCGGAATACAACATGGATCGCCGGGATATGGCTGGTGTCGGCGCTGACAGCGTGCGAGCCGCTCTGGGGCACCCCGGAAGGTCGTGCCCGGGATTTCATCGAGGCCCTGGTGACGGCCCCGGCGGAGACCCAACCGCTGCGCGACATCGCCAATCTTGCACCGGAACAAGATCCCGAAGCGCTGATCGATGATCTCTCCGCCCGTGTCGGTGTGGATTTCCTGCGCGCCAGGCAGGCCCAGGGCGTGTCGCTGAAGTTCGTGCCAGGCGAAACCCGGCGGGCGGATGACGCGCGACGCACTGTCACCATCCGCGTCACCTATCTGCAGCCAGGGACACCCATGACCGGTGAGGTCCGGTTCCTGGTCCGGATCGAGAAAGACGATCAAGGCCGCTGGCTCATCGCCCGTGTCACGGGCGACAACTAGAAGTTATCCCCAAAATTTTTGTGAAACCACAGATAAACACAGATGAACGCAGATTAAGAGGAAATGATCGGGTATCTGTGTGAATCCGTGTTCATCTGTGGTTCCAAATTCTTGTTGAAGCGTTTTTGAGACAACTTCAAACAACTACGGGACGGACCGTGCCGCTGAGAATACTGCTCAATATCTGCCTGCTGCGCGCCAGCCCCCAGGACCTGCCGGCATCCCGCCTCGGGATGCTCGCGGCGCTCGCCGCCTACGCGGCGGCCGGCGTGCTCGGCGTGCTCGATGTTCTCACTTTTGAAAATGCCGTTCTGGCGGCCGCGGTGGACACGCTGCTGCTCGCTGCCGTGACACACTTGGTGCTGCCGTGGCGCCAACTGGAAAATCGCGTGACCCAGACACTCACCGCGCTGGCCGGCTGTGGTGCCCTGCTTTCGTTGCTGGCCTGGGCGACCTCCGGACTGACCCGGGAGTGGTTACCCCCGGCATGGGTCTGGGCACCTTTTCTCGTGTGGTATACGCTGGTGTTCGGGCACGTATGGCGGCACGCCCTGTCTATTACCCTGGCGGCCGGCGTGGCCGCGAGCCTTTTATATTTGATCCTCTCAATGGGCGTGACCGGTCTTTTCATGAATCCTGTTCCGGCTACGAACTGATGCGTATTCATATTCTCGGTATCGGGGGAACCTTCATGGGCGGTGTGGCGCTGCTCGCGCGCGATCTCGGTCACGACGTGAGCGGCTCGGATGCCAAGGTTTATCCGCCCATGAGCACGCAGCTCGAGGCCCAGGGTATCCGGTTGATGGAAGGTTACGTCGCGGCGCATCTCGACAGTGCCAGGCCCGACCTCGTGATCATCGGCAACGCGCTGTCACGCGGCAACGCGCTGGTGGAAGCGGTGCTTGAGCGCGGAATCCGCTACACCTCCGGTGCGCAATGGATCGGGGAGAATATTTTACGATGTGCAGGGACGCACAAGTGTCGCGGGAGGCAGGATACCGCGAGCGACCACGGCCGCTGGGTACTGGCGGTCGCGGGCACGCACGGCAAGACCAGCACGGCCAGCATGCTGGCCTGGATTCTGGAGCACGCCAAACTCAAACCGGGTTTTCTGATCGGCGGCGTGCCGGAGAATTTCGGCGTTTCGGCGCGCCTGGGCAAGGAACCCTTCTTCGTCATCGAGGCCGACGAATATGACACCGCCTTTTTCGACAAGCGCTCGAAATTCGTTCACTATCGCCCACGCACCGCCATCCTGAACAACCTGGAATTCGATCACGCGGATATTTTTCCCGACCTCGCCGCGATCGCCCTCCAGTTTCATCATTTTGTCCGCACCGTGCCGGGGTCAGGGCTGCTGGTGGTGAATGCCAAGGACGAGAATCTGTCCAACGTGCTAGCCATGGGCCGCTGGACTCCCGTCGAGCATGTCGGGGCGGGGGACGGGTGGGAGGCTGTTGCGCGCAATCCCGAGGCCAGCCGTTTCCAGGTACTGTTTAAAAAACAGGATCAGGGCGAAGTGTCGTGGGGCTTGCTGGGGAGCCACAACATGGCCAATGCCCTGGCGGCGATCGCGGCCGCGCGTCATGCCGGGGTGCCGGTCAAGACCGCGCTGGCGGCGCTGGCGAAATTCCGCAACGTCAAGCGCCGGCTCGAGGTGCGTGGCGCGGTGCGCGGCATCACGGTGTACGACGACTTTGCGCATCACCCCACCGCGATCACGGCGACGCTGGAGGCCTTGCGCGCCCGGGTCGGCAACGCGCGCATCCTGGCGGTGCTGGAATTGCGCTCCCACACCATGCGCATGGGTGTGCACCGCGACACGCTGGCCGGCTCGCTGGCGTGCGCCGACAAGGTGTGGATGCTCAGGCCCGCCGACCTCAACTGGAACCTGGAGCGGGTCACGAACGCGCTGCAAGGCCGCGGGCAGGCGTATCCGACGGTGGAAGAAATCATCGAGACCTTGTCGCGCGAGGCGCGCCCGGATGATCATATATTGGTCATGAGCAACGGCGGTTTCGGTAACATCCATGCCCGACTGCTCGAGCATTTGCAGAAGCGCTAGCCGCCGGATCCCGTGACGCAGCATTTCGGAGACGGCAGCAGTGGCGCTCATAGAAACATGGCTCATTGCGGCTACTGCGCCCATTGCCGAAAGAGCGTTCGCCTCGGGCACTGGGCGCTAGTTGCATAGCCTGGCCGGTTTTTTTACCCTCACCCAACGATTCTTCGGAGAACCATAAATGAAACGATTTTTAGGCGGCTGCTTGATGACTCTGTTTCTGCTTCCGGGACTGGCTCACGCCGGTTTCGAGGAGGGACGGCACTACATGGTCTTGCCCTTTCCGGCGCCGGTCGAAACCGGTGACAACATCGAGGTGCGGGAATTTTTCTGGTATGGCTGTCCGCATTGCTACGTGCTGGAACCGGCGCTGGCGAGCTGGCAGAAAAAAATGCCTGCGAACGCGCAATTCGTGCGCACCCCCGGCACCGCCCCGCGCTGGATGACGCACGCTCAGGCCTATTACGCCTTCGAGGCCCTGGGCGTGCTGGAAAAAGTCCACATGGCTTTTTTCAAGGCCGTGCAGGAGCAGCCGGGGGCGTTCAATGATGAAAAGGCCATCACCGGTTTTGCGGCGAGCCAGGGCGTGGATCGCAAGAAATTCGGGGAGGCCTTCAATTCCTTCGGTGTGCGCCTGAAGCTGGAGAAGGCCAAGCAGCTCAACCAGGACCTGAATATCAACTCCGTCCCCGCGATGGTGGTGGACGGCAAGTACCTGACCACCGCCGCCATGGCCGGCGGCGAGGGGGCCATGTTAAAGCTGTTGGATGACCTGATCGGCAAGGCCGCCAAGGAACGCAAGAAAAAACCTGTAAAAAAGTGATGGCTTCATGACATCGGGGAAGTCCGGCAGGTTTCCCCGCCGTAGCGGGATTCAAGCCATGCGGCACGCTACGCGTCCTGTGGCGGCGCAGGCGGGAGGCACAGACCTGCTAAGCTGGTGTGTAGTGGTGCACCGCCCACACCCCGGTATCCCGGCGATTTCACGCTGTCATGGATAGAAAGCAGACGAGCATCACCACCAAGGAGCAAAGCCTGAGCGCCCGCTGGCGCTCCTCGACGCTGGCGGACGGCAATGCCGCGTATCTCGAGGACCTCTACGAGCAGTTTCTGCGCGATCCCGCCTCCGTGCCTTCCGCCTGGCGCAGCTACTTCGAGAGCCTGCCGCGTGTCGATGGTGTGGAACGGGATGTCTCTCACTCCGCGGTCCGCGAGGAATTCCGCCGGCTCGCGCATCGATCCCGCCCCGCCGCCGCGCCCCGTGAAGACAGTCGCGCGGCGCCGGTCGAATCCGCGCACAAGCAGGTCAAGGTACTGCAGCTGATCAACGCCTTCCGCTATCGCGCGCATCAGACGGCGCGGCTCGATCCACTCGGGTTGCGGGAGGCGCCGGCCATCCCGGAACTCGACTTGCGTTACCACGGGCTCACCGATACCGACCTCGACGCGGTGTTCGAGACCGGCTCGCTGGTGGGGCCGCGCCAGGCCACGCTGCGCGAGATTCTGGCGCTGTTGCGCGCCACCTACGGCGGCACCATCGGCGCCGAGTACATGCACATCACCGACACCGCGGAAAAGCGCTGGCTGCAAAGCAGCATCGAAAGCGTGCACGGCGTGCCGGCCTATCCGCCCGAGACAAAGCGCAACCTGCTCGAACGGCTGACCGCGGCCGAGGGCATCGAGCACTACCTGCACACGAAATACGTGGGACAGAAGCGCTTTTCACTGGAAGGCGCCGAAAGCCTGATCCCCCTGCTGGACGAACTGATTCAGCGCTCCGGCGCGCACGGAACGAAAGAGGTGGTCATCGGCATGGCGCACCGCGGGCGACTCAACGTGCTGGTCAATATTCTCGGCAAAAGCCCGGCCGTATTGTTCCGCGAGTTCGAGGGCAAGACGCCATCGAACGGCGGCACCGGCGACGTGAAATACCACCTGGGTTACTCCTCCGACATCGGCACCGAGGGCGGCGCGGTGCACGTGGCGCTGGCCTTCAATCCCTCGCATCTTGAAATCGTCGGGCCGGTGGTGCAGGGCTCGGTGCGCGCGCGCCAGGAGCGCCGCCGCGACAGCCGCGGCAATCGCGTGCTGCCCGTGGTGATCCACGGCGACGCCGCGTTCGCGGGCCAGGGCGTGGTGATGGAGACTTTCAGCATGTCGCAGTCGCGCGGCTACGCCACCAAGGGCACGGTGCACATCGTGATCAACAACCAGATCGGCTTCACGACGAGCCTGCAGCAGGACGCGCGCTCCACGTTCTACTGCACCGACATCGCCAAGGCGGTCGGCGCGCCGATCTTCCACGTCAACGGCGACGATCCCGAGGCGGTGTTGTTCGCCACGCAGATCGCCCTCGACTACCGCATGACCTTTCACAAGGATGTGATCATCGATCTCTATTGTTACCGCCGCCATGGCCATTCCGAGGCCGATGAACCGACGGTGACGCAGCCGCTCATGTACCAGCGCATCCACGAGCTGCCGACCGCGCGCGCGCTCTATGCGCAGCGGCTGGCGCAGGCGGAACTCGTCAGCGCGGACGCAGCCACCGGCATGTTGCGGGATTATCAGCAGCGGCTCGAGTCCGGCGTCAATGTCGCGCCGCATCTCCTGGCCAGGGAAAAATCCGAGTATGCCTACGGCGCGGACTGGAACCCCTATGTGAGCGGCCCCTGCGATCCCGCGACCGAGACACGCGTGAACCTCGAGACGGTCCGCGCCCTGACCGAGCGCATGCTGCACGTTCCGGAGGGCCTGGAGCTGCATCCGCAGGTCGTCAAGATTTACGAGGCGCGGCGCAAGATGGCGGCCGGCGCCCTGCCGCTCGACTGGGGTTTCGCTGAGAACCTTGCTTACGCCAGCCTGCTGCAGGACGGTTACGGGGTGCGGCTGTCCGGCCAGGATTCCGGGCGCGGCACGTTCTTTCACCGCCACGCGGTGGTGACCAACCAGAAGGACGGCACGGCCTACGTGCCGCTGCGCAATCTTTACGACGGACAACCGAATTTTCTCATCATCAATTCACTGCTTTCGGAGGAGGCCGTGCTGGCCTTCGAGTACGGATACGCCACCGCCGACCCCAAGACGCTCACCATCTGGGAGGCGCAGTTCGGCGATTTCGCCAACATCGCGCAGGTGGTGATCGACCAGTTCATCTGTTCGGGCGAACAGAAATGGAAACGCCTGTGCGGACTCGCGCTGTTCCTGCCGCACGGTTATGACGGCCAGGGACCGGAGCACTCCTCGGGACGGCTAGAGCGTTATTTACAGCTGTGCGCCCAGCAGAACATGTTCGTGTGCGTGCCGACCACGCCGGCGCAGTTTTTTCATCTGCTACGGCGCCAGATGCGCTGGCTGTGCCGCAAGCCGCTCGTGGTCATGACGCCGAAAAGTATGCTACGTCACCAGTCCTCGGTGAGCAGCCTGGAGGATTTGTCCCAAGGCCGTTTCCGCCCGGTGCTGTTCGAGACCGAGGCGCTCGAGGACGCCGCCGTGAAGGAGGTCGTCCTTTGCAGCGGCAAGGTCTATTATGATCTGGCCGAGCGACGCCAGGCGCGCGGGCGACGCGACGTCGCGATACTGCGTATCGAACAGCTTTACCCGTTTCCCGAGGAGGAGTTGAAGCAGGCATTTCAGCGCTATCCCGCCGCGCGCCGTTTCATCTGGTGCCAGGAGGAGCCGCGCAACCAGGGCGTCTGGTACCAGACCCAGCATCGCCTGTGGCGCACGCTCCCGCCGGGCGCGACGCTCGAATACACCGGCCGTCCGACCTCGGCCGCCCCGGCCGTGGGCAGCTATCAGCTTCATATCGCCCAGCTGCATGCCTTGCTCGATGAGGCGCTGGGGCCGATTACATGATGGCGCAGGGAGCACGCCATGGCCACTGACATCACGGTCCCGGTTTTTCCGGAATCGGTCACCGAAGGCACGATCCTCACCTGGCACAAGCAGCCGGGCGAAAAAGTTACACGCGATGAACTGCTGGCCGAGATCGAAACCGACAAGATTGTCTTCGAGGTTCCGGCGCCCGCTGACGGGGTGCTCGCCGAGATCATGGCCCCGGTCGGAGCGACCGTGAAGTCAGGTGAAGTATTGGGCCGGCTTGAGAAGCGCGCCAGGGATGGCGCGTCTGCGGACCTAAGGATGGACAAGGCCGCGACGGGCGCGGCTGCTCCTTCCAAACCGGCAACCGCGGAGCCCGCGCCCAAGGCGGCCGTCATGCCCGCCGCGAAACGGCTGATGGAAGAGCATGGCCTGGATACGCGCAAGGTGCCGGGCAGCGGCAAGGGTGGACGCATCCTCAAGGAAGACGTGCTGCAACAGATTGACGCGATGGAGGCTGCGCCGGTGGCGCCCAAGCCAATGCCGAAGCCGGCTGCCCCTGCGCCCGCGGCGCCACCTGAATTGAGGACAGAAAAGCGCGCCGAATCGGAAGCCCTACTCGCTTCGCTCGTTCGTCCTGTCATAGGGGAAGGCGCGTTGGCGGACCAAAGGGTGGAGAAGCGCGTGCCCATGACGCGCTTGCGCAAGCGCATTGCCGAGCGGCTGGTCGAGGCGCAGCAAACGGCGGCGATCCTGACGACCTTCAACGAGGTCAACATGCAGCCGGTGATGGAGCTGCGCGCGCGTCATCGCGAGCGCTTCGAAAAAGAGCACGGGGTGCGCCTCGGTTTCATGTCGTTCTTCGTGAAGGCCACGGTGGAAGCGCTGCGGCATTTCCCCGAGATCAATGCCTCGATCGACGGCGACGACGTCGTGTATCACGGCTTCTACGACATCGGCATCGCGGTCAGCTCGCCGCGCGGGCTCGTGGTGCCGCTGCTGCGCGACGCCGACCGCCTGACCATGGCCGAGATCGAATCCCGCATCCGCGATTTCGGCGAGCGCGCGCAGAACGCGCAGCTCACGCTCGAGGAAATCACCGGCGGGACCTTCACCATCACCAACGGCGGCGTGTTCGGCTCGCTCCTGTCCACCCCGATCCTGAACCCGCCGCAGAGCGCGATCCTGGGCATGCACAAAATCCAGGACCGCCCGGTGGCGGAAAACGGCCAGGTCGCGATCCGGCCCATGATGTATCTGGCCCTCTCCTACGATCATCGCCTGGTGGACGGGCGCGAGGCGGTGCAGTTCCTGGTGATGATCAAGGAACTGCTGGAAGACCCGGCGCGACTGCTGCTGGAAGTTTAAAAAAATGGGGAACCACGGATGAACACAGATAAACACGGATCAATAAAGCCCGAGCGCAGAGTTTCGTTGTTCATCTGCGTTTATGCTCGCGCCGTCCCTGGCGCTCGCCCTCGCTTGCGCTCGGGCCAGCGTCGCTGCGATCCACTGTCCAATTTTCGCTCCCGGCAAAATTGTCTGCGTTCATCTGCGGTTGCTTTTTTGTGTCATGGCTGAGCGTTACGATCTTGTCGTCATCGGCGCCGGCCCGGCGGGTTACACTGCGGCCATCCGCGCGGCGCAGCTCGGCCTGAAGGTGGCGTGCGTGGACGACTGGCGCGGCCCGGCCGGCGAGCCCGCGCTCGGCGGTACCTGTCTCAACGCCGGCTGTATTCCCTCCAAGGCGCTGCTCGAGACCTCCGAATTTTTTGCCCAGGCGCGCGATCACGGTCCGGCGCGCGGACTCAAATTCAAGGAACTTGCCCTCGATCTCGCCGCCATGCTGGCGCACAAGAACAAGGTGGTGTCGGATCTCACGCGCGGCATCGCCACGCTGTTCAAGGCCCACGGCGTGACCTGGATTCCGGGCCGCGGGAAACTCCTGCCCAAGAACCAGGTGGAAGTATCTGGGCAATCCCCGCAGCAGCTTGAAGCCGAACATGTGATCCTCGCGAGCGGCTCGACCCCGGTCGGTCTCAAGAGCGCGCCGTTCGACGGGCAGCGGGTCGTGGATTCGCAGGCGGCGCTCGAGTTTCAGGAGGTGCCGCGGCGTCTCGGCATCATCGGGGCGGGCGTGATCGGACTCGAGCTCGGGAGCGTGTGGCGCCGGCTCGGCGCGGAAGTGGTGCTGCTCGAGGCACAGGAAACATTCCTGCCCATGGCCGATGAGCAGGTGGCGCGCGAGGCGCTCAAGCAGTTCACCGCCCAGGGACTCGATATCCGCCTCGGGGCGCGGGTGCTGGGAAGCAAGGTCGAAAACAGCGCGGTCGCGGTGCGTTACCAGGAGAAGTGCACCAGGGATGGCGCGGTTACGGAGCCGAGGATGCACAAGGACGGCGCGCGCACGGAAAGCGTGGACCGGCTCATCGTCGCGGTCGGGCGGCGGCCCAACACCGACGGCCTCGTTGCCGAGGAAACCAGACTGTTGCAGGATGAATGGGGCTTCGTGCATGTCGACGAGCACTGCCGCACCAATCTTCCCAACGTATACGCCGTGGGCGACCTGGTGCGGGGGCCGATGCTCGCGCACAAGGGCATGGAAGAAGGGGTGATGGTGGCCGAGCGCATTGCCGGACGCGAAACCGCGGTGAATTACGATGTGGTGCCCTCGGTGATTTACACCCAGCCCGAGATCGCCTGGGTCGGCAAGACCGAACAGGCGCTGAAGGCCGCGGGAGTGGCTTATCGCGCCGGTGTTTTTCCGTTCGCGGCGAACGGCCGCGCCAGGGCCATGGGCCGGGCCGCCGGCTTCATCAAGATCCTTGCCGACACGCACACCGACCGCGTGCTGGGCGTGCACCTGATCGGCCCGAACTGCTCCGAGCTTGTTGCTACGGCGGCACTCGCGATGTCCTTTAATGCTTCAAACGAGGACATCATGCTCACGATGTTCGCCCACCCCACGCTTTCAGAAGCCTTTCACGAATCGGCACTCGCTGTCGCCGGCCGCGCCATTCATCTCGCGCAGCCAAGGCGCGCGAAGCCGTGAATGCTTTATTCTTTGCGAAAGTTCTGATCTCCGCCGTCATTATCGGGGTGGCCACGGAGGTGGCCAAACGCTATCCCTTCTGGGGCGCGGTCATCATCGCCCTGCCGCTGACCTCGATTCTGGCCATGGGCTGGCTGTATGCCGAGACCAGCGACAATGTCCTCGTCACAAAGTTTGCGAGAGATATTTTTCTGGTCGTGCCGGTGTCACTGGTGTTCTTTGTGCCGTTTCTACTCGAAACCAGAACCCGCCTCGGTTTCGTTTCCAACATGCTGATCGGGCTGGCGCTGCTCGCTGTATCCGTGTGGCTGTTGCGCCGGTTCGTTCCATAAAATCCAGCGGCGCCTGGGTGGTGCGCGCTCAGCGCTCGATCCATTCCAGCATGCGTTCGCGTTCGGATTGTCGCGCCTGCTTGCGCAGCAACGCCGCCAGCGCGTCGGCCTCGATGGGTTTGCTGAAGTAAAAGCCCTGCATGGTTTCGCAACCGTGCTTGCGCAGGAACTGCGCCTGCTCGCGCGTTTCCACGCCCTCGGCGATGGTCTGGATGCCGAGCGCGTGCGCCAGGGCGATGATGGCGATGACAATCGAGGCATCGTCCGGATCGCTTGCCACGCCGCGCACGAACGACTGGTCAATCTTGAGGATGTCGATCGGCAGACGCTTCAGGTAGGTCAGACTCGAGTAGCCGGTGCCGAAATCGTCAATCGAGATCTGGATGCCCAGCGTCTCCAGCCCGGAGAGGATTTCCGCTACCGCCTCGGGACTTTTCACCAGCGTGCTCTCCGTCAGCTCGATGTCCAGCCGGTGCGGGTCGAGGCCGGTTTCGCCGAGGATGCGCCGCACGGTCCCCGCGAGATCCGGCTGGCGGAACTGGCGCGCCGAAAGGTTTACCCCCATTCGCAGCGGCGGCAACCCCGCGTCCTGCCAGCTGCGTGCTTGGGCGCAGGCCTGGCGCAGCACCCATTCGCCGATGGGCAGGATCAGGTGCGTGTCCTCGGCCAGCGGAATGAACTTCGCCGGCGATACCATGCCAAGTCGCGGATGCCGCCAACGGAGCAGGGCCTCGACCCCGGTGATGGCGCCGGTGTGCAGGTGGACCTGCGGCTGGTAGTGCAGAAAAAGCTCGCGCCGTTCGAGTGCGTGCCGCAGGTCGTTTTCGAGCATCAGGCGCTCGGTGGCGCTCGCCGTCATGTCGGGTGAGTAGTATTGGTAACTATCGTCATGCTCCTTGGCGCGGTACATGGCGATGTCCGCGTTCTTGAGCAGCGTCTCCGGCTCCGTGGCGTCCCGCGGGAACAGGCTGATTCCGATCGCGACCGAAAGACTCAGCTCCCGTTCCGCCAGCCGATGCGGGGCGGAGAGGCTGACCAGGGTTTTCTGGATGATCTCGGCGACGTCGCTTTCCTGCGCCAGATCCGCCAGCACGACACAGAATTCGTCTCCGCCCATGCGCGCCACGGTATCGCCGGGCCGCACACAGCCCTGAAGGCGCTCGGCCACCATCCGGAGCAGCCGGTTGCCCGTCTCCATCCCGAGCGTGTCGTTGACGTTCTTGAAATGATCCAGGTCCATGTACAGCACCGCGACCATTCGCCGATGGCGCTGGCCGTCGATCAAGGTCTGCTTCAGCCGGTCGAGCAGCAGCGCGCGATTGGGCAGGCCGGTGAGTTCGTCGTAGTAGGCGAGGTAATGAAGTTTTTCCTGGGCCTGGATGCGCTCGGTGATATCGCGGTCCATGCCGCGGTAGCCCGCGAGCCGGCCCTCGCGGTCGAAGATCGGAACACCGCTGGTCTCGAGCACCACCCGGCGGCCGTCCTTGTGGAGGTTGGTGTTTTCCAGCCGCTCGAACGGCCGTTGCGCCGCCGCGATTTCGGCGAACTGTTGGCCGACGCGCGCCGCCTCCTCCGGCGGCATGAAATCGAAAGGCGTCTTGCCGATGATTTCCTCCGGCAAATATCCCAGAAGTTCTTTGACCTTGGGGCTGGCGTAGGTATAAACGCCGTGCGCGTCCACCTCCCATATCCAGTCGCTCGTGGTTTCGACCAGAGCCCGGAAACGCTCCTCGCTTTCCTTGAGTATGAGCGCGGAGCGCCTGAGATCGGTGTCGCGGCGTTCGATGGTTTCCGCCATGTCGTCGAAGGCGTGCGCAAGCTGTGCGATCTCGCGCGCGCCATCGCGGATGCCGCTGCGCGCGCCGGCTTCGCCCCGGGCAAGCCGCTGGGTGGCGTCCACGAGCGCATTCAGGCGGCGCAGCAGAAATACGTCGCCCCCGTACCAGGCCGCGAGCAGGACCAGGACGGTCACGATAACGAGTCCCGTCACGACCAGAATGAGGATATTTCTGATTTCCGCATAAACCACGTGGCGCGGAATGCCGATGGCGATAAAGGCGCCGCCATCGGATGCGTTGTGCCGCAACGGCGCGAAGGCGTATATCCGCCTGACGCCGTCCAGCCCGACGTCTTCCACCGTGCCCTCGCCCCGGGTCTCGCGCATGGCGCGAAACAGCGCCGAGCCGGCATGGGAGACGCCGGTCCACTTTTCCGATTCGGGATAGCGGTTGAGGACCACGCCGCGGCTGTCGAGCAGGGTCAGCGTCAGGCCTTCGGGCAAGCGCGCCTGCTGCACCAGCGGGTTGAGCCAGATGAGGTCCACCGCGGCGAACAGCACGGCGCGCAGGCGCGCGCCGCTGTCGTAATCCGGGTGCGCCAGCACTACCACCGGTTTGCCGGTGATGCGCCCGATCTGATATTCGCCGATGGAAAAATCGCGTGTCGCCAGGGCCTTCTGGAAATAGGTGCGGTCGGAAACGTTGATGCGGCCCTTCATGGGTTGCGCGCTGCAGAAGACCGTCCCGTCCGGACGTATGGCGCCGAGGTTGGCGTACTGTGCGTAGCCGGTCTTTGCTTGGGCCATGAGCGCGTTGCACGGTTGGCCGCGACCCTCCCGCACCTCGGGAAGATGCGCGAGCGTCGCCAGCAGTTGGTGCGTGTTGTCCAGCAGGCGCGCGTAGTCCGCGGCCGTCATGTGCGCCAACAGGTACATCTGCTCCCGCGCCGCCGACAGCGCCTCGCGGCCGTGGTGATGGGCGAGGTACAGAATCAATTCCAGCGCCGGCAGCGTGGCGAGCAACACGAGCAGCAGCAGCCGCGCACGCACACTGGAGAAAAATACCGGTCCCGACACAATGCCCCCTGCAAGCTGTTTTTAGGATCGGGAGCGGCTTCCCGGGATGTCGCCCCGATCGGTTTCCTGTTCGCTGGCCTGTATAACTATAGCTTTCGCGTGGCTTGTGCCAAGGCGGATTCGAAGGCGGTGGGACAGGTATTTTTCCCGCTCCGCGCGCTTTTTGTTTTTGGCGGGCTGGTGTCGCGTGAGGCGGTTTTTCCGCGACCGCCTTGTTATCGTCTCGCCGGTAACGGGGGTTTGCCGGGGTAATTGATCATGATCAGCGCGGCCCGGCTCAGAGCGGCGGCAAGCTCTCGAGAGATCAGCCAAGCATCCTTGAAGACGTGGCCTGGTGCGATTTCCGCGACGCGAACAGCCGGTTAAGCTCCTCCGGCGGTTTTGCCTGGCTGAAAAGATAACCCTGCACGGCATCGCAACCGTATTGGCGAAGCAGCGCCAGTTCCTCCTCGCTTTCGACGCCTTCGGCGACGACCCTCAGCTTCAGCACCCGCGCCATGGCGATCAGCGCCTGCAGCGCCGTTGCGCGATCCCGGTCCACATGCATGTCCCGCACCAGATCGCGTTCGATTTTCAGGGTATCGATCGGCGAGCGATGCAGGAGTTCGACGAAAGAGTACCCCGTGCGGGAATCCTCCAGCGTCAGGTGCACACCGAGCTTTCTGATCTCCTCCGTGACGGCCGTACAGCGGGCGTCCCGGCCGAGGTCGAAGTAACTGCCGGGAATATCGAGCTCGAGGCAGTCCGCCGGAAGTTCGGCTTGCTCCAGAATGCGGCGGACCTTTTCCGGCAGCTTCGTGTCACGAAACTCGGCAAAGGAAAGATTGACCGTCAGGCGCGTGAGCGGCCGGCCGGCATCCCGCCAGGCGCGGAACTGCGCGCAGGCGGTGCGCAACACCCACTCGCTCACGGGGCCGATCTGACTTTTCTCCAGCAGCGGAACGAACTCGTGCGCTTCCAGCAGACCGTGTTCCGGGTGCTGCCAGCGCAGCAGCGCCTCCACTTCGGTGATCTCGCCGGTCAGCAGATCCACGCGGGGCTGGTAGTACACCCGCAGTTCGCCCCGCGCGAATGCCCCTTCGATATCCTCCTCCAGGTCCGCGGGCATATGCACCTTGGGCGCCATCTCGGTGCTGTAAAGTTGAAGCTGGTTTCGACCTTGTTGCTTGGCCCGATACATGGCGGCGTCGGCGTCCCGGAGCAGACCGTCGAGATCCTGGTCGTCGAAGGGATAGATCGTCATTCCGATGCTGGCGCCGACGCGGATCTCGTGGCCATCTATCTCGAACGGCTCGGCCACGTCCTCGAGGATTTTTCCGGCCACGACGGCGGCATCTTCGGTGCCGGAAAGATTCTCCAGAACGATCGCGAACTCGTCACCCCCCAGGCGGGAAACGGTATCCCCGGCACGCACGCAGGCCGTGATGCGTTTGGCGACCTCCCTGAGCAGATTGTCGCCCACCTCGTGCCCCAGGCTGTCGTTGATGTCCTTGAACCGATCGAGGTCCACATACATGATCGCCACCAGCCTCTCGGCGCGATCGGCGTGGCGCAGCGCCTGGGCGGCGCGGTCCCGAAAGAGTGCCCGGCTGAGCAGCCCCGTCAGTGGGTCGTGGTGGGCCAGATAGGTCAGGCGGGCCTCGGCCTCTTTACGCCGCGTGATGTCGCGCACCACCCCCGCGAACAGCCGCCGCCCCCCGAAACGGACTTCGCTGACCGCCACCTCCAGCGGAAACACCGTTCCATCCTTGCGCAGGCCCTCGACTTCGCGGGGACCGGCACCGATTACCTTGCCCGTTCCGGTTTCGAGGTAATGGCGGATATCGCCGTCGTGCCGGCGGTGCGGCTCGGGTATCAGCACGGCGACATTCTTTCCGGTGACTTCCGCGGCGGAATAACCGAAGGCGCTCGCCGCGGCCGGATTCAGGGACTGAATCAGGCCTTGTTCGTCGATGACAATGACTCCCTCCACAATGTCCCTCAGGATGATATTCGCGTATTCCTTGGCCTCCTGAAGGAGCTTTTTTTCACGCAGGGAGTTCCGGTAATACAGATGGGAAGTCCAGAGCGCAATCAACATGAGGGCCGCCATCACGGCGGAGACGGCAACCGCCATGGTCTTGCTGTCCACAATATCCGGCGCCATGCCAGGCATACCCGGCATGTCCATGCCAGGCATCCCGGCCATATCCATGCCGGCGGGGAGCATGGTCATTTGCATCGAGGCCATGTCGGTGTAGTGCATCCCGATGACGGCGCTCGCCATCAGGATGGAAAAGGCGACCTTCTCCCAACCGGGATTCACCGATCCCCCGTGATAAAACCGGCGCAGCACCCGCAGCGCCATGACGGAAAAAACCGCGGCAACCGCGTATGACAGTGCCACCAAGCCGTAGTCGTAACTGTGTTGCATGCCGGGCATCAGAACGGCGTGCATTCCCGTGAAGCACATCGCCACGAGACCAAGACCCAGGAGCGCGCCGCCGGCGAACAGGCAGGCCGCTCTCCGGCAACGGCTGATCAGGTACAAAGCGCCGACGCTGCCTGCCAGCACAAGGAGAATCGAGACGACGGTGATGTCCGTTCTGTAGATAAAGGAGAAATGCTCCTTGGCGGCGAGCATCCCGGTGAGGTGGGCGGTCCAGGCGCCCAATCCCAGAACGACGCCCCCGGTCCAGAACCAGCGGGTACGCGTCTTGTCGGCATCGCTGATCGAGGTGCGCCAGAGGATATCCGCGGCGGTATACGCGGTGAACACGGCCACCAGGATGGACAACGCCGCGAGCGGGTAGTCGTAGCTGGCCGCCTGGAGCGGACCGGTCATGTCGGCCATGCGAGCTTCTCCCGCTGTTCAATGGACCCGCCAATCATCGGCCGGATCGTTTCTGCTTGCGAGGTTGCACTTTCCCTACTGGATAAGCTCCCAGTCATGCAGCAGTTCGGTGAAGGTTTCCACCGCGAGCGGCTTGCTCCAGAAGTAGCCCTGGCCGATGTCGCAGCCCTGGTCACGCAGGTACCCGAGTTGTTCGCTGGTTTCGACGCCCTCGGCGATCACCTTGATGCCGAGCGTGTGGGCCATGACGATGATGGCGCGCACGATGCCCGCGCCATAGCGGTCGTGGGCGATGTCCTTCACGAAGCTGCGATCGATTTTCAGGAAATCGATCGGGAAACGCTTGAGGTAACTCAG
>Ga0209542_10003499_pt1 | contig 33557 bp, 35 predicted proteins | sample RifCSPhighO2_01_FD_184028 | JGI IMG/M metagenome (GOLD analysis project Ga0209542, IMG submission 184028) | Soil microbial communities from Rifle, Colorado - Rifle CSP2_plank highO2_0.1 (SPAdes) (version 2) | ecosystem: Environmental > Terrestrial > Deep subsurface > Rock core/Sediment ... | reverse complement strand
GTGGAGAGAAGATTAAACTCAACACCCAGGAAATGTTTGGGATATTTGACACCATATGAGAAGATGAATCAGGTATTGTCCTTAAGCTTTAACTAAGTAAGTGGTGGGATTCCACTGTGAATGTGGGATATCTAAATTAAAGCTAATATTCAACCTATAGTTTAATTTGTGGAGATAAAAGTCTGTCTTACAAAGGAAATACTTATATAAAGCTGGTTTAGTAGGTTTCAAAGCTAGATTATATCCAATTCTTCTTGATTCTGCTCAGGCTCATCTAATTCAATTACTAATACTTTTCCATTATTATATATAAAGCCAAGTTCCTTGAGTCTTTTAGAAGCATGAATTAGGCTCGAAATCAGGTGTTCCGAATCTAGAGACCTGACAGCTCGGGTGACTTTTTCTTGTAACCATCTTGATTTAGGATCTCCCCAGGAGAAAGGTTACTTAAATTCTCGGTTCATAAGCTCATAACCTGCTTCCAAGAGAGTTCTAATTTGCTCTTCAGAGATTTTATTCATAGAAAATTCCAGCTCATTTTAGCAGAGATTGGACTTATAAGATTGCTCTCAACCCTATAAAATTTAATAACATTCAAAGAAAGGAGGTGATAAAAATGAGATGGATTGACGCACCAATCTGGGTAAAAACCGGAAGATTTATTAAATGGGCCAGGGTTTTTAGGAACTATACCCAGGGAGAGCTAGCAATGAAAAGCGGAATTGAACTTAAGCTTTTAAGAAAGATTGAAAAAGGAGCTTATAGAGATATAACAATCGAGCAGGCCTACAGAGTAGCATTGACCTTAGGATGTGAAGTAGAAGAAATAATACCATTGCTAACTCCAAGGCATATGCATAAAAAGTATGTCTTAGCTTAAAAGCTAAAAGAACTGCCTAAATCTTCTGCTCAAAGGAGGTGATAATATGAACTGGACAAGATATGACAGGCTAGATAGGTTTGGAAAAACAGGTTGGGCGATTGGAGCTATTAGAAGAGAGCAAAAACTAACTGATATTGAGGTAGCAGAAAAGCTCCATATGGATATTAAGGCATATAGGAGAATAGAAAGAAAATTTAAAACACATTCTTTAACTCTTCAACAAGTGTCTGATTTAGGAAAGATATTTGATTGTAGTGTGGAGGAGTTTCTTCATTTCTTCTAAGGAGTAAAAGTTTAGCCTGCCCTAAACTTTATGGCATTTCAGCCAGCTTTTCATTGAGAGTTTTACCATCAAATGTTTTTCTTTCAAATTCATCCAACCAGGATTCAGATAAATACTCCATACAGGCAATTTGATGGCGGAGTTCATCATCTGTCATTTTCTTGGCAGTTTCACCCAGAATTTCTCTTGCTTCAACAAGTTCCGTCTCGCTAATTGTTTGTATTCTCTGTTGAACTTCCTCTGGGAGTAGTTTAGGATTCATTCAGCCAATAATACAGTACAGAATCAGAAAAATCTACGAGCATTTATTTATTAATATCGGTAGTTATCAAGATGGTTTTACGAACCTAAATGAGGCTAATTCTTGACAATCGTCTAATTATCGTCTATAATTAGCCTATGTTTAAACCTAAGTATAATATCACAGATAGGCTCCTTTCTAATATAAAGCTTATAAACACTTTAGTTAACGAGCTTAATGACAAAAGATTCCCTAATGTAGTGTTGGTTGAGCTGGAAAGAGTTGCAAGAGAGGTATCAAGTTATGCCTCAACTTCAATAGAGGGTAATCCCCTTCCTCTAACGGAGGTTAAGAAAATACTTAAATCTAAACCTGAACATGTTAGAGATAGTGAGAAAGAGGTGCTAAATTATAATCAAGCTCTACAAGAGCTGAATAAGCTATTAGAAAAAGAGAGTGTTGAGTTATCTCTTAATTTAATATTAAAAATCCAAAAACAAGTTGTTAGTGGGCTTTTGCCTAAATTTGCAATTGGATATTTAAGACAAAAGCCTGTGGTAGTAAATGATCCAAGAACCAGACAAACCAAATTTTTACCCCCTGATCTAAAGGATGTTGAACCTTTAATGAAGGACTTAATCAACTTTATAAATAGTAACAGGGAAAAGATAGATCCTCTTATTCTAGCTGGAATATTCCATAAACAAATGGTTTTAATTCATCCTTTTACTGACGGTAATGGTAGGAGTACCAGGTTGGCTACAAAGGTACTACTAGCTGAAATGGGATTAAATACCTTCAATTTATTCAGTTTTGAGAGCTATTACAATCAGAATGTTACCAGATATTTTGAAAAAGTTGGAGAGTTTGGAAATTATTATGATCTCACCTCATATGGAATAGATTTTACTCCCTGGTTGGAATATTTTACTGAAGGAATTATTGATGAGCTTCTAAGGGTACAAAAACTCCTCCCCAAAATTGCCATCAGTCCTGAGAGTGAACTGCAACGGTATCATCTAAAAATCCTAGAGTTTATTCAGGATAAGGGATTTATTTCTGACCGCGATTATGCCAAATTATCTGATAGAGCCAAAGCTACCAGAGCACTGGATTTTCAAAAATTAATAGATCTTAAGTTGATTAAAAGAATGGGTAAAGGCAGGGCTACCTATTATATTTTAAAAGAGAAATAAGCCAATCGCATATAATCACATATAATCGTATATAGTTAAGATATAAGATAAATGGGTATATATTCAGGCTACTTTTCCATTATAATATGTAAAGCCAAGCTCTTTGAGTCTCTTGTAAGTGTTAATTAGGCTCGAAAGTAAGTGTTCCGGAATGGGACCTGAGGGCTCACTAGTGTCAGATTAGATTGTTAGGACAGTATAATCTAAACTAATTAAGAAACATCAGTAAGAGTAAATTCTGGAGGAGGAGCAATACCTGATTTATCTTCTAAAACTTCAATCCTTTTTTCTAATTTCTTAGAATTACTGTTATTAATTTTATACATATCACCATAGGCTTTAATTGTAGTTTCAATGGTAACCACTGAAGGTAATAATTGTCTTTCTTGAGTATCTTTTACTTCTTTTAAATCTTCAGCTAATTGTCCTTGAGTATCTTTTACTTCTTTTAAATCTTCAGCTAATTGTCCTTGAGTATCTTTTACTTCTTTTAAATCTTCAGCTAATTGTCCTTGAGTATCTTTTACTTCTTTTAAATCTTCAGCTAATTGTCCTTGAGTATGCTTAACCTCTTGAAGGTCTTGCCTAAGTTCATCCCGTCCTTCTTTAAGTGGCTTCAGAGCTTCATCTAATAGTTTTGTAAAATCATCCTGATTCATACTCTAAAATTATCACTTTCAATACTAAATTACAAGGTATTTTTTCTATATCAAACCCCTAGGTTAACAGAGTTCAAATCCAGTCCATGATGTAATCTAGATTTTGATTCTATACTTTTTTAAGTATTTTTTGCCATTTTTTAAGGTATAGGAAACTTCTAACCTGGCATTTGTAATTCCATAATGATATCTGCAGACATTTTTAGAACAAGTTCCAAATAGAAGTTCAGAAGATTGGGATGAACTGCCTGTCAAATTTAAAGATCCCATTGCCCCTTCTGCTTGACCTGCTTGTTTGTAGTTTAATAAGTAAGAAACATAAGAGGCATTTTGAAGATTTGAAAAAGAAATTATTATGGCTTTTTTATCACCCCTTAGTTTTGGAGATATATTTATTGTGGAGCCAGTTTTGACAGATGTGACTTTGGTGGCAGCCTTTTTAGCTTGAGGTAAAACCTTGGCCTCCACACCTTGAGTGAAGATCATCAGGGAAAATATAAATGCCAAAAAAGTTATAAAAACTTTCATATTTTAAGGATAACACATGTTATACTCATGTGAGTGAACAAAAAATTAATTGGACTGTTATTAGTCTTTATTTTAGGATCAGTAGCTGTCTGGATGGTATTTTTTAATAAATCAGGACCTTCTATTACTAATCCCTTAACTACCATAACTGAGAAAAAAAATGAACCCTCAGGGACTTTTATAGAATATTCTCATCCAAGTGGTTTTTCTTTTAATTATCCTGATAACCTATCTTTGGAAAAACAGGAAGTAGATGAAACAACTTATGCTGATTTAGCACTTTATTCAAAAGAAGTTAGTGGAAGTATTTCATTAAAAATTACTGACAGTAAATTAAAGTCAATTAATGAGTGGGTTAAATTAAATGAAAAGGCAACAGTAGGGGAGGTTAAGGATGTCAATTTAGGTAATCTTCAGGCTAAAGAGATAACAACTGCTGATAGGCTGCTTTTAGGAAGTTTAGATCAGGGGATATTTTTTACAATAGAAATACCCTTGATAGAAAAAGATTTTTGGATGAAAGTTTATAAAAAACTTTTAGCAGATTTTTCCTTTGCCTCTCCCACTACTGCTTCTTCTGAGGAAATTATTTTTGAAAGTGAAGAAGTTGTAGAATAGTATCAGATGAATTGGATTGATTTAATTATTCTGTCAACTTTCCTGTTTTTTGCACTTGAAGCAATCAAGAGACCCCTTATTTTAGAGCTGTTGGATTTTACCTCATTTTTAATTGCCTTTTTTGTATCCTTCAGATATTATAATTTGCCTGCTCAATTTTTTGTAAGTAATTTTCATATTCCGCATGGTTTATCTTTAGTGCTAGGTTTTATGACTGCCTGGTTTTTAACAGAAATTCTTTTCTTTTTTTTACTAAGATTATTTTTACCAAAAATTCCGATTCTTCAGAACAGATTTTTAAACTCCTTATCAATTATTCCAGCCCTCTTAAGGGGTATTGTATTTATTGCCTTGACTTTAGTTTTAATAGGCACTTTCCCAATACAGCCTTCTATCAAAAAAGCTGTATTAGATTCAAAAATTGGCAGTGTGATTTTAGAGCAGTCTATTAGGTTAGAAGAACCTGTCAAATCGGTTTTTGGGGGAGTGACTGAGGATACTTTAACTTTTTTAACTATTAAGCCTAAAACAAATGAGAGAGTTGATTTAGGCTTTACTACTTCTAATTTTTCTGCAGATGAAAAAACAGAAATGGCTATGATTGATTTAGTCAATAAAGAAAGGGCTCAAAAAGGGCTTAAGGTGTTAGTCTTTAATAGCGGCTTGAGAACAGTGGGAAGAGTTCACTCAGCTGATATGTTTAGCAGAGGTTATTTTGCCCACTTCTCTCCTGAAGGTAAAACTGTGGCTGATAGGGCAGAGGAAAATAGTGTTGATTTTTTAGTAATAGGGGAGAATTTAGCTTATGCTCCAACATTAGAATTGGCTCACAAAGGACTGATGAATTCTGAGGGTCACAGGGCTAATATTTTATCAAAGGATTTTGGAAAAATTGGGATTGGGGTGATGGATGGGGGAATATATGGAAAAATGTTCACCCAGGTGTTCTCTAATTAGGGTATAGGGTTTAGGGGATAGGGTATTGTTTAAACAAATGGCAATTAACACAAAAACATTAACACCTCTTATTATAGCGCTGATAATTTTAGGAATTGGGTTTTTATGGCCTGGAAAAGAACCATCAGAACAAATTGCCCCACTCATACAAGATGCCACATCATCCGGAATATTGGTAATTGAGGTAGTGGATGGAGATACTATTAATTTAGAGGATGGGACCACTGTCAGACTACTGGGAATTGATACTCCTGAAACCAAAGATCCAAGAAGACCAGTGGGATGTTTTGGAAAAGAAGCCAGTTTAGAGGTAAAAAATTTATTGGAAGGAAAAAAAGTAATTTTGGAAAAAGATATTTCAGAAACTGATAAGTATGAGAGACTTTTAAGGTATGTATATCTTCCGATTGGCGATGATCAGAAGTTGTTTGTTAATGACTACTTAGTACGCAAGGGGTTTGCCACAGTATTAACCTATCCTCCTGATGTGAAATATAACGAGCAGTTAAGGCAGGCAGAAACACAAGCAAGGGAAGAAAAAAGAGGACTTTGGGAAAGGTGTTAGTGTGATATATTGTAGGTAATGAAGAAATTTATAGTTCAATTTATTCTTCTTATTATATTAATTTTTGGAGGATTATATTATTACTCTTTAACTGTCAAAGATGGCAAGATAAGATCCCCTTTTCTCCCTAAACCCCAGACTCCTGCAAGTTTAGTGATAAATGATAGTACTTTAAAGGTATTGATTGCTGATGAAGCCTCTGAGAGAAGCAAAGGTTTAGGAGGCAGACAAAGCTTAGCAACAGATGAGGGGATGTTGTTTGTTTATGATAAACCAGGAATACATACTTTTTGGATGAAGGATGTAAGTTTCCCCTTGGATTTTATATGGATTAATAAGGATACAGTGATAGATATTACAGAAAATGTTCCTCCTGCTGCTGTTGGTCAATCAGATGAATCTTTGCCAAAATACTCTTCTTCTTTTGAGAATGACAAAATTTTGGAAGTTAGTGCAGGAACTGTTCAAAGACTTAGTATTAAGATTGGGGATACAATAGTATTGTTACCATGATTGAAGTTCTGCCCATTAAACTGCTTTCAGATCAAGATGCCTTAATTTTTGGAGCACTTATTGTTTCCTTAGGAAAACTACACAGAACTGGGGTTAGTGTGGGAAACGGAGTAGCAGTCACAGCTCCCAATCTCCACCTTAAAACTGTGTTAGAACATTATGATTTTGGATCAAAAGAGGTTTTTGAACAAAGTTTAACTTTAGTTAAAAAAGAAATAGCTGCCATTAAGGTGCCGGAGATTCTTTTAAAAGAATTAGATAAACAAAAAAAGTTTCTTTTAAACGGAGTTGTTTTTAAAAACCCTAAGGATGTTTGGATTAATCTTTTAGATAACTGGCTTGATCAAATTAAAAATAGACTTTGGAAGGATGGATTTAGCAAAGGGGTGACAGAAGGACTAAACCCTCAAACAATTTTCTTTATAAAGGAGACAGAAAGTTTTGGTGAGGCTTTTTTTGATCCTTTAGGGGATGATACTGTAATTAACATAAGGGGGGGGAAGCTTCACCCTAATGATTTAAAAAAACTTCATGATTTAGTTAATGATTGTAACAAAAAATTATTTATACCTCACGTCTATGAGTGGATTTTAGATGGATCTATCAAGTTGGTAGGAATAAAACCATACACCTCTGTCATTCCTGATTTGTACTCAAATAAATTGAGAGACCCTTCGCCTGCGGCTCAGGGCGACAAAAGTCGAAGTACTGTTAAAGTATTCTTAGATTTTTCAACAGGATTGGTTGTGGAAAGAGAAGTTGATGGAGTTTACCTATCTTCTGAAAAAATGGTTGATCTTAATAAGCCAAGAGAATCTTTTGATAACCTGCTTTTAAGGCTGATTGAGTCTGCTGAAACTTTTCCCCAAAGTCCAATTTTATTTAAACTGGCTGATAAGTCTGAAGGGATGGGAAAAGTTAGAGGCAGCCTTAGACTGCTTCATCAAAAAAGTTTATTTGATCCTCTTATTGAGGCTTTATCCTTTGTCAGACACAAAAAAGGCTTAACCAATGTTCACATTGTCATACCTTTTGTCAGGGGAGTTTCTGAGCTTCTACAAATTAAAAGAGAACTGGCTGTTAAAAAATTGAATAGGAAAAATTCTTTAAAGATCTTAATGGAGCTGGCTATTCCAGAAAATGTAGTTAATCTGGAAGATTATTTAATTTCAGGGCTGGATGGGGTGGTCTTAAATTTAGATGAATTAATATCTCATTTAAATGGTTTTGATCATACAGAGGGGGAGTTAAATTTATATAAAAATGAAGTTGATGGATTAATTAAATTTTTGGAGGATCCCCTAAAACTTCTACATAAATCCAAGGTTCCCTTTATAGCTTATGGCAGTTTAACCCTTAATCCCAAGGTGTTAGATTTCTTAATAGAAAAGGGAGTTTATGGAATGGTGGTGGAAAGATATGAGGCTCCATCTATTCATGAGCTGATTAGACAGGCAGAAAAAAGAATGATATTACGGAAGTCTCAGTAGGAGGATATATTCCCCTTTGGGAGATTTTAATTGTTCAAGCCATTCACTTATTTTCTTAGACTCCACATTTTGATGAATTTTTGTAAGTTCCTTAGCTAATACTACCTCTATATCTCCTAGGATTTCTTTCATTTCCTCTAAAGTTTTTAAGAGTTTGTGTGGGGCAACAAAAGAAATGATGGTTGCATCAATTGTTTTTAAATTTTCTATCCATTTTGCTCTGTGACCTGATTTTTCTGGCGGATAGCCTACAAACATAAATTTATCTGGTGGGAGTCCGGAAAGGGTGAGAGCTGTAATAACAGAGGAGGGTCCTGGGAGGCTATCAACCTCTATCTCAGAGGTTATGCACTCTCTAACTAGTTTAAACCCAGGATCAGAAACTAAGGGAGTTCCTGCATCAGAAATAAGGGCCATATTTTCTCCATCCTTCAATCTTTGGATTAAGCTTGGAAAGGCATGAAATTCATTGTGGTCATTAAGTACTAATAGAGGCTTTTTTATCTGGTAGTGATTTAAAAGAATGGAGGCATGTCTGCTATCCTCACAAATAATGGAGTCCACAGACCTTAAAATATCCAGGGCTCTTAAGGTGATATCACCTAAATTACCAATGGGTGTGGCCACAATGTATAACATGAGGGAATTATATACCTTTTATACGCCTTTGCCGCGTTTGTACTTTATATACTCAATTACCATTGGTAAAAGTGAAATTACAATTATTCCAATAACAGCATATTCAAAATTGTCCTTTATAAAACTTAAACCTCCAAAGAAATATCCCAGAAAAGTTAAACTAGTTACCCAAATTAAGGCTCCAATGATATTAAATGAAAGGAAAGTTGAATAATGCATACGTCCAACACCTGCTACAAATGGGGCAAAAGTTCTAAGTATGGGTAAAAAGCGAGCCAGAATAATTGTTTTAGCACCATATTTGTCATAAAACTTGTGAGTTTTCTCAAGGTAAGCTTTATTAAAAAATTTGGAATTTTGTTTAGAAAAAACTTTAGGCCCAATGTGATGTCCCACCCAGTAATTGACAGTGTCTCCCACAATAGCTGCAGCTAGAAGTGTAAAGTAAGAAATCCAAATATTTAAAAAACCACTTCCTGACAGGGTTCCAATAACAAAAAGCAATGAATCACCTGGTAAAAATGGAGTTACCACAAGTCCAGTTTCTGCAAATATTATAAGAAATAAGACTATATAAGTTAGAGGACCTAACTGATTAATTAAATTGGCCAAATGCTCATCAAGATGCAAAAGTAGTTCTAAAAATTCCATAGAATTATGAGTATAACAGAAGAAAGAAGATTATGAGCGAAGCTCTAGACTTCGTCTATTGAAACCTGCGGATAACACCAACACATTTGCCCTGAATCTTGACATCAGTAGTATAGATTGGAGCCATGGAAGAGTTGGCTGGTTCTAATCTGATTCTGTTTACCTCTCTAAAAAATCTTTTTAGCGTGGCTAATCCATTGTCAAGCAAAGCCACGACAATATCTCCATCCCTGGCATCACTTTGTTCTTCAATAATGACATGATCCCCATCCAAAATTCCTTCTTCTATCATAGAATCACCTTTTACCTGCAAAACATATGATCTTTTTTTACCTGAAAGCATAGCTGGAGCCACTTTGATAGAAGCATCAGGGTCTGTGTAGGTCATGATTGGAGATCCTGCAGCTATAAAGCCTAAAATAGGAAGTTCTATTCCTGCTAAAGTGCTAGAGATTTTTTGATCTAAAACTTCTATACCCCTTACAGCTCCTTCAAATCTTTTGATAACTCCTTTAGAAGATAAAGCCTGAAGATGTTCATGAACTGTGGCCAAGGATGATACCCCAATAGCCTCAGCAATCTCACCTAAAGTAGGTGAGTAGGAATATTTATCAATATATTGTTTAATAAAATCTAAAATCTGTTTTTGTCTTCTATAAAGTGTGATTGGCATATGGGTTTTGTTTGTATTTACTCTACCAAATACAACCCGAACATGTCAATATGACAAACTAGGTCAAAAGGAAAGCTGGGCAGGATTTAGATACTGTGGCAACCTTTCCACATTAACTGATCTTTCCATTCTTTACTTATACTCTTCTAGGATTAGAATAGATTCAAAATACAGTAAGAATTATGATATGATTGAAAAATAATGCTTAAAGAAGCCGTTGGTGCTACTGTAGTCAGTGTTGCTATTGCTTGGGGAGCCTATACTGATCATACTGCAAATGTTGCTCCTGTTTTGGCAAAAGCTGAAGATGAGGCAGGTAGAATTGTTCCTCCTGTATCTGTTGTTGAATTAAAAAAAGCTCAACAAATCAGAATCAAATATAGTAGTGATCTAAGCAAAGTATATCCCGCCAATTCCAATACAGGGCCCGGAGCCTATGACTCTTTTGATCCCCTAGAAATAGCCAGATTATCTACCCAACCGGAGGTTTTAGAAGCCAGCAGTGTATTGAATCAAAACCAACAGCATCAAGATGAAGTTCATAGGATTCTTAGACCAAATGGTGCTCAAAGTAGTTGGACTGAAACTAGAGACACTTTAGATAAAATAGCCGGAGCAATTGGCGGATTAGGCGGATTAGTTGCAGGAGCTTTTACACTAGCAGGTAGTTATACAAAACTAGCGTCAGCAGTAAGAACTTTTAGAGCAGTATCTTCTTAAAAAGCATTTTCTTCGGGTCTTATTAGGTGTATAATTGACTATTATGCCAAAGTTCAAAATTGTTTCAGATTTCAAACCCACAGGTGATCAACCACAAGCAGTTGACATGCTTGTGGCAGGCCTTAGTAGAGGAGAGAAACACCAAGTTTTGCTTGGGGTAACAGGCTCTGGTAAAACTTTTACCATGGCTAATGTTATTGAAAAAGTTCAGAGGCCCACTCTAATTATTTCTCACAATAAAACTCTAGCAGGACAGCTAGCTCAGGAATTTAGATCTATTTTTCCAAAAAATGCTGTTGAGTATTTTGTATCTTATTATGATTATTATCAGCCAGAGGCTTATGTTCCTTCTTCTGATACTTATATAGAAAAAGATGCCTCTATTAATGAGGAAATAGAAAAATTAAGGCTTTCTGCCACTACTTCTTTAATGACCAGAAAAGATGTCATAGTAGTGGCTTCTGTTTCTGCCATTTATAACTTAGGTTCTCCTATTGAATATGGCCAGGCTATTTTAGAGCTAAAGAGTGGTATGAAAGCGACTTTTGATGCTGTTTTAAAAATTCTTTCTAAAATGTTTTATGAGCGGAATGATATTGAATTTAAAAGGGGAAATTTCAGAGTAAAAGGGGATACTGTTGATATATTCCCAGCCTATTTAGATTTAGGGTATAGGGTTCAGTTCTTAGGGGATAGGGTAGAAAAAATCAGTAAGTTAAATCCAATCACTGGAGACGTAGAAGAAGTAAAGGAAACACAAGTTATTTATCCAGCTAAACATTACATAACTCCTGACGTCCGATTTAAACCTGCGTTAGTACAAATTGAAAAAGATCTTGAGCTTCGACTAGCTCAGCTTAAAAAAGATGGGAAATTAGTAGAAGCTCAAAGGCTTGAACAAAGAACTCATTATGATTTAGAAATGATGAGGGAATTTGGGTACTGTAATGGCATTGAAAATTACTCAATTTATTTTGAAGGCAGAAAGATAGGTGAGCCTCCATATACTTTGATGGAATTCTTTCCTGAAGATTTTTTAGTGATTATTGATGAGTCTCACATCACTTTGCCACAAATTAGGGGTATGTATAACGGTGATAGGGCCAGAAAGGAAACTTTGGTGGAGTTTGGATTTAGATTGCCATCAGCTTTGGATAATAGACCTCTTAAATATGAAGAATTCCAAAGGAAGATTAATCAGGCTGTTTATGTTTCAGCCACCCCGGATGAATATGAACTATCTCTGGCTGGTAAAGATAATGTGGCAGAGCAGTTAATCAGACCAACAGGAATTTTAGATCCTGAAATCGATGTTAGGGAAACTAAGGGGCAGATTGAGGATGTGATGAAGGAAGTAAAGATGAGAACTGACAATGGAGAAAGAGTTTTAATTACTACTTTAACCAAAAGAATGGCAGAAGATCTGAGTGATTACCTGAAGGAAAAAGGCATTAAGGTAAATTACTTACATTCTGATATTAAAACTTTGGAAAGATCTGATATTTTAAACTCTTTAAGGCTTGGGGAGTTTGATGTGTTAGTTGGAATTAATCTCTTAAGGGAGGGATTAGATTTACCAGAAGTATCTTTAGTTATAATTTTAGATGCTGATAAGGAAGGTTTTTTAAGGAGTAGAACCTCCCTCATACAAACCATGGGAAGGGCTGCAAGACACATAAAAGGCATGGTCATTATGTATGCAGATAATATGACCAAATCTATGTTTGCAGCTATTGAAGAGGTGGAAAGAAGAAGAAAAACTCAGGAAGAATATAATAAAAAACACCATATAACTCCAAGAAGTATAGAAAAAGCTTTAAGGGATAGACTAATAGAACAGGTGGAAGAATTACAAGAAAAATTAGGTAAAGAAGATTTAAAACTAGAGGATATTTCTCCTACTGAAAGAAAAAAGATGGTAGGAAACCTTCAGGAACAAATGAAGCAGGCAGCAGAATTATTGGACTTTGAAGAAGCAGCTAGGATCAGAGATCAAATTAGAGAACTATCAGTTTAACCTTTTTCAGGATCTCCTGGGGATTGGGATTCTATTAAACCTTTCGCGTCACGGGCATGAGTCCAAGGAAGTTCAGCTGCATAAGCTGGATATTTTTCTGTATGCTCCTTAAGTTTTAGATAAAATTCTTTATTTAAATCCCTTCCCTCAATTTCCTTTATAGTGTTGGTTTCCTGATCAAAAACTCCTAGAACTTTAGGATCCCTTACAGTTGCTCCAGTAGCAGAATCCAGCTCTTCCAGACTAACAGCCACTCTTGTATTGCCAATTGGATCAAGGGAAAAGATTTGAGGAGCTACAATCATATACTCTAATCTACTTCTTAGTTGGTTGGCTTCCTCTACTGTTTTTTTCTTCCGTACTACAGAGATTGGGGTATGATAATCTTCAACTTGTATATCAGGTTCCATAGTCCCTCCTACCAACATTTTTTCAAAACTTGTGGTACATTCAGATTCTAAATTTTCTCTTTCTCTTGTAGATCTTGTAGATAGTGGTTCAGACATACCTCAGATTATATCATCTTAAGGACTTCCCAAATCTTGCAAAATGGTTTAGAATATAGCCTTCAAATCCTTCGGGAAATATATGGCACTGGACAAAATTACCATTAAAGGAGCAAGAGAACACAATCTCAAAAATATAGACTTAGAACTTCCTAAGGGTAAATTAATTGTTTTTACAGGCATTTCAGGTTCAGGAAAATCCTCTTTAGCTTTTGATACCCTTTATGCTGAGGGCCAAAGAAGGTATGTGGAATCGCTGAGTGCTTATGCCAGGCAATTTTTAGGGGTAATGGATAAGCCTGATGTTGATTTAATAGAAGGACTTTCTCCTGCTATTTCTATTGATCAAAAAGGGGTTTCTCATAATCCTAGATCAACAGTTGGAACTACAACTGAAATTTATGATTATTTAAGATTGCTGTTTGCCAGGGTTGGTCATCCACATTGTCCTCTTTGCGGCAGAGAAATAAGCAGAATGAGTGTTGAGCAGATAACACAAAGTGTTACCCTGAGCGCAGTCGAAGGGTCTCACTCCAAAAAAGGCAGGAGGATAATGGTGTTGGCTCCTGTAGTAAAAGATAGAAAAGGTGAATACTCATCATTATTTGAAGATTTAAGAAAAAAAGGCTTTTCCAGAGCCAGGATTGATGGACAAATTAGAGATCTTTCAGATGAGCTGGTTTTAATAAAAACAAACAAGCATACTATTGATGCAGTAATAGATAGATTAGTATTGGATACAAAAAGTGAACAAGTAGACAAAATATACTCAAGATTGACTCAAAGCATTGAGACAGCGCTCAAATTAGGTGAAGGATCAGTCATTATTGCTGATGTTTTAGACTCATCCCTAGAATTTCCGCCCAACCCTAAGAAAATGGAAGATCACCTATATTCTGAAAGATTTGCCTGTCCTATTGATAATATAGCTCTTTCTGAGGTTGAACCAAGATTATTTTCCTTTAATTCTCCTCATGGAGCTTGTCCAACATGCTCAGGACTCGGGTCACTCCTTGAAATTGACGCTGATATGGTTTTAAATCCAATTTTATCAATTGCTGAGGGTGGAATATTACCCTGGCAGAAGCTGGCCACTCATGAAACCTGGTTTTCCCGGCTTATTGAGGCTGTAGGTAAGGAATATAACTTTGATCTAAATACCAGACTTGGTAACCTGACAGAAAAAGCCAGAGGAATTTTACTTTATGGAGCAGGATCTGAGCAATTTAAGGTTATTGGAAGAAACAGGCAGGGCAGAATGACGCAATTTAATTCTGATTTTCAGGGTTTAGTGCCATATTTAAAACAGAGATATCAGGAATCCCAGTCTGATTTTGTTAAAGCAGAAATAGAAAAGTATATGTTTAAAGAGGTTTGTCCAAAATGTAAGGGTCAAAGGCTTAAGGAGGAAGCTTTATCTATAACAATTGAAGGATCAAATATAGCTGAAGTAACAGGTCAATCTATAAAACAGGCTTTGGATTGGATCAAAAGTACTAATTTTAATGAAAGAGAAACACAAATATCTAATCCTATTAATAAAGAGATTATTGCCAGACTTCAATTTCTTTTAGATGTAGGATTGGATTATTTAACTTTGGATAGGGCTGCTATGACTTTGGCTGGAGGGGAGTCTCAAAGGATTAGGTTGGCATCTCAAATTGGTTCAGGATTATCTGGAGTACTTTATGTTTTAGATGAGCCATCCATAGGTCTTCATCAAAGGGACAATTCAAGATTAATTGAAACTTTAAAAAAGCTTCGGGATTTAGGTAATACAGTGATTGTTAATGAGCATGATGCTGAAACCATGGAGGCAGCAGACTTAATGGTGGAGATTGGACCTGGAGCAGGTGAGCACGGAGGAAGAATTATAGCTATGGGAACACCAGATCAGATTAAAAAAGATAAAAACTCCTTAACAGGGCAATATTTGTCAGGCAAAAAAGATGTCAGGGTTAATGGGGAACTTCAAAGAGATCCAGTTAATCTGGGACACCTTAAAATTAAAGGGGCATCTGAACACAATCTAAAAAATATTGATGTTGATTTTCCTTTGGGGCAATTTGTAGCTATTACTGGGGTGTCTGGTTCAGGAAAATCTACTTTAATTCATGATATTTTATATAAAGCTTTGGCTCAAAAAATATATAGATCTAAAGAAAGACCAGGAGCTTTTAAAGAGCTGGAAGGTCTACAATATGTTGATAAAGTAGTTATGGTTGATCAATCTCCGATCGGACGCACACCCAGGTCCAATCCTGCCACCTATACTGGAGCTTTTACTTTTATCAGAGAGCTTTTTGCTTCTTCTCCTGAGGCTAAAATCAGAGGCTATGGCCCTGGAAGATTTAGCTTTAATGTTAAAGGAGGAAGGTGTGAAGTTTGTGAGGGTGAAGGGACTATAAAAATTGAAATGCAGTTTTTGCCTGATATATTTGTTACTTGTGAGACTTGTGATGGAAAGAGGTATAACAGAGAGGCTTTAGAAATTCATTTTAAAGACAAAAATATATCTGAGGTTTTGGATATGACAGTTGAGGAAAGTTTAAAATATTTTGAAAATATTCCAAGTATTAAAAATAAACTCCAGGTTTTAAATGATGTTGGTTTAGGTTATATCAGACTTGGTCAGCCAGCACCTACATTGAGCGGTGGAGAAGCACAAAGAATTAAGCTCTCCTCAGAGCTTTCCAAAAGAGCTACTGGTCATACAGTCTATATCCTAGATGAGCCAACAACTGGACTTCACTTTGCTGATATAGAAAGATTACTGGTAATTTTAAGAAAGCTGGTTAACTTTGGAAATACAGTCATAATTATTGAGCATAATTTAGATGTTATTAAAAATGTGGACTGGGTTATAGATTTAGGACCAGAAGGTGGAGATGGCGGTGGAAAGATTGTAGCTGAAGGTAAGCCAGAAGATATAGCTAAGGTAAAAGCTTCCCACACAGGCCAATATTTAGCCAAAATAATCTAATTTTTGTTACAATACCCCCTGTGATAAAAAAGATTTTTGCCTCCCTTATTTTATGGGTCCTGATTTTCATCAGGACGACAGGAGTTACTTTAGCTCAGGAAGAAAAGATTTTTGCTACTTCTTATGAGGTTTTACATGATATTGCCTCAGATGGGACAACTTCTGTTACTGAAAAAATTACCTTAAGGAATTTAACTTCTCAGTATTATGCCAATCAATTCAAGATGACTATTGGGGCAACCGAGATTTTTGATGTTAAAGCTTCTGATGAAGGAGGGCCTATGGAGGTTAAGACTCAGCAGGTTGATTCTTTAACTGTGATAGATGTTAAATTTAATACTGCTGTTGCTGGTTTGGATAAAACCCTGAATTGGACTTTGCAGTTTAAATCTAAGGATTTTGCTGAAAAAATTGGAAAAGTTTGGGAGATAAGAGCTCCCAGAATATCCTCCTCTGATATAGAAAAATATAGCTTAACAATGTCTATACCCCAAAGTTTTGGTGAGCCTACTTTAATCACTCCTACTCCCAAGACTTCTGTTTTATCTGCCGGAAGGATGTATTTAACTTTTAATAGAAGTCAGCTTTTAGAATCAGGGGTTTCAGCCAGTTTTGGGCAAAATCAGCTTTTTGATTTTGATCTGACCTACCATTTAGAAAATATAGGATTAGTTCCTGTTTTAACTAATATTGCCCTCCCTCCAGATACAGCTTTTCAGGATGTTATCTATCAAAGGATAGAGCCTAAGCCAATAAATGTCACTATTGATAATGATGGAAATTATTTAGCCTGGTACAAACTCTCAAGAGGAGAGAAATTAGATATTAAAGTTATTGGATCAGCCAAACTTTATACAGTCTCTAAGGTTAAAGATCCAATCCTTTCTGAGGCATTAAGAAAAAAATACACTCAGTCTGATAAATATTGGGAAAAAGATAACCCAATAATACTTGCAAAATTAAATGAGATTTTGGGAATTAATCCACCTACTGAAACATCTGAGAAGGCAAAATTAATTTTTAGATATGTTGTTGGAGCATTAAAATATGATTCAGGAAGATTGAAGGATGATATTGAAAGATTTGGGGCAGTCACTGCTTTAAATAATCCTACTTCAGCTGTTTGTATGGAATTTACAGATCTTTTTATAGCTTTGGCAAGAAGTGCAGGAATTCCCACCAGGGAATTGGATGGATATGCTTATACTGCCAATCCTAAGCTTAGGCCGCTTTCTTTAAATCAGGATATCTTACATGCCTGGCCAGAATACTTCGATGATAAAAAAGGTTGGGTGATGGTAGATCCAACTTGGGAAAACACCACAGGAGGAGTGGATTATTTTAGTAAACTTGATTTAAATCATTTTGTTTTTGCAATCAAAGGATCTTCTTCCAGCCAGCCTGCCCCAGCAGGATCCTACAAATACCAAGGGCAGGATTCCAGGGATGTTAAGGTCACTCTTTCTGATGTGGATTTTTTAGGTAAGCCTCAAATTGATGTTACTTTTGAAAATAAAAATCCCATCTTAGCTGGATTTCCAGGAAAAATTAAAGTTAAGGTAACTAACTTAGGGAATGCTTTTTACCCTTCAAATGATATGAGTATTTCTGCTGGAAAAATCTCTATATTAAATACTGAAAATTTAAAATCAGGTCCTATTCCAAGTTTTGGGACAGCAGAATTTGAACTAGGGATAAAGACTGCTTCCTTGTTTGATTCATACACAGATGAGATTACAGTTTTGATGGGTGGACAAAAGTTTAGTAAACAGGTTGAAGTTAAGCCTTTTATAATTTTCCAAACAGCTCCTGCTTTAGGATTTGCCATAGCAGGACTGATGGTAGTTTTATATCTAACTATTTTAGGAGTATTAATTTATAGAAAAAGATTTGCCAAATGATTCCTTCTTTTCTTGATCGTGATTCAGTTCCACATAAGCCTGGTGTTTATATCTACAAGGATAAAAATAAAGGGGTTATTTATGTTGGAAAAGCTATTGATTTATATCACAGAGTAGCTAGCTATTTTGCCAAGGTTCATGAAGTCCCCAAAACTAATGTGTTGGTTGCTGAGATAGCCGGGATAGAGACAGTGGTGGTTGAATCAGAGCTGGAAGCCTTAATTTTGGAAGCTAATCTTATAAAGAAGTATTTACCTAAGTTTAATGTCAGATTAATGGATGATAAGGATTATTTATACATAGGGATAACAAAAGAAGAATTTCCCAAAGTTATTACCTTAAGAAGACAGGATTTAAAGAAGGTGAAAAAGTATTTTGGACCTTTTCCCTCTTCTACTACAGTTAAAACTACACTTAAAAGATTAAGAAGAGTTTTTCCCTGGTGTAGTGCTCCATCAAAGTTTACGATGCAACCTTCCAGGTTGACGCACAAATTTAAAGCCTGCTTTTACTTTCACCTTAACCTATGCCCTGGGGCTTGTGTTGGAGAAATTAGTAAGGAAGAATATTCGAAAATAATCAGAAGATTCTCCAAATTTTTAGAAGGGAAAAAAGAAGAATTGGTTAGTGAATTAGTAGGTGAGATGGAAAGTTTGTCTGGGCAGCAGAAATATGAAGAAGCTGGGAGGATTAAAAAAGTAATTGAAGGTGTAAATTACCTGACTCAGGTTAATAGAACAAAATCATATTTAGAAAATCCAAATTTTCTGGAGCAGGAGAATGATCAGGCGTTGATTGATCTACAAAAGGACCTAGGTTTGCCAAAGCTTCCTGAAAGAATAGAAGGATATGATATTTCTAATATTTCTGGGACAGATGCCACAGGATCAATGGTAGTTTTAACCAATGGGGAGATAGATAAATCTCAATACAGAAGATTTAAAATTCATATTTCTGGCAGGCCCAATGATGTAGGAATGCATAAGGAGATGATGAGAAGAAGGCTAAAAAATGATTGGCCATTACCTGATCTGATAATTGTGGATGGAGGAAGAGGACAGGTCCGTGGGGTATGGGAAATGCTACAGGCAGCTGGTGTGAGTATCCCAATTTTTGGCCTGGCAAAAAGAATGGAGTGGCTTTACCCACCAGAAGGGGAAATAGTGAAATTACCTAGAAGAAGTTTATCCTTAAAAGCCCTTCAAAAGCTGCGTGACGAATCCCACAGATTTGCTATTACTTATCACAGAAAACTTCATAGAGCTACTCTCTTAACCTAGTGTTGTAAATGAACTAATTAGTGGGGAAGCTTCAAAAGGGGTTAAACGAATGGCGAGCCGAGGTTCTCTACCTGATAAAAGAGCTGCCACTATGTCCGTTAGTTGATCATTTCGGAGTTGCTCATCATCGCATTTTTTGAGTAAATAAACTCCTTCAAGGGTGTCGTTGGGTCTTCGGACCCGATCCAAATCTTCCCGATCAACCATTGCCCACAGTAGCACTGGAACTCGTTGAGTAGCAGGGTTTCTAGAAAGAAGGGTTTGGGATCTTAAACCAGCAGTATAAAATCCCTCCCTGGCAACATCCTCATCAGGTTTTGGCATATCAGAACTAGCTTTACACCATGGGACCATGATATCGGTTACTACTAGATTGGGTGGACTTTCAATGATTTGAGGAAGTGAGATTCTGAAATCATGCTCTGCTTCTATTAATTGTATAACGACATTTGGATTCCAATGTTGTAAGGCATTAATTGCTCCATCTGAATGTTTTTGCAAACCTTCAATCATCAATATTCTTGGAGCCTCATTATTAGTAGCCATGCGCAGATATTATTACAAACTATTTTAAAAAGCAACTTTTAATGTGGTATTCTTATTGTATGAAAACTCTGCTCAGGCATTTTTTAATAAATTTTGTTTCCCTTTATGGTACTACCACCCTTGTTCCTGGTTTAACCTATTCTGGTGGGATTGTCAGTTTAGCTTTTGGGGCTTTTGTTTTTATGCTCATAAACTTTTTTATGGTTCCCCTTTTAAAACTTTTATTTTTACCCTTAAATATTTTAACCATAGGACTTTTTGCCTGGGTGATTAATGTCATAGCTTTATATGCACTGACAACTCTTGTTTCTGATTTTGCTCTGGTGCCTTATTTTTTCCCAGGGGCAGATATTTTAGGAGTTAATATTCCTCCAACAGATTTATCTACTTTTTGGGTAGCTGTAGTAGCCTCCTTTTTAATTGGACTGATCACTCACTTCTTCCACTGGCTGGCCCATTAAGGTTAGTGTATAATTCCAATTATGAATCCTGTTGTTTCTTTATTTCAAATAATTTTAGGAATTTTACTGGTGATTGTAATTATTATCCAACAAAAGGGATCTGGTATTGGTGGGTCTTTTGGTGGGGATATGGGCTTTTATAGAACCAAAAGAGGAGCAGAAAAACTGCTTTTTTATATAACCATTGGACTTGCCTTATTGTTTATTTTATCCTCCCTTGTTGGTCTTACTTTATGAAGTTATTTTTCTTAGTCTCCTTTGAAATTATTAAAAGGAGTAAAGGATTACTTTTTTTAATACTGGTAATTTTAGGACTTATTATTTTTGTCCAGGTTAAATTTAATCTGCTTTTTAATTCCAATACTATAACTTTAGGTTTTATTGGTACTTATCAAACTCATGATTTACCCTTGGAGGTAACCAATCTTATTTCTGAGGGTTTAGTAATAGCTGATGAGAATGGCAGGATCAAGCCAAATTTAGTTTCTGGTTGGGAAACAAATAATGATGCCACTGTTTTTAAATTTAAACTTAAAGATGATTTAAAGTGGGTTGATGGTACTCCGATTAAATCTTCTGATTTAGTCCTGTCAATTCCAAATGTAGAAATTTCTACTCCTGATGATAAAACTATCCAGTTTAAGCTTTCTGAGGCCTATTCACCTTTTCCCAGCTTATTGACTAAACCAATTATTAAAAAAGGAGAAATGATAGGGATGGGTCCTTATAAAATATCTAAGATTGAAAAATCAAGAATTTTTATAACAAAAATTGAATTAACTACAAATGACTCAAGTTTACCTAAAATTTACATCAGATTTTATCCAAATGAAAAAGTAGCTATCACAGGTTTTAATTTAGGTGAGGTGCAGACCCTTTTTGATTTTTCTGATGATGATGCCTTCAGTCAAAATTCCAATGTCAAAATTCTTAAAAAAACTGATTTTAAAAGAATAGTTACTGTATTATTTTCTATGAGTGATTCTTTGGTTGGTTCTAAAAATAGATCTTTAAGACAGGCTTTATCTTATATCACACCTAAGATAGAAGGAGAGGAGCTGGCCAATAATCCTTATCCTTCAAACCACTGGGCATATGACAGCGGTGCCAAAAAATATCTGGATAATAAAAAGGAGGCTGAAGAGGCTTTGGAAAGAGCTAAATCCCAGATGAGTGCAGATCAGCTTAAAGGGGAAATTATTTTAACTTCCACTCTTAATTTAGAAGAGGTAGGCAAAAAGGTTGTGGAATCATGGAGAAGTCTGGGATTTGATGCCAAACTTAGGGTAGAATCCGGTCTCCCACAAAATTTTCAGTCACTTTTAATAACCCAAAGTATTCCTCAGGATCCTGATCAGTATTTTCTTTGGCATGCTACCCAGACTAAAACCAACTTAACAAAATATGATTCAAAAAGGGCAGATAAGAATTTGGAAGATGGCAGGAAAGCGATTAATGAATCTGACAGAAAAGAAAAATATTTTGATTTTCAAAGAACACTCTTAGAAGATGCTCCTGCCATTTTTTTATATTTTCCTAAATACAATATAGCCTACCTGGAGAAAAAAGAAGCCCTGCTTCAAAAAGTCTTATCATTGACAAAATAATTTAAGAAATCTATTATGTAATAGTTCTTTCGGGGAAAGTGTTTAATTCACAATCGGTGGTAAACTCCACGAGGTGTAAAAGCCATGAACTGGTGAAAATCCGGTAGCGACCGTACAGTCGGGATGAAAGAGAGAATATGTTTAAAAATTTTAAAAATTTAGGACCAGCTCTGATAGTGTTTGCAGCCATCCTTTGGAGTATTGATGGCATTCTAAGACGAAGTTTATATTCATTACCTGCACCTGTTGTTGTTTTTTATGAGCATTTAATTGGATTTATAATTCTTTTTCCTCTTTTAATTCCTCACATAAAATTAGTTAAAAAAATTAAACCAAAAGTCTGGGGAGCATTTTTTTGGGTAACTTTATTGGGAAGCATTTTAGGAACCATATTTTATACCTCTGCTTTAGGGATGGTTAACTATATTCAATTTTCTGCTGTAGTGTTACTCCAGCAAACTCAGCCTTTATTTGCAGTATTTTTTGCAGGTCTAATTTTAAAAGAAAAAATTGATAAAAAGTTTTTTCTTTATTTGGTTCTAGCACTGGCTGGAGCATATTTAGTTTCATTTCCAAATTTATCAGTCAATTGGCAGGATGATTCTAAGACCATTATGGCAGCTCTTCTTGCTATGGGGGCGGCTTTTGCCTGGGGTTCATCAACTGCTTTTGGCAGATATGGATTACTTGAGGTTCCAGCAATTTTAGGAACAGGTTTAAGGTTTGGGCTGGCTACAATATTAGGGATTTTGGCAGTCTACCTTACAGGATCCCAGGGGTCTTTGATGGCTCTAGATTTAACTCAGTGGTTTACTCTTATGATTATAGCCTTATCTACTGGCATGGTGGCTTTGGCTATATACTATTATGGCTTAAAGAAAACTCCAGCTCACATCTCTGCCATTTGTGAATTAACCTGGCCAGTTTCTGCTATTGCCATAGATTATTTCTATTTTCAAAAACCTTTATCAGAAACTCAAATCTTAGGTGCATTGATTTTAACTCTGACAATTCTTAAAGTAACTAGATTAGCTAGAAAAACCCTTTAATTACATAATTCTTGCAAATTTTTTATTGTTTTCTCACACCTGAGTTGTTTAATAGAAAGTAACCTGCTGGGTTAGAACAAAAGTAAGACAGCTACCAAATTAAAATAAAGAAGCTGACATTATTTTCTTACACATCTGCCCAAGCAGCGGACTTATCAATAAATTAGTAGACTTAGAAACCGCTCCTCAACAGGGGCGGTTTTTTTGAAGGGGGTTAGCCGTTTAGATCAATTTTTCTGATTCTAATACTTTTTGGGGTGACTTCAACTAACTCACTATCATCAATATATTCAATAGCATTTTCTAAACTCATTTCTTTAGGAGAATTAAAATGCTCTGCAGTTCCTTCACCAGAAGATCTGTGATTGGTTTGCTGTTTTTCTTTACAAACATTAACCCAAATATCATCTCCTCTGCTATTTTGACCAATAACCTGACCTTTATAAACAGCTGTGCCTGGACCTATAAACAAAGATCCTCTGCTTTGAGCTCCTGTAAGGGCATAAAGCTTAGTAGTACCAGATTCATGTACCACCAAAGAGCCATTATTTCTGCCAAAAGTTCCTCCAGTATTTTCTTTGTATTCAAAAAATGAAGAGCTGATTATGCCTAAACCTTTAGTATCTGTGACAAATTGGGATCTGTATCCAAAAAATTCTTTGGTAGCAATTATAAATTCTAAGAACACTATGCCATTTTCCTGTGTCATATCCAAAAGTGTACCGTGTCTAAGCCCCATTTTTTGCATCACTGATCCTGAATAAGCCTCTGGCACCTCAATGGCTACTTTTTCATATGGAGTTAAAAGTTTTCCACCCTCTGTTTTTTCAATAACAGTAGGCTTTCCAACCTGAAATTCAAAGCCTTCTCTTCGCAGTCTTTCAATAAGTATAGCCAAGTGCAGTTCTCCTCTTCCTGAGACAATTAAGTCTCCAGAAGATCCATCCTCAACCCTTAATGCTACGTCAGCTTCTTGAGCCTTCATTAATCTGTCTCTAATTTGTCTGGCTGTTTTAAATTCACCTGCACCAGCCATTGGTGAGGAGTTAACCCCAAATCTCATTCTGACTGTTGAAGGTTCAATTTCTAAAACAGGCAAAGCAACAGGACTTATTGGATCAGCAATAGTCTCACCTATGGTAATATCAGGAACACCAGATATAGCTATAATATCCCCAGCCTGAGCCTCTTTAATATCAACTCTTTCTAATCCTTCAAATCCTAAAAGTGAGGTAAGTCTGAACTTTTTAATAACTCCTTCCCTATTAATATGAGCTACTTCTTGACCCATCTTTACAGTGCCTGCATAAACCCTTCCTGTAGCTATTCTGCCTTTAAAATTATCAAAGGTAGTATTAGTGATAAGAATCTGCAAAGGTTTTGCTGGATCACCGCCTGGAGCAGGAATGTGCTCTAAAATAGCATCAAAAACAGGAGTTATATCGCTCATTAACTTTAAGTCTGGCACTAAACCGGCTTTACCCTGTTTACCTGAGGCATAAATAGTAGGGAAGTAGGCTGTTTCCTCATCAGCCCCAAGCTCAAGGAATAAATCAAAAGTTTTATTAAGAACATATTCAATTCTGGCATCTGGTTTGTCAATTTTGTTAATGACTACTATAACTTTGTGACCAAATTCTAAAGCTTTTTTCAATACAAACCTGGTCTGAGGCATTGGACCTTCTTTAGCATCAATTAAAAGTAATACTCCATCTGCCATTTTTAAAACTCTTTCCACTTCTCCTCCAAAATCAGCATGTCCCGGGGTATCAATAATATTAATTTTAACAGGTTCTCCTGTAACGGTGTCTTTATAATTTACACTGGCATTTTTAGAAAAAATAGTAATGCCTCTTTCTCTTTCTAAGTCATTGGAATCCATTATCAAATCTCCCTTATCAGTTGCTTCTTTACCTATTTTAGTTTTAGATTGACGTAGAAGAGCATCCACCAAAGTGGTTTTGCCGTGATCAACGTGAGCAATAATGGCTACATTTCTTATATTAGACATAAGATTCCACAAAGGTCAGAGCCACTCCTGTTTTACCGGCTCTGCCTGTTCTTCCAATTCTATGAACATAATCATCATAGGTTTGTGGAAGATCATAATTAATAACATGTGAGACATTTGGAATATCTAAACCCCTACTGGCAACATCTGTGGCTAGTAAAACGTCAATCTGGTTATTTTTAAAGCTTTGCAGAATTCTCATTCTGTGACCCTGAGTTTTATTGCCATGAATTGCTCCCACCTTAAAGCCCCTAAAATCAAGCTCTTTTTGAAGCTTTTCTATGCCGTGTTTAGTTTTTCCAAAGATCAAAACCTTATCAAAGCCATCAGATATCAAAAGGTCATGTAGTTTATCAATTTTTTGCGCAGAGTTAGCCACTCTGACAACATCCTGATCAACATTTTCAGCAGTGTCTGCTGTTTTAACTGAAACAGTGATGGGATTTTTAACAAAGTTTGTTAAAATTTCTCTTATTTTGGGAGAAATTGTAGCTGAGAAAAATAAGGATTGTCGCTCGTGAGGTAAGAATGAAAGGAAAAACTTTACTTCATTTATAAAACCAATATCTACCATTAAATCAACCTCATCTAAAACAAAGGTTTGAAAATCACCTAATTTTAATTGATGTCTTTCTATCAAATCTTTTAATCTTCCAGGAGTACCTATCACAACATTAGGATTTCTTCTTAAATCAGAAATTTGTCTGTGCATATTTGAGCCTCCAATCAGTAAGGCTGAATAGATGTTCATATTGGCAGAAAAAGATTTAAGTTCATCATTAATTTGAACAGCTAGTTCCCTGGTGGGAGTAATAATAAAAGCTTTCTGAGTATGGTCTTTAAAAATCTTATTAATAATAGGAATTAAAAAGGCTGCTGTTTTACCAGTGCCTGTATTGGCCAGGCCAATTAAATCTCTGCCTTCTAAAATAGGAGGGATAGCCTGAATCTGAATTGGAGTTGGGTTAATATAGCCTTTGTTTAAAATATTTACTCTTAAATAATCCGCAATATTAAAATCAGAAAAAGTTTGTTGAGGTATATTTTCTTCTATTGCTACTACTCCAGAAGCTTTTTTAATGAAAATATCAATTTGACCTTTAAGCTTACTTTCGTGAGCTCCTCTTTGGCTACCTCTGGAAGCTCCACCAAAACCTCCCTGGAATCTGGAGTGTGGCCTAGTTCTATTTCGATTGAATGCTCCTCCTCTAACAGAGGAGCGGAAGCCATTAGGCTTTTGGTAATACATAAATGTATTTATAATTGAAAAAGAAAAAAGTCCTGACAAGTCAGGACGGGAGCTACTTTATTAGTAATCCCAAGGGGAAAAAATTTGCATAGCTCAAATTCTAAATCAACTATGAGATATTATAGCACATTCTTCCTATTTTTGCAAAAGCTTGATTAAAGCATATTCAGTCCAGGAAAGTCCTTTGACTCCTGGCTTGGAATTAGAATATCTTGAGTAATGAGGGATTAAGACATTTTCCTGATAAGACTGAATAACTTTTGGATGAATATAGTAATTTCTGCAGACAGAAACAGTATTATTAAGGTGAGATGCTACTTTTTTTACAGTTTCCTTAATATTTTGTCTTAAAGCTTTAATATTCTCCGCCGGTCCAATTTTAAAAAGACTGGTGGCAGAGATATTGGTGCCTCCCCAGGTTCTAAAGTCCTTGGCAGAAAAATCATCCTTGGTAACATCCTTCAAGAATAAATTTATGTCAGATGAGTCAACAACATGTCTTTGATTTCTATCATCTACAAATTGGAAAAGTTTATAGCCTGGAAGTTCTATGCAGGCTTTGATAGTTTTGGCAATTTTGGAATTGATCACTGCTATTTTACTTTGAACTCCACTTTTACCCTTAAATTCAAATAAGATGGAAGAGCCTCTGATCTTAACATGCTTATTTCTAAGAGTAGTTAGGCCAATTGAGTTATTATCTTTGTAGTATTCTTCATTGCCAATTCTAATAAAGGTATGTTCAAGAAGCCAGACCACTGTGGCCAGAATCTTTCTTTTATCAATTTCTTTTTTGCCTAAGTCATAGCTGACCCTGGATCTTATTTTAGGCAGGGAAAATCCAAAATCTATCATTTTATTAAACTTATTTTCCTGAGATAGGGCTATCCAATCTGGGTGATAAATATATTGTTTCCTGCCCTTTTCATCCAAGCCAGTAGCTTGCAGGTGCCCATTGCTTAGGGAACATACCCAAACATCTTTCCAGGCTGGGGGGATGCCTAAATTTTTAATTCTATCTAAAATATGAGGATCTTTAATGGTTTTACCTTTTAAATCATAATATTTAAATTCTTTACCAACTTTTTCTCTGGAGAATCCGGGGTTGTGATCAGATACAAATCTTAAATGTTCTTCTTTAAGCTGTATTTCAGATACCATAACTTTAACAATAAACTTATTTAACTCCAGTTTGCAACTCTCGTTAAATAATTTTGAGTTCAAAATATCTTTTTATGGTTGGAAATTGTAATATTTTGAGCATAGAAGGTTTGAGGTTGGATGTAAAGTGAGCTCACTGGGAGTTAGACATAACGTCCACTAGTATTACACTATTGACAAAGTAATACTTATTTAGTATAGTACTACTATGCTATTCACAACTTCAGTAACTCAAAAAGGACAAGCTACAATTCCTGCACCTATTCGTAAAAGACTAGGCATTCTTCCTAATACTAAAATTGTATTTGAACTTAAAGATAATAATGAAGCCTCATTTAAACCGGTTATAGATTTCATTTCCTTAAAAGGGTCAGTAAAAACAAATAAACCATTTGATTTGAATGCTATGGAAAAAGCAATAGAAGACGAAGTTATAAATAAGTATGTCAAAAAATCTTCTTGATACAAATTTAATTATCCGTTTTTTAGTAAATGATGATCCGGAGAAGGTTAATAAGGTAGAAAAATTATTGGTAAATAAAAGTAATACTAATATTCTCCTAGATACGATAGTTGCTGAGATAATTTGGGTCTTAAGCTCTTATTACTCTTTAAAAAAATCTGAAGTTATTGAAAAAATTAGGGCTTTAATACATTTAGATACCATAGATTGCAATGCTGTACTGATTAACAAAACCCTATCTATATGGGAGGAAAATAACATATCCTACATAGACTCATATCTTGTGGCGGTTGCAAAACTGGGAAATATTACCCTATTCTCTTATGACAACAAATTGAAATCCATTAGTGGATTTACATCTAAAGAACCCTAAAACCTGACTGTGAGCCTTCACGCCCTAATCTGGAACACTTAGCTAGAACGAATTTTTTTTATTCTGATTTATTTGTAAAACTTACCAACTTTCTTTGAAAATATTGTAAAAGATCCAACTTCATTAAATTTGTTCTTCTGCTGACTCCAGTTTCTTCTTCAATAGCCATCTCTCTTTTCTCTAGGTTCTGACAAGCATTATATGCAGCAAGTAAGAGGGCTGGTTCACTAGGTTCTTTTCCAAGAATCAGTTCTCCATAGGCACTTCTTTGTAAAATATAAACTCCCTCACTGCTTAAGTTAAGGTTAAGTGCCATCAAGCGGGAATCTCTCGGATCAAGTCCTGAGAATGCAAGTTCATGAAGTATTGCTGCCCCACCAATTGCAAGTGACCTACCAATATTTGTAATTGCCATTGCCGTTCTAGATAATTGTTCATCTCTATGCAGCCATGGTAAGAATTGATTACTATAAACTAGATCAAAGTCCCTGACATTAGGGAAAGTTTCAACTAAATTTACCCTAGAGGCCACTACATTAGGAGTAAGTTGACCCTCTGTTGCTGCTGCTATATCTAAATTTGTTACGATTACTTGATCTGGGAAAGTATTTCCTAGATCAAGGGCTGTTTCAGAACCCACCCCACCTGCCGCATCTAATATCCTAATTGGAAATGTTCCCAGTCTAATATAGTGACTTAGAAGTAAACCTAAGCCTCCGGCAAGCAGGTGGTTTACTTGATCATAACCTCTACCAGATACTTCAAAAAATTCCAATCCATTATCACTTCCTACTCGTCGGTCTCCATCTTCAAAATGGTATCCCTTTAAAATTGTTTCAGCCATCTACATATTATAGTAATAAGAAGCGAAATTATCAACTATAGGTTACCTGTGACCCTTATGCCTCTTGTTTTGAACCAGAATACAACTTTGAATTCGAAATTTGGATTAAAACCCTAATGCAAATATTTAAGAAAAAAGAAGATGATATCTTATAGTTTGAATTATCCTTTCATTTTAAGTATAATTAAACCTTATGTTAGTTGATCAAATAGAACTTAGAAGACAATGTGAGAGAGTAGAACAGTACGTTACTAGGGGCGTCCCTTCTACCTTAAGGACATTCGATGAGTTTGCAGCATGTTTAGGATTCTATTTAGATTATAAAACTAATCCAGAATATTTATTGGCAAAATACCTAGAAGATAAGGATGTTTTGGACATTGGTTCGGGGTTAAATGGTCTTGCCGTTGCAGTAGAGCTTATGGGATTAAATACAAGAGTAACATCTGTAAGTCCAGGACTTGTTCAACCAGATTTTGAGCAATTTCAAAAAGATAAGTTAGCTGAAAGTTATACTTACACTTCTGCTGATTATACCGAAGAAAGAGTTGAAGCCGCTAGGTTAGTAGCTAATAGTAGATCCTATCCTTTCTTTGCTCATAATTTAGGGTTTGCTGATAACAGCTTTGACGTTATTATTGATAACTTTGCCGTTTTTGATAATTCGCGTCCTGAAGTAAAACTAGTCTTAATTAAGTCTATAGAGGAAATGTTGCGAGTTACTCGGCCAGGAGGAAAAATTAGAGTAGGTGGAGGCTTAAATTTTGGGCCTGACTGGGGCTGGAAAGAAGAAATTTTAAGAAATATGGGATTAGATTTTGCATATCATCAATGCGGAGTCGAAATTGTAGTTCCAAGCCCAATTACTGGTTAAATAGCTTCTCTTACTGGAATTGGAATCTGGGTCAAGACCTTAATGCTGGCATATAAGAAAAAAGAAGATCAGATTATAATCGAACCATGAAAATTTATTTAGATACGAATATCTTGTCAAATATGGTGGGAGGAATTAACAGACTTAAAGAAGATACTGGAATAGCTTTCCAAAAACTCGCAGCTAGTGAACATGAATTTATTACTTCACCTCTTATGAAGCAAGAGATGGAAAAGGCAACAAGTCAACAAGTAAAAGGCGCAATCTTATTCATCTATAAGATATTTGGTGGGACAAAAAACTTGAATCCAGAAACTTATCATGCTACTGGATGGGGTGATGCATTATGGGGTGCTGTACCATTTGGCGGCGGCGAAACTGAAAATACGGTCTTATCACTTCTTCGTCAAGCGTTTGAGGTGGATGACGCTAAACATATTTTCCAGGCCTTATCATCTCATTCCGATTACTTTCTAACCCTAGATGAGTCCACAATACTTAAAAGATATAGAAGGAATTACATGAACATGAAAACCTTTTGTCAGAATGGAAATTTGAAAATTGTTAACCCTGAGGAACTGGTTAAAGATTTAGGGTTATGAATAGTTCAATTTGCATAAGGGTGTCTAAAATTTTGAGACAAAGATGAATTATTTACAAAAATTAATTCGAACCAAGTTTAGACTGTTATATCAACCTGAACTGGGACTTTATTTTAAGTCCCCACTTGGTGAGCCAGCTGGGACAACATGCCAAATTCTTCGAATTTGTGAACCCAGGACCAACACACCCAATTCGTCTGACGAATTGTAATGATTAATCATCCTTTGCTCTATAATTTGTGATCCGCTTAGTACCTTAAACAGACTGGATGGGTTTTTCAAATCATTTCTGTCTGACGGCCTAAACTCTGAATTTGCTTATACATTTGGGCTAAGAAATGCATAATTATGCATAGCATCTACAGAATTACCCTTGTGTTTTATTTTCGAGAGTGCATATACTAGATATTATGGAGACTGTCTTTTTCTGGATTGCATGGGGAATTATCTCTTTTTGGGCGCTTAAGACATTTTACTTTTCTTTTTCAAAAGAAAAAATTGAGCGGCTGCGAAAAGCTGCTTTAGGCTTTCATCTGGCTATTTTTGTTCTCATATTCCTTCCTTGGTTACCTCCAGCGCTTGGAGGAGTAAGTGGTCTCACACTTGCATTCACTGGAAATATGCTGGCTACACTGTTTTTAGTGTTAATTATCCTATCTACGATTCTATTTTTTACAAAAGAGGCGTTTTTTATGAAAGTTGCAGCGGGAGTAACCATTGTTAATACTTTTGTACTTTTCATCTTAATGTACTCTCTTCGGTCAACCACATTTACCTTAACTCCTTATGATATTGCCCCGATTATAGCGGTGCTTCTTTTATTGGTTTGCGATGTAGTAGTTTTACTTCTTTGGCAACAATTGCAGTTACAAGATAAGAGCTTAAGAAATAAACCTCATAAGTTACATAGAGTTGTTATTTTCACCCTCATTGCAATTTTTATCGTTTTAGGGTTTCTTATTTTTCGATCACAAGAGAGAAATGAGGAAAGAGAAATAAATGCGGTTTTACAGCTCTCGGAAGTTCAGGATTTTAAAAAAGCAGTTGAGGAAAATGGGAAATCTAAATTTGCGGTAACGACTGACCGCCAAGAGGGGCCATATTCTATTATCAAAGTTTTTGAATCTTTTCCAGACCATATAACAACTTTTAACTGGTATAAAGTAAAGGGTAAAACAGGAAAAGTATTCAGACAGGATATTGCAACCGATACATGGGAAGAAGTAAAATAATAAGTAGAACCTTTTAACGAATTAATAAGTAGGCAATAAGCGGGCTAGTTACAATGTAATAAATTATCCCAATTTTAAAAAGTGTAATTATCTGCTGATTTATATAAAAGGCCCAACCGGATTTAATCTGCCTGAATTTTATATAATCTCTGAAATTTTCTGAAGATATCTGCCAAAACACAAAATTCAGAGTAGCTCCGGCAATAAACCACACCCCAATCATGTTGATAAATCCCAGAAAAACTGGAACCGCGTAACTTTTACCCGCAAAAAGAGTCGGACCGGATGTCATAAACCAGATCAGCACTATAAATCCGGTGCTAAACAAAACCATAAACCAAAGGCTATATAAAAAACCAAAGTAAGCAGGGTAAGTTTTACTAAAAACCCTAGTCTTTGCTTTATTGTCAATTTCAGCGAGTTTGAAATATCTTTTAAGATAGGGGTTAACCCATTTAATAAGTTGGGGGACCAGCATCCCTGTCCAGAATTGCGTTGAACTCATCTTTTTTTGGAAGACTTTAGTCTTCTGAAGCTTTGCATTTATCCCACTCAAACCCAGCAATGTAATCAGGCGGCCGTGAATTAATTATTAAATCGTATGAGGATCCTTGATCAGAGACTGTAGCAGGTCCGCTGAAGCAATAAATCTTCAGGTCTTTGGTCTGATCTTTCTCTTTTGTTACAAGAGAATAATATTTACATTCAGACAATCCAAGGTTTATCCATTCTTCACAGGTAATGTTCTTAGATTCAACATTTGCCTGATCGGCTTGCTCATCAACTTTAGACCCATTTTTATCAGAGCTTTCAATCGGGCGCTTGGTGGAAGGCATTTTAACCGCATCGAGCAAATTATTAAGATAGGGTTCCCCTTGGTAAGATGAGTCGGAAAAATTCTCTTTTTTGACAAAAAATTTCTCTTCCACCGACCCATCATCCTTCGAGTACTGCTTACTGTTCCAGGACATAATGCTAAAAGAGTAAGCCATCATATCTGATGTTCCTTTATATGATGGTCCGCCGACGTCTACTGTTTGACCCGAAGTTTTAGAACCTACCACCGATTGAATATGATAGGTTATATCATGCGTATTTACATTTGGATTGACAGGAAAAGGATCATACGACACTAGATATTGGTGAGAATAAAGAGGCCGGGACTTGCCATCTATCCAGGAGTATTTTGAGACCATTATGTTTATCACCCAGGCGTTGTCTCCTTTAGGTAAATTGCCTACCACATTTTGAAGGTCACGTTCCATCATTTTTTTGAATTCTTCCTCGCTTATTCCTTTTTCCTGGGCATACACAATATTTTGTCCAGCTAGATAATCTTCCAGGCGAGAGAGCAATGTTGGTTGATAAAGATAAGCCTCGGGGCTGTCCTTGGTTGGGAGTACGGCAAACACTGCTTGAGCCAGCAATAATCTTTCATAATCCGAGATACTTTTGTCGTCTTGAATTTTATTAAGCAAGACAAATAGTTCGGCTATCTTTTCACCGTCTTCTTTACCAACAATATCGAATTTATTCTGGCAGGCTTGAGCAAATAACGCCTCTCTCTTCAAGCTACAAATAGTTGTCCGTGCTTCTGCTGCTGATACAGATGGCATTAGTTGGAATGGAGTTATCGGTACTTTTTCTGCCTTAGGTTGTCGTTGTCCCAAAAATATAGCAGCCGCAATAATTACAATTATTGTCGCGATAATTATAATACCTGGAATCGCAAACACACCCTTTTGTTTTTTGGACAGAATGAAGTTTTTCATCTTCTCTTTT
>Ga0209542_10003496_pt1 | contig 33581 bp, 24 predicted proteins | sample RifCSPhighO2_01_FD_184028 | JGI IMG/M metagenome (GOLD analysis project Ga0209542, IMG submission 184028) | Soil microbial communities from Rifle, Colorado - Rifle CSP2_plank highO2_0.1 (SPAdes) (version 2) | ecosystem: Environmental > Terrestrial > Deep subsurface > Rock core/Sediment ... | reverse complement strand
TCTGAAGAAAGACCCGACCAGCATCGTCTTCGGTGCCGGCGCCACCATCGGCGGCCAGGACTGGATGCAGACCGCGCTGATCGCCCGCCTGGCCGGCATCGACCCAAAAAACCTGCGCTACGTAGCCTTTGAGGGCGGCGGCGAAACCCTCACCGCTATGCTCGGTGGCCATGTGCAGGTCACCTCCAGCGGTCTGGGAGAAGTCACCCCGCAGTTGGCGGCGAAGAAAGTGCGCATCCTCGCCGTGCTCTCCGAAGAGCGTCTGCCAGGCAAACTGGCCGACCTCCCGACGGCTAAGGAGCAGGGCTACGACATCGTCTGGCCGGTAATCCGCGGCTTCTATATGGGCCCAGAGGTGACGGACGAGCAGTACAACTGGTGGAAACAGCAGTTCGACACCCTGCTGGCCCGTGAAGACTTCGCCACCCTGCGTGAACAACGCGATTTGCTGCCGTTGTCGGTGACTGGCGACGAACTGAAAGCCTTGGTCTTCAAGCAAGTTGAGGAATACAAGGCGCTGGCTGGCGAGTTCGGCCTGATGCAATAACACCAGCGCCACCCTCTCCCAGGCGGGAGAGGGTCGGGGTGAGGGGTGGCAGTGATAAACCGCACCACCCAAACCCCTCCCCTAACCTCCTCCCACTGGGAGCAGGCTTTAGATGCCCAAGTTCTGAGGTAATCCTCCATGTACGTTCGCCTGTTCGCCGCGAGCTGGCTGCTGTTTTGCGCCGTGCTCGCCGTCATCGCCTGGGGCTTCCAGGCACCCTTCGCCTATGACCCGGTTGGGCCGCGCGCCTATCCGTTGCTGCTGCTCAGCCTCATGTCAGCTGGCAGCCTGTGGCTGGTGATCAAGCCCGGCTTGCTGGAGCAGACGCTTAATACCCGCGCAGCCATACGTGCGGTGCTTTGTGTACTAGCGCTGCTGGCTTACGCGCTGCTGTTCGAAGTGCTCGGCTTTGTCATCAGCACCACGCTGGCCACCTTCGCCCTTGGCCTGCTGTTTACCGGTCGCCCGCTGCCCTGCGCCATCAGCGCCGTGCTGATGGGTGTGCTGCTGTATGGACTGTTTGATTATCTGTTGGATGTGCCGCTGCCCCTCGGCCTGTTCGAAGCCTTTGTGGAGAGCTGAAAATGGAAACCCTGAATTTCTTGATGCAAGGTTTCGAAGTCGCCACGCGACCGGAAAACCTGTTGGTCGCCTTGTTCGGTGCCTTTGTCGGCACCATCGTCGGCCTGTTGCCGGGCCTGGGCCCGATCAATGGCGTGGCGCTGCTGCTGCCACTGGCCTTCGCCCTCGGCCTGTCGCCGGAAACTGCACTGATCCTGCTCGCTGCCGTATACCTGGGCTGTGAGTACGGCGGGCGTATCTCGGCGATTCTACTTAACGTACCCGGCGACGCCGCAGCGGTGATGACCACCCTCGACGGCTACCCACTCGCCCGCCAGGGCAAGGCCGGGATCGCCCTGTCGCTGTCGGCCGTCAGCTCGTTTATCGGCAGCATGATCGCCACCTGCGGCGTGGTGCTGTTCGCGCCGATTCTGGCCAACTGGGCAGTGGCCTTCGGCCCGGCCGAATACTTTGTACTGATGATTTTCGCCATCGCCTGCCTCGGCGGCATGGTCGGCGACAAGCCGGTTAAAACCCTGATGGCTGCGTTGATCGGCCTGGCCCTGGCCACCGTTGGCGTGGACTCGACCACCGGCGTGTATCGCTTCACCTTCGGCAGCGTCAGCCTGTCGGACGGTATCCAGTTCGTTATCGTGGTAATCGGCTTCTTCAGCGTCAGTGAAGTGCTGCTGATGCTGGAAAAAACCCATAACGGCCAGAAAGCCGTGAAGGCCAGCGGCCGCCTGCTGTTCAACTTTAAAGAGTTCTGCTTCACCTTCTGGACCATGGTGCGTAGCGCCGTGGCCGGCTTTGTCATCGGCGTTCTGCCAGGTGCCGGCGCGACCATCGCCAGCGCCATGACCTACATGACGGAAAAACGCATGGCCGGCCCGAACGGCAAGTTCGGCGACGGCGACCTGCGCGGCCTGGCGGCGCCGGAAGCGGCCAACAACGCCTCTGCCTGCGGCTCACTGATCCCCATGCTGACCCTCGGCGTACCGGGTTCCGGCACCACGGCAGTAATGATCGGCGCACTGACCCTGTACAACATCACCCCCGGCCCGCTGCTGTTCGAACAGCAGCCAGACGTGGTCTGGGGCCTGATCGCCTCGCTGTTTATCGGCAACGTGATCCTGCTGGTGATGAACATTCCACTGGTTGGCCTGTTCGCCCGCATGCTCAGCGTGCCCAACTGGGTGCTGGTGCCGGCGATCACCGTGATCAGCATGGTCGGCGTGTACGCGGTGCACAGCACCACCTTCGACCTGGTCCTGATGATCGGCCTCGGCGTATTCGGCTATATCCTGCGCAAGCTGGACTTCCCGCTGTCGGCGCTGATCCTCGGCTTCGTTCTCGGCGAACTGATGGAAGACAACCTGCGCCGCGCCCTGTCGATCTCCGCCGGCGACCTGAACATCCTCTGGGGCAGTCCGATCAGCCTGTGCCTGTGGGCACTCACCGCACTGATGCTGGCCCTGCCAGGTCTGCGCTGGTGGCGTTCGCGCCGTGCGGCGCAACTGGCCAATGCCTAAGTTGCACATGCTCACCGGCTGGCAAAGCTGGTGGGCCACGCCCCTGGTCGGCTTGTCAGGCGGCTATCTGGCCAGCCTGATCGGCTGGCCTTTGCCGTGGATCATCGGCTCGCTACTGGCGGTGATCGCCGCACGTTGTAGCGGCTGGCTGATCACCGAGCTGCCCGGCGGACGCAAAACCGGCCAGTGGCTGGTGTCCAGCGCCATCGGCCTGCATTTCACCAGTGAAGTATTCGGCCAACTGCTCAGCCACTTCGGCGTGATCCTGCTCGGCGCACTGCTCACCCTGCTGCTCAGCCTGATCGGTATTGTCGTGCTACGCCGCGCCGGCCTCGATCGCGCCACTGCGTTCTTCGCCAGCATGCCGGGTGGTGCCAGCGAGATGGTCAACTTGGCGCAACGGCACAACGCCGAAACCGCCAAGGTGGCCGCCGCCCACAGCCTGCGATTACTGCTGGTGGTATTGCTGATTCCGGCAATCTTCACCTGGAGCCTGCCGCCCATCGCACCGCCAGCACCTGCAGCGGTGAGTTGGCCCTGGCTGGCGGTACTGCTGCCCGGTGGCGCGCTGCTGGCTTGGCTATGGGGACGCTTAGGTCAACCCAACCCGTGGATGCTCGGCCCGCTGACTGTCTGCGCCGTAGCCAGTGTCAGCTTCGATCTGCACCTGGGCTTACCCGATGGCCTCGGCCAGACCGGCCAATGGCTGATCGGCTGCGCTCTGGGTTGTCACTTCGACCGCAATTTCTTTCGCAGCGCACCGGGGTTTCTCGCGCGCATTCTGCTGTTCTGCCTGCTCGCCATGCTCGCCGCCGCCGCGTTGGGTCAAGGCCTGGGCTGGCTGGCCGGGGAAAACCAGAATGCGCTGATGCTCGGCATGATGCCCGGCGGCATCACCGAACTGTGCCTGACCGCAGAAGCCCTGCACCTCTCGGTGGCATTGGTCACGGCCTTGCAGGTGCTGCGCCTGTTTCTGGTGATGTTTCTCGCCGAGCCATTATTCAGGCTTTGGCAACGCAGCTGAAATAACGTTAGCGACCACGTTTAGCCCGCCTTGCGCGGGCTCTTTTTTGCCTGCAAAACAGCAGTTTTTGTTTAACAGATATGTCTGTAGCCACCCAGCCGCAGGCGACGGCGGTACTCTCAGGCCCTCACCATCGAGGCATCCTTTATGAGCGTACTGCGTTGGCCCGCCGTGAAAACCCTGCTGCTGTTGCTCTGCCTGAGCCTGCTGATTAGCGCCTGCAGCCGTGCCGGCCTGGCGTACCGCAACCTGGATTGGCTGGTGCCCTGGCGGCTGAACGATTACCTGAACCTCGACAGTCAGCAGCAGGCCTGGCTCAAACCCCGCTTGCAAACGCACCTGCAATGGCATTGCAGCGCCGAGCTGCCGCGCTATATCGACTGGCTGAAAACCACCGAAAACATCCTCGCCCAGCCGCAGCCCGACAGTGCTCAGCTGCTTGAGCAATTCGCCCAGTTCGATGCCGCGCTCAAACGTATCGGCATCGAGGTCACCCCCACCGCTATCGAGCTGCTGCAGGGCTTGAGCGAGCAGCAGGTCCGCGAGCTTTACGCAGCGATGGATGAAGACAACCTGGAAGATCGCCAGGACTTTCTCGACCCGCCGTTGGCCACCCAGATCAGCGAACGCCAGACGCGTATGCAGGAACGTCTACGGCCCTGGCTCGGCCGCCTGAACACTGCACAAACTGAGCATATCGCCACCTGGGCCAACAGTCTCGGTGAGCAGAACCGCCTGTGGCTGGAGAATCGGCAGCTGTGGCAGGCCGAGCTGCGCAAGGTGGTCGCCGAACGCGATAGCGCAGACTTTGCCGAGCGGCTAACCCGCCTGCTGCAACAACGCGAAAGCTTCTACAGCGACGAGTACCGCGCCAGTTATGGCCGCTCACGCCAGGCGCTGGCCACCCTGTTTAGCCAACTGCTAAGCAACAGCGATGAGGCGCAACGCGAGCGCCTGAGTCACCGCTTGCGCGACCTGCGCCGCGATCTGGCAGAACAGCAATGCGACGCGGCTTAACCGGCTATTAAGCCGCAGGTAAGCGCCAGTCGATCGGGCTCAGTTCATGCTGCTGGAGGAACTTGTTGGTGCGGCTGAAATGACCGTTGCCGATAAAGCCACGGTGCGCCGACAGCGGCGAAGGGTGCACGGATTTCAGCACCAGGTGCTTGCTGACATCAATCAGCTTTTCCTTGCTCTGCGCATGGGCGCCCCAGAGCAGAAACACCAGACGCTCCTGCTGCTGGCTGACCACCTCGATCACCTTGTCGGTAAAGGTCTGCCAGCCGATCTTGGCGTGGGAACCGGCGATGCCATGCTCCACCGTCAATGAAGTGTTAAGCAGCAGCACACCCTGCTCCGCCCAATGCTGCAGGTTGCCGTGGTCGGGAATATCAATATTCAGGTCGCGCTTGAGCTCTTTATAGATATTCACCAGCGACGGCGGCGTCTTCACCCCAGGCTGCACCGAGAAGCACAGACCATGGGCCTGCCCAGGGCCGTGGTAAGGATCCTGGCCGATAATCACCACTTTGGTATGCGCCAACGGCGTGGAATTCAGCGCATTGAAGATCAGCGAGCCAGGCGGATAAATCTGCTTGCCTGCGGCCTTCTCGCTGCGCAGAAAATCCCCTAGTTCACGCATATAGGGCTTCTCGAACTCTGCATGCAGCGCGGCCTTCCAGCCGGCTTCAAGTTTGACGTTATCGGCGGCGCTCATGCCTGATTCCTGCTTAATCCAACGAAGACGGCACGCTAAGGAAGGCGGCTAGGCAAGTCAAGGCGAGCGCGTGGAACAACCCGCAAGCACACCATCTTCATACTGTCGCTAAAAACCGACCTACCGGAACGCAGGAGACTGGCCACGATCGACGCGTCCAAAACCGTGGCTTACCCCTACTGCTTTAAACGGCCGTATGGCATGACGTGCTTACGACAATTGAACAGCGCTTAGGACGCTTCCTGGTCCGCAAAAAGCCAAAGACATGGCGTTATAGAACATATCTAGGACGCTTTTATCAGTCGCCCGAACTGCCCGCTCAGTAGAGTCACCTGCAGCAGCGTACTGAAAAATCAGTACCGCTGGCGCTGCGTGAGCAATAGCCCCCTCACGCTGACTTAAAGATGGATGCACAGCCAAGTGCAGTGCATCCATGGATAGGTATGCCTCACTCACGTCGTGTTGCTACCCGCGCCTGAGTGCTATCAATCCCAACCGCCCACAGGGTGCAGACCATGCGTTTGAATGCTGCGATTGTCGTGTTGCTAACCAGCCTGGTCGCCGCGACCTATGGCTTCGGGATTTACCTGTTTGCTCAGCTCGTACCGGACATGCAGGCCTCCCTGGGCTTCGATTTCTCCTACGTAGGCAGTATCACCGCTTCGGCGCAGCTGGGCTTTCTACTCTGTGCCCTGCTGGCTGTCTGGCTGACACCGAAGATTGGTGGCGGCTGGATGATCGTGGCCTCCGGGGCGGTGTGTGCACTGGCGTTACTGCTGATTCCGCTGTCAAACAACATCCTTCTTATCGGTGCATTACTGACCCTGTTGGCAGGTACAGCAGCGACGGTGTTTGTGCCGATGGTCGATGTCATCTCTAGGGTCACGGCCTACCGCTACCGAGGTTTGGCCATGGGCCTGGTATCCAGCGGAACCAGTTATGGGGTGGCGATCAACAGCCTGCTGGTGCCGCTGTATGCCGCGCCAGGTGAATGGCGCAGCGTGTGGTGGTGGGTGGGGTTGCTCACCGTGGCCATGGCACTGCTGGTGCTGGTGGTTTTCAAGAAAGGCGGTTTGCTCAGCACAACCTCGCAGCCGGTTGTAGCGCCCACAGCCCTTGAATTGACAGTGCCCAGCAAGCGCTCAGCGCTGATACAACCCTGGGTGCTGCTGATCTGGTCGATGAATTTCCTGATCGGCTTTGCCACCTTTCCGTTCCAAACCTACCTCTCTTCCTACCTGCGCACGGAACTGGGTTTTGACGTGCAATACAGCGCACAGGTCTGGGCCGTGATCGGCTTCGTTGGCATGTTTGCAGGGCTGGCAGTCGGTTGGCTCTCCGACCGTACGGGGCTGCGCGCCGCCATGTTGCTGGTCTACGGCTGTGTGGTAACGGCGGCACTGATATTCGTTTTAAGTCCCTCAGGGTATTGGCCCTTAGTCGCAGCGGCGCTGTTCTCTACGGCCTTTTATCCCATTTTCGGCCTTATCCCCGCTTACGTTTCCAAACTGGCATCGTCCAGCGCCATGGCGGTATCCATATTTGGCGTTGCCAACGTGATGCAAGGCTCTGGCGGCATGCTCGGCAATTACGGCGCAGGGCTACTGGCCAATTACAGCGGCAGCTTTGCTGGGGTGTACGCAACCATTGCCGCCGTGGGCGCAGTACTGATTATCTTGACCCTAAAGCTGCCCACAGAAGCCGCCGCGGCTGTATCAGCCGGGTTAGGCGTAAACCATCCGACTGCAAGTTAGCGACTTGCCACTAACCGGCAATCTATCGGCTCGCACTTAGCGTTGATATTTAGGCCAAGCGCCTTGGCCGGAAAGCAGCCGCCTGCCCCCTAAAACTTCTGACTTATCCCTGATGCAGCGCCCGGTAATGACTGGGCGCCATGCCCACCACTTTGCGAAACAGCCGCGAGAAGTAATACACATCGTCATAGCCCAGCTGCTCGGCGACCTGGCGGATGCCCTGCTCACCTTCATCGAGCAAGCGGCAGGCATGGGCCATTTTCAGTTGGATAAAGTCCTGAATTGGCGCATGGCCGGTCAGGGCGCGATAGGTCTTGGCGAAGTGAAAACGCGACAGTTTGAACTGCGCGGCCAGCTCATCGAGGTTTAGCGAATCGTGCAGATGGGCGCGCATCACCGCCTGCACCGCATCCACATCCAGCACCCGCCCGGATTTCAGGGTGGTGCGTGCCGGCAGCACCGCCAGTGAGGTCAGAAGCACCTGCAACTGGTGCGCGGCATGAACGAAGTGCGCCAGGTTCAAGCCCTGCTTGCGCAGGTTGAGCAAGGCATCGAACTCAGCCAACAAGCGCGGCTGCACGCCGATACGCCACAGCGGCCCCTTGCCCAGGGGCTTGAGAAAGTCCGCTACCAGCTCGCCATCAAAATGCACCCAGTACAGCGTCCAGGGCTTGTCCACGTCCGCGCCATAGGTGTGCATCACGCCTTTCGGCAACAGCAGCAAATCGCCACCACAGACAGCTAATCGTCCATCCGTAGTCTCCAGCCAGCCCTGCCCGGCACGGCAGTAGATCAGCAAATGGTCCTCCGGCTGCGGGCGATGCATGCGGTGCCCCTGCGCCTGCGGGTAAAAGCCGAGAGCCAGCGGATAACAGCCCTGGGCAAGCGGGCTGCGCGCCAACAGGCGGCGTAACCTGGGCGGTGTGATAAAGCGCACACCGTTAGCCGGCAGTGGCCAGTTGGAGGTATCAACCTGCACGCTCATGGACATCCTGGCCATTGATTCAATCCCAAGATAGTCCATCTGTAGACCAAGATCGTCAATCCACAAAGCCGAGCAAGGCGGCTATAACACGGACAAAACAACAACCGAGCCCATGCAGAGGCTCGCCGGAGGAACGCATGGCCAAGGCAATCCCACAGTTGATCGACGGTGAATGGCGCGAAAGCCGCGCCCGTGAATTTATCGAAGTCACCGACCCGGCGACCCAGGAAGTGCTGGCGCTGGCCCCCAAAGCCACCGCCGAGGAAATCGAAGCAGCAATTGCCAGCGCCAAGGCAGCCTTCCTGACCTGGCGCGAAGTGCCAGTCTCCGATCGCGCACGAGTGATGCTGCGCTATCAGCACCTGCTCAAGGAACACCACGACGAGCTGGCGGAAATTCTCGCTGGCGAAACCGGCAAAACCCTGGCCGATGCCAAGGGCGATGTCTGGCGCGGTATCGAGGTGGTGGAACAAGCCTGCAACATCGCCAGCCTGATGATGGGCGAGACCATGGAGAACGTGGCCCGCGACATCGACACCGCCAGCTGGATCCAGCCACTCGGTGTGTGCGTGGGCGTTACCCCGTTCAACTTCCCGGCGATGATTCCGCTGTGGATGTTTCCCCTGGCCATCGCCGCCGGCAACACCTTTATTCTCAAGCCGTCCGAACAAGACCCATTGACCCCTAACCGCCTGGCCGAGCTGTTTATCGAAGCCGGCGCGCCCAAGGGCGTATTGCAGGTGCTGCACGGTGCCCGCGAAGTGGTCGACAGCCTGCTGACCCACCCGGATATCCGCGCCATTTCCTTCGTAGGCTCGGTGCCAGTCGGCCAGCATATCTACCGCACCGGCACCGCTCATCTGAAGCGCGTGCAGGCCTTTGCCGGGGCGAAGAACCATATGGTGATCATGCCCGACGCCAACAAGCAGCAGGTGCTGAGCAACCTGGTTGGTGCCAGTTGCGGCGCGGCCGGACAGCGCTGCATGGCGATCAGCGTGGCGGTGTTTGTCGGCGAGTCGAAGCAGTGGATCGACGAGTTGCAGGCGCAGATGGCCGACCTGCAACCCGGCTACTGGACCGATGGCCACGCCGCCTTCGGCCCGCTGATCAGCCAGCAGGCAAGACAGCGCGTGCTGCGCCTGATCGCCGAAGGTAAAGCGGAGGGCGCCGAGTGCCTGCTGGACGGCTCGCACTGCGCAGTCGAGGGTTACCCCAATGGCAACTGGGTCGGCCCAACCCTGTTTCGCGGCGTTACTGCCAAGATGAGCCTGTACCGCGAGGAAATCTTCGGCCCGGTGCTGGTATGCATGGAAGTAGATACGCTTGAGGAGGCCATCGAGCTGGTCAACGCCAGCCCCTACGGCAACGGCACCTCAATCTTCACCCGCTCCGGCGGCGCGGCGCGGCATTACCAGCACGCGGTGGAAGTCGGCCAGGTCGGCATCAACGTACCGGTGCCGGTACCACTGCCGTTCTTCTCCTTTACCGGTTGGAAGGGTTCGTTCTACGGTGACCTGCACGCCTACGGCAAACAGGGCGTACGCTTCTTCACCGAAACCAAGACGGTGACCAGTCGCTGGTTTGATGAGGATGCTGTCAGCGCGTCCGCCAATATGACCATTCAGCTTAAATAATGGCCTGCCAGGCTGATCACGAGTTAGCCCGGCCTTAACTACCGGGGTTTACCTGCCCCGCTAAGGATCACTGATGGATTTCGAACTGACTGAAGAACAACGCCTACTGGTCGACAGCGCCCGCGCCTTTGCCGCCAAAGAGCTGGCCCCGCATGCCGCCGACTGGGACCGCGACCATCACTTCCCGGTGGATGTGATTAAGCACGCCGCTGAGCAGGGCTACCTGGCCTTGTATATCAAGGAAGATGATGGCGGCCTGGGCCTGTCGCGCCTGACCAGCTCACTGATCTTCGAGCAGCTGTCGGCTGGCTGCATCGCCACCACGGCGTTTCTGACCATCCACAATATGGCCTCATGGATGCTCGCCTCCTTCGCCGACCAGACGCTGAAAGATGCCTGGCTGCCGCGCCTGGTCAGCGGCGAGCTGCTGGCCTCGTACTGCCTCACCGAGCCGGACGCCGGTTCTGACGCCGCGCACCTGCGCACTCGCGCCAAGCGTGATGGCGATGACTACGTTCTGGACGGCAGCAAGTGCTTTATCTCCGGCGCCGGCTCCACCGATGTGCTGATCGTGATGGCGCGCACCGGCGAGGACAGCGGCGCCAAAGGCGTATCCTGCTTCCTGGTGCCGGCCGATGCCGAGGGCGTGAAATACGGTCGCAACGAACTGAAGATGGGCTGGCGCGCCCAGCCGACCCGCACGATCACCTTCGAAGGCGTGCGCATCCCCGCTGGCAACCGCATCGGACCAGAGGGCCAGGGCTTTGTCTACGCGATGAAGGGCCTGGATGGCGGGCGCATCAATATCGCCAGCTGCTCGCTGGGCGCGGCACAAGCGGCGCTGGAGCAATCGCTGCGCTATGTCGAGGAACGCAAACAGTTCGGCAAGCCGCTGAGTGACTTCCAGTCCTTGCAATTCAAGCTGGCTGACATGCTCACTGATCTGACCGCCAGCCGGCAGATGGTGCGCCTGGCCGCACACAAACTGGACCACGCTCACAGTGAAGCCAGCCTGTATTGCGCCATGGCCAAGCGTTTTGCCACCGATCACTGCTTCACCCTGTGCAACGAAGCCCTGCAATTGCACGGCGGCTACGGTTACCTCAACGACTACCCGCTAGAGCGCTGGGTGCGCGATAGCCGCGTGCACCAGATACTCGAGGGCACCAATGAAATCATGCGAGTGATCATCGCCCGCCGCCTGCTGGATCAGGGCGGCATGCTCGATCGTTTGCTGTAACTTTTAATCCCCTCTCCCCTCGGGGGGAGAGGGTTAGGGAGAGGGTCGGCGTCGCCCGCAGCCCTCTCCCCCAGCCCCTCTACCAAAGGGCGAGGGGAGCAACCTGACGAGGACCGTTATGAGCAACGCCATCGAAGCCTACAACCCCGGCGTGTTTGACCTGACCCACAAGCTCACCGTGGAAAAGCACGGCCATACCGCGCTAATCACCATCAACCAGCCGCCCGCCAATACCTGGGACCGCGACTCGCTGATCGGCCTCAAGCTGCTGGTTGAACACCTCAACCGCGACGATGACATCTACGCCCTGGTGATTACCGGCCAGGGTGGCAAGTTCTTCAGCGCCGGCGCCGACCTCAAGCTGTTTGCCGATGGCGATAAGGCCCGTGCCCGCGAGATGGCCCGGCGTTTCGGCGAAGCCTTCGAGGCGCTGCGTGATTTCCGCGGCGTATCGATTGCCGCGATAAACGGCTACGCCATGGGCGGCGGCCTGGAATGCGCGCTGGCCTGCGATATCCGCATCGCCGAGCGCCAGGCGCAAATGGCCCTGCCGGAAGCCACGGTCGGCCTGCTGCCCTGCGCCGGCGGCACCCAGCACCTGAGTTGGCTGATCGGCGAAGGCTGGGCCAAACGCATGATCCTCTGCGGCGAGCGGGTGGATGCAGACACCGCCCAGCGCATCGGCCTGGTCGAGCAAGTGGTCGATACCGGCGAAGCCCGTGGCCATGCCCTGCTGTTGGCGGCCAAGGTCGCGCGGCAAAGCCCGGTGGCCGTGCGCACCATCAAGCCGCTGATCCAGGGCGCCCGCGAACGCAGCCCAAACACCTGGCTGAGTGAGGAGCGCGAGCGCTTTGTCGACCTGTTCGACGCCGACGACACCCGCGAAGGAGTCAACGCCTTCTTGGAAAAACGCGACCCGCAGTGGCGCAATAAATAATCCGCAGGGTGACAACCACAATGAATGTGCAATTCGAAGAACGCCCGGCCCAACACGGTATGCGTATCGGTATCGCCAGCCTGGACGCGGAGAAAAGCCTCAACGCCCTGTCGCTGCCGATGATCGAAGCGCTGGATGCCAAGCTCAAGGCCTGGGCAGACGACCCGAGCATCGCCTGCGTGATGCTGCGCGGCAACGGTCCTAAAGCCTTCTGCGCCGGCGGCGACGTGGTGCAGCTGGTGCATCAGTGCCGCGAACACCCGGGCGAAATCCCGCCGCTGGCGCGACGCTTTTTTGCTGACGAATACCGCCTCGACCACCGCATCCACACCTACCCAAAACCCTTTATCTGCTGGGCCCACGGCCATGTGCTGGGCGGCGGCATGGGCCTGATGCAGGGCGCAGGTATTCGCATCGTCACTCCGGGCAGCCGCCTGGGCATGCCGGAAGTGAATATCGGCCTCTACCCGGATGTCGGCGGCAGCTGGTTCCTCGCGCGCCTACCGGGCAAGCTCGGCCTGTTTCTCGGCCTGACCGCCAGCAGTATCAACGCTAAAGATGCGCTGGATCTGGACCTGGCCGACCGCGTGCTGCTCGACAGCCAGCAGGACGACTTACTCGATGGTTTGACCCAGCTCAATTGGCAGGAACAGAGCCCGCAACAACTGCACAGTCTGCTCAAAGCGCTGGAAAACCAGGCCCTAGGTGAGCTGCCGGAAGCCCAATGGTTGCCGCGCCGCGCGCGTATCGACGAGCTGCTAGATACCGCCGACCTGCCCCACGCCTGGAATGCCATCAGCGCCTTGCACAGCGACAGCGACCTGCTGCTGGCCCGCGCAGCCAAGACTTTGGCCGGCGGCAGCCCGTTGACCGGACACCTGGTGTGGGAACAGATCAAGCGGGCACAGAAGCTTTCCCTAGCCGATGTCTTCCGCATGGAATACGCCTTGAGCCTGAACTGCTGCCGCCACCCGGAATTCCCCGAAGGCGTACGCTCGCGGCTGATCGACAAGGACCACGCGCCCCGCTGGCACTGGCCAGATGTGGCGAGCATTCCGCAGCAGGTAATCGACGCGCACTTCGCCCCCGCCTGGGACGGCGCCCATCCACTGGCAGACCTGTAACCCGGCAACGGCCACTCTTCAGCGCGACAGGAGCATAACAATGACAACAATCGCTTTTATCGGCCTCGGCCACATGGGCATGCCCATGGCGCGGAACCTGCTCAAGGCCGGCTTCAACCTGAGAGCCTTCGACCTGCTGCAAGCAGCCGTAGAAGACCTGGCCAAGGACGGCGCACATGCGGCTAGCAGCGCGCTGGACGCTGTGCAGGATGCCGATGTGGTGGTCAGCATGCTGCCGGCCAGCCGCCATGTCGAAGGTCTGTACCTGGGTGATAATGGTCTACTGGCCGCGCTCAAGCCCGGCAGTCTGGTACTGGAATGCTCGACCATTGCCCCGGAAGCCGCACGCAAGGTGCATCAAGCGGCGGCCGCGCGCGGTATCGAGCTGCTCGACGCGCCCGTATCCGGCGGCACCGCCGGTGCAGCAGCAGGCACCCTGACCTTTATGATCGGCGGCGCGGCAACCACGCTGGAAAAAGCTCGGGCGATCTTCGAGGCCATGGGCAAGAACATCTTCCACGCCGGCCCCGACGGTGCAGGCCAAGTGGCCAAGGTATGCAACAACCAGGTGCTGGCGGTGCAGATGATCGCCACCGCCGAAGCTATGGCCATGGGCGTGGCCAACGGCCTGGAGCCCGGAGTTCTGGCCGAGATCATGCGGCAAAGCTCGGGCGGCAACTGGACGCTGGAGAAGTACAACCCCTGGCCCGGCGTGATGGAAAACGCCCCGGCCTCCAAAGGCTACAGCGGCGGTTTTATGGCCGAACTGATGACCAAAGACCTCGGCCTGGCACAGGAAGCTGCACAAGCCAGCGGCAGCAGCACGCCCATGGGCGCACTGGCGTTGCAGCTGTATCGCCTGCTGCTCAAGCAAGGTAAAGGCAAGCAGGACTTCTCGGTGGTGCAGCAGTTGTTCATCGACTAAATCGGCATTGACCGCATACAGCAGGAAGCAGGGCTTTGTAACTGGTCGGGGCCGACGTTCCAGCTAAGCTCAATAGCGGGACTTGCCGAGGGCGGGTCATAGGGAAGGATAATGCCGATGTTCTATGTCCAGCGGGATGCCAGCGGCCACCTGCGGCGAGTGGAGGTAATGCCGTTCGAGAGCATGACCAACACCCTGACGGCCGACTCAGACGAGATTCAAGCATGGTTTGCCAGCCAGAACCTTGAATCGAACCTTATGCAACTGAAGCAAAGCGACCTGGACATGATCCGCGTCGTGGACGATTTAGTGCATTTGCTGATCAGTAAAGGCGTCATCCGCATCACAGATCTTCCGGCAGCGGTTCAGACCAAGCTTCTGACCCGCTCTCAAGCCAGGGAATCACTCGGGGGCTTACACAGCCTGATCAATGCTGATGAGCGCGGCATCATCTAGCAGCGCTTCAGTAAACCCGTAAAGCAAAAGGCCATGCGGTGCAGCATGGCCTTTTGTTTGAGTGCTCATACTCTCAACCGGGTTGGCCGTCCAACATGATGTCGTCGCGGTAAGGTGACTGCAAATCACGCTCAGGAATTTCCCAGATCAGCACCTCAGGCGGCGTCTGTTTGAACGCAGGGCTGGTGAAATAGTCCTTAGCCGCCCCAGAAAACTCACCGCCATCCTTGGCAAAGTTGCCCACTCGCGCACCCACCGCGCGTTCAAGGAAAGGGATGAAGTTGGAGTTACGCGAGAACGAGGTGCCAATCACAGCAATATTCGGCAGTTGGCTGTCGCCGAACAGATCATCCTCGCCCAATGCGGTTTCATCGGCGGCGCCCTGCACTTCCTTGATCTGGGTGACTGCCACCTGCTCCATGGCTGGCTGCAGGCTCTCAGGCAACCAATCGAGCCCAGCCAAACGCACCAGATCGCCGGGACGTGGCTGCGGCGCCGTAACACTGGCCACAAACTGTTTGGCCGGGGTTGGGCTAACGCCCAGTGCGGCTATCCGCTCGGCCACCGCTGCAGCCGAGCGCTCGGCGCCGGCTTCGCTCCAGTGCGTATCGGTACGCAGGAAGGCATCGCTGCCGAGTGGTTGCAGCGTCGGAGCCAGATCCAACACCTCGACGCCCTTGGTCTGCAGCACCCGCTGCCAATCCTGCGCACGGCTGGCCAACAGTGGTGAGCGTTCGATGGCACACAACTGCTGCGAAGCAATGCGGCTCTTGTCCGGCACCAGCACTACCAGCAAACGAATACCACGCTTGCTGAGCTGCTCTTGCAACGCTGCGACTTTCTGCGCACGCGCATCAGCATCTACAGCGGCATGTGGATGAATTTTCAGCTCATCGGTCAGAAACAACCAGTTCGCACAGCCTTGACGCACACGGGGACCGGTATCACCAATCGCCAACCAACTGGCGGCACGCTCCAGGTCCGCTGCCCGTTTGGAAAACGGCACATTCGCCAGCTCTTCGGCAATGCGGTGGGTCACCGCGCCATCGAAAATCTGTTCCCAACTGAGTGGCTGCGTGGGCTGCAACGCCACTTTGTCACTGATAAACATGGCCCACAGCACAGAAACCAAGCCTGCAACCAGGAACGCAAACATCACCATGCCCGCCAGGGGGCTCAGCCTCGCGGTTAAACCTTCGGCCGCTGCATATTGGTTATCCGTCATGACATCAGGCCTTAAAACTGGAAGTACAGGAAGGGCACCGTTTCACGGCTGGCAATCAAGGCAAACGACAACAAAAAGCCCAATACCGGCCAGAGAGAACCCAACAGACAGAACAGGGTGTTCTGGCTGAAACGCGCTTCGAAGCGTTGCTGATAAACCGGCGCAATCACGCAGAGCACACCCAGCGCCGCCGCAATAGCATGAGTCGGGCGCACAGTGGCTGCCAAGGCATCGCCCATGGCAAATGCATGCAGCCCAAACTGGCCCGCATACATAGTCAATGCGGTGGCGAAATCAGGGGCGCGGAACAACGTCCAGGCTAGGGCGACAAACAACAGTGTCAGCACATGTGAAAGCGCTCTGGGCATACTGAACCAACCAGCGCCACTCCAGATGCGCGCCACGCAAAGGGCCACGCCGTGGGCGGCGCCCCACAGCAGGAAATTCCAGCTATCGCCGCCATGCCACAAGCCGGCAATGGCCATGGTCAGAAACAGGTTCCGGTAGATCAGCCACTGACTGCCACGGTTACCACCAAAGGGGATGTACAGGTAATCACGTATCCAGCTGGACAACGACAAATGCCAACGCCGCCAGAAATCTTGAATGCTGCGGGCAAGATAAGGGCGATTGAAGTTCTCCGGAAAATGGAACCCCAGCATCAAGCCGATACCAATGGCCATTGCGCTGTAACCCGCGAAGTCAAAGAACAACTGCAGCGAATACGCCAGGCACCCCATCCAGGCATCGACAAAGCTCGGTTCCGGCAACGCAAACGCCACATCGACCACCGGCGCCAGGCTATCGGCCACCAACACTTTCATGCTCATGCCGATCATAAAACGCCGAGCACCCAGGCTAAAGTTGCGCCAGCTGAGTCCCCGGTTGGACAGCTCTTCACTGACCCAGCTGTAACGAATGATCGGTCCGGCGATGGACTGGCCAAACATCAGCAGGTAGGTGGCATAGTCAATAAAGCTGCGCTCGACCTTGACGGTGCGTCGATGCACGTCGACCAGGTAAGAAATGGCTTGCAGCACGATAAACGACAGCCCCGCTGGCAAAGCCACCTTCTGCCACTCCAGCGGCATTGCCCCCTGGGACATCAACACCTCATTGAGGGTCGCTGCCAGGATGTTGGCGTACTTGTACCAGCACAGAACCAGGACGTTGAGCACGATCATCCCGGCCAACCAGCGCACCCGGCTCTTCGAACCGAACGGCGCTCGGTCGATCAGCAGCCCACCGATCCAGGTAATCACGGTCAGTACCGTGTGCAGCAGCATGAACATCGGGCTGAGCCAGCCGAAGAACACCCAACTACCGACCAGCAACACGCCGTTGCGCCACTGCGGGCGCGCGAGCACATAGATCAGCAAAACGAGTGGCAGAAAAAGCGTCAGGAACTCGAGCGAGGTGAAGACCATGTTTTAAACGTCAGTTCGCCAGGTTATCGAGGGCCTGGAACAGGCGCGGACCATCAGCCGACGGCACCAGGAACAGGGTGTAGCGCTGACCGGCAGCCAGCTCACCGAGCGCCAGCGGCTCGCCCACCGAAGCACCGCCACAGCGCAGTTGCACCGAGAGATTCAACGGGTTGATCGAACGACGCTGCAGGGCACCATTGGCGACATCCTTGAAGATATCGACATTGCGCCCGGCCGCTTGCAGGCCGGCGTTGGCACAGGAAGCATCGAGGCTGTAGAAGGCCAGCGAGGCCTTAAGTGCGTTGAAGTCGTCCGGCACTTCGCGCACGGTGACCAGGTTCAGGCCCTGCTCCGTGGCAATGCCGACCACGCTGGCGAACTCACCCGGCGCCACGCTGATGTCCAGCGTTTGCTGCGCCTCGCCCTGCTTGAGGTTGCCCTTGATCGGCTTGCCAGCAGGCACGGTGAGGAAGTCGGAGGCGCGCACATCGCCTTCAAGGCGCAGGCTGGCACCATTTTCCGCACTCAGCTCCAGCGCGGTGTCACCGGCATTGAAGAAGCGCAGGAATGCGGAGTCCTCACTGGGGCCAGTGGGGTACAGGGGAATCTCGGCGGCCTGCAACAGGCTTACCGGCAGCAGGGCGAACAGGCTAAGCAGAGCGCGCATCACTTGCCTCCCTTAAGGCTGGCGGCTGGCAGCTTGGCCATCGCGTCGGCAATCGCATTGCCCCAGGCTTTGTAACCGGCCACAGTGAAATGTTGGCCATCGGTGGTGATCCACTGACCGGGCTTGGACATCTTCAACGAGTCGACATAGCTGCACGGCGCCACGTTGGCGGCGAGGAACTGCGACATCAGCTGGGTACGCTGGTCGTTCTTCTTGTACTTGCCACCGACCTTGCCCCAGGCCGGACCAACCCATACGCATTTGGTGTCGGTTTCGGCAATTGCCTTGGTCAGGTTGGTCACGCTTTGCCAGGCCCAGGCCTTGGGAAATGCCGGCTTGTCGTACGAGGCCATGGTGTCGCCGATGACCAGCACCACCACGTCCGGTTTCTTCTGCGCGATCAGCTCTTTGATCGGCGTGGTGGTGGCACCACTGCCCTTGAGTAGCAGCTTGCCGGCATTGTCCTGCACGGCGCCGCAGTCAACCTTCTTGGTCACCAGCCAGTCGGCCGCACTGGCGCCGCAGGCACCGATGGAATGCACCGTGGCGCCTTTGGCGACCAGCGCGGCATTGAGCGGTTCGGTCAGGTGGTTCTGCAGGCTCATGTGGCTTTCGCCCAGAACCATGAGGGTCAGGCCGGCGAGTACGGAAGAAGACATCTGAAACTCCTTGAATCGTTCATTGCGTAAAAAGGAATACCGGGCTTACTGGGCGGCGCCCTTGCGCACCTTCTCAAGCTCATCGGAAATGGCCGTACCCCAAACTTTGTAACCCTCATGGGTCAGGTGCGTGCCATCCTGCGTCTTCCACTGGCCGGGCTTGGAAAACTTGAGGGAGTCGATGTAACTACAGGGCGCCACATTGGCGGAGAGGAAACTCGCCATCTGCTTGGCTTTGACAAAGGTCTTGCCGTATTTGCCGCCCTCGGTACCCCAATTGGGACCGACCCAGGCGCACGAAGTCTGAGTTTCGGCAATCGCCTTAGTTAGGCTGGAAGTCTGCTGCCATATCCAAGTCTTGGGCAGCGTCGGCTTGTCGTAACTGGCCATGGTATCGCCCATCACAACCAACACCAGATCGGGCTTGTCCTTGGCGATCAGTTCTTTGATCGGTGTGGTTTTGCTGTTGACCGGCAATTTTTTCACCGGCTCGCTGCCACGGCGCTCGGCAGCGCCACAGGTACCGCCGGGAGTGGCCTTGAGCCAGTCGCCGGCGTTGGCGCCACAGATGCCGATTGAATGTACCTGCGCACCGCGCCGCGTCAGATCATCGTGCAGGCCGGTAATCAGACTACCTGGCAATGCCATATTGCTGTCGCCAATCACCAGGATCGACAAACCCGCCAACAGAGACGTAGACATGACTATTCCTTAATTTGAGTAGGGGGAGTTAAAGGGCAGAACTGGCAACGCCATAGGTCCGGTTTGCTCTTCGAACATGTAGCGCAGGTAAAGGCCGCCATTCCACTGCTGGTAATTCTGGCCATTGTCGACACCGAGATGCCCACCCAGGAACATGTTGCGGTCCAGACGATATTCCGCAGCGCCCGACAAGCTGTAGCCCAAGTCTGTGGTGTTATCGCTCGAGTAAACCGCGGGCACCCCCAGAGAGCGCGTCGCCTCAGCCTGCAGCGCCGAATCACCGGGGAAATAGTCCGTTTCATCCTGCTGTATGGACTGAATGCCCACCGACCCCTTGAGCTGGAAGGTAAAGCGGTCGAAGCGCTCAGCCCAGGTGACCGGCACACCCAGGGCAAGGAATGACTGTGGGCTGAAATAACCACCATGGCCGTAGGTGTAGAAGCCGAGGTTCTCACTGTAAGTGATACCGGACAGGTTCAGGCCGATGGTGGACTTACTGAATTCATCGTTCTGCCAGTACCAGTAAGCACCGGTGCTCAGCTCGATACGGTCATTGTCCTCGACATTGTTGCCGAGTAGACGGTGCCAAGAACTAGTGACGTAGGCACCAACCTTATTGTCGTCGTAGGCAAGTTGGGCACGCCCGCCATTGGCAGTTACCCCACCCCACTTCATCCCGTTGCGTTTGTCTTCCGCGCCTGCAAACGACAGAACACTGTCGGTCACTGCACGCCGCGATGCCAATACCCCCCAGTGAAGGTTCGGCTCGCCGGCAAACCGACGATTCACGCTGATTCCGCCGACAGGCGTGCTATATAGAAAGCCCTCGGGGGTAATCCCGATATCCGACTTGACGCCATAAGCGGGGCTGTCGAAGGCCACCGATAGGCCCACGCCAGAGGCATCCTGCCCCCCCGGAGAAACACCCGGATGGCTAGCTGATGCCGCAGGACCACCGCCAAAACGATTGCCGGCATCGGCTGAAACACTGCCCGCTCTTAGCGCCACGGGCGTCACCCGTAAAGCAAAGCGGTTGTCGCCCAGCGGTATAGCGGCTTCGAATGGCGCCTGCACATCGGTCATTTGCCCCATGCCGGACTCACCTTCGCTGGTACGCACGGTCACCCCTTGCGCCAGGTGCGGGCTACGGTACTGCTCAATATTATTCAGGGCACGCGCGGCATCACTGAGGCCTGCTTGCAGATCCGGCTCGTCTTTACCCGGCTCGACCGCAAAGGGGTTAACCGGCTTCTGCGCAGACTCCTGCTTGGCCAAGCTCTCCGCACGACTGAACAGGGAATCCTCCTGTCGCGAGCGAAATGTCGGCAGGCGGATTTCACCAGGTACTTTTTGGGGCTTGGGAGCCAGGGTAAGGGTTTGTGTCGGTTCGGGAATGGTCGCGCCTACCGGCGGCTTGCTGGCCGTTGCCCCAACCCCGGCAAAAGGATTAGGCGAAGAGCGTGGCTGAGCTGCTGCCGCGGCCAGTGGAGCGTTCGGTTCGAGCTTATCGCGCTGTTCCTGCGCGACCACCTTGCTAAGCAAGTCAGCCGCAGTACCAGAGCGGCCCATGAAGTTATAGACCTTGGCAGCCATCGCCAGGATGGTACGGTCGTGCGGTGCCAGGGCCAATGCACGCTCAAGCACATCATTGGCATAGCTTGTTTCGAACTGCTGCGAAGCCATATCCGCCGCCCCAGCCAGCAGGTTGGCATCCTCGGGGAAACGCTCGACCAATGGTTTGAAGACTTCCAGAGCCTTTGCAGTATCGCCATGCTCACCGTACATGCGCGCTAGGGCAGAAAGTACCAAGGGGTCCTGTGGACGCTGCGCTAATGCCGGCTCCAGCGTCTCGTAAGCACGTTCCAACTCGCCACGTTGGCGCAACTCTTCGGCTTGGCGTACGCGGTAGATAAAGGACAGATCATTAAACTGCTTGCGTTGCGCCAGGGTCATTGAGCGCCCTTGCAGGTCACGCAAAATACCGGCCACCTCGACATCTTGTTCGGCGCGCAGCATGACGCCGGCATAACTCAGCATCAGGGTCAGGTCTGTACGCGAACTACGGGCGAGCAGGTCACGCATCAAGCCAATGGCCCGCTCAGGGTCATCCGCGTCTACATAGGCAAGGGCTAACGCCGTGGTTCGCTCGACCTGCCCCTCGGCTTGCTCATCAAGCCGCCTTAGAAAGATGCGGGCGTCGCGACGCTGGCCATTCTTGATGATCTTATCAATACGCTGCAGCTCGTCATTGAATGCCAGTTCAGACTCGAGGCTTTCGATTTCCGCAGTCCGCTGATTCGGCGCAATACGCGCCAGCAGGGAACGGGCCTGTGCCAGATCATCCAACTGGACCGCGAGCAGCGCGCTCGTGTAGAGCGCGTCCACATCGTTGGCCGAGCGCTTAAGCAGGTCCGTCATCAGCCTGCGCGCTTCATCTACCCGGCCAAGGTCCACATAAGAACGCGCCAGAGCAAAGTTAGCCCAGGCATTGTCTGGCTCCTCGCGCAGCGCGGCTTCAAGCTCGGTACGAAGAGCCTCGCGATCACCCCGCTGCTCCGCCAGCTTGGCACGCTGCAGAGCGGCCTCGGCGCGCAACCGGGATACACCGCCGACCTTCCTGCGCTCGGACTCGGACATGCCTGCCAGCAGTTTCAGGGCTTCCTCAACACGCCCCTGCCCCCCCAGCACCTGCACCAGCCCACGCATGGCGCGCGCCTCCTGCTGCTGCATGGCCAGCACCTGACGATATCCCGCCTCGGCCGCGTCGAGCTGCCCCTGCTGCGCTCGCACATCGGCCAGGGTGATGATCGCTTCGCTGTCTGCTGGGTTGAGCTGCCGCGCCTGCTCCAGCAGCGTCAGAGCATCCGCCATCCTATTCTGATCGATGCTGGCACGGGCCTGCTTCAGAGCGGCCCAGTAGCGCACATCATTGAGAGCGCCCTGCCAGCTGCGGCCACCGTTTCTAATGGCGCTGGTCAGCAGTAACTCGGCATCTTCCAGCCGGTCCTGACGCTGACGTACCAGGCCCAACCCCCCGAGCGCATCGGCATCCTTGGGATGGCGGCTGAGATACGCAGAGAAAGCTTGCTCCGCCTCCACCAGGTCCTTGCGATCTAGGGCCTTGAAGCCCTTGTCCAACACCGGGTCGCGCTTCCAGCCAGCGGCTCCGCTGTTGATGGTACGCCCCTTGGCCAGCAGGGCACGGATTTCCTCGTCCTCCGGGTGCACCTTGAGGAACTGCTCAAACAAAGGCTGAGCCGATTGGTTCGGCGGACCCATCCAGGTCAGCGCCATACGCCAGGTCTCATCGGCACCACCGCCGATATCCTCGCGCTTGGCCAGCCCGGAAAGCACCCGGATACCCTCGGCGCGGGTCTCCGCGCGCCGCACCAAGTGCTGAGCGAAGAACAGTTGCGTGTAGGGCTCATCGGGGTATTCGCGCTGCAGGCGCTCAAAGCCGCGACGGGCCTCAGACCAGTATTGGTCGACAAATCCCAAGCTGTTGTAGTACTCGCGTCCAATCAAGCCTTGCGCCGGACGTCCTTCCAGCAACTGGATATAGGCGTTCGCGGCCTTGACATGCTCTTCACTCTCGACCAGGACGCGCGCCTCATTCAGCAGCGCCTCCTTGGCCGGGTCCTGTAGCAGGATATCCTGCTCAAGCAGCAATGCCTGGCGGGTGTTCGGATGGCTGGTCTGCAACTGCTGCAGATAGCTCCTTGCCTGGGTCAGATTCTTGTTCTGAACCGCAATCAAACCCAGCCCATACAGAGCATCGGGGTGAGTCGCATCAATCAGTAAGAGCTTCTGCCACACTTCACTGGCGCGGCGAGAGTTTTCCTGCTCCTGCCAGAACAGGCCCTGCTCGATCAGCAGGCTGTTGGTCTGATCGGTGGCAGCGTTTACAGCACTGGCAGCGCTCGCAACGATGATGGCTAAGGTTAACGAACGATGTCGGTGCATGGCTTTTCCCAATAAGGCTGTAGGCGGCCATCCAAGGCGAAGCGATAGCTACCATCGGCCCATCCCAGGCCGAACAGGCTGAGCATGTAGTCGTAGTAAACCGGTGCTGTGGCAGTACCGGCCTGCCATTTGTCAAAAGCTTCCCGGGCACGTTTGTATTGCAGGTCGGCAAGCCAAGGTTGGTCCAGCGCGTGCAGAAACGGCACCACCGCCGCCGAAAATCCGATCATGCTGTAGCCTTCTGCCTCTCCGGTCAGGACATTGGCCTTCTCCGGGGGCATACCCTTGGCAGCAATGACGCGGCTCATGCCTTGCAGGTTATTCAGCACTGGCTTGAAAAGCGGGTCCCGGGGATCGGTCATACCCGCCCACAAATACACACGAATCGCGTCATAACTGCTGAAGTCACCACCCAGCGGGGCTGAGGTAAAGACTCCCGAGGTTTCCGACACGGCACGGTAGCCAATCCAATCGGCAGCGAAACCATGTTTGCCGTTTCCAAGAATCATTCTTGGTGTCTGCTTGGCAATAGCGTTCCAAGGCCCATCAGGGTCTATGGCTGCCAATCGCCGCATCATGAATACAGGTTGATAGCTGGGGTTAAGGCGCCATAGATAGCCTGGATACTCAAAACCAAAAGGCCCTGGCAACAGCACATACCCCAAGCCCGGCAGACTCTTGACCTCACGACCTTTGATCTGGGCTAGCAGCGCCAGACCATCTTCGCGGTAGGCAGGCTTGTTCCACAGCCTGTCGGCTTCAAGCAATGCGTAGGCAAACCATAAATCTGCATCTGACGCCGAGTTGCTATCTTGTGCCTTCCACTGCCCATCCTTGCCTTGTCCCCAATGCCACGCAGGCAAGACAGTGGAGGGGTCATTACCTGCAAGGTTTTCTCGACTCCAGCGCCAGATGTTGGCAAATCGCTGTTGATCGTTGGCTACCAGAGAAAAGAACAGTGCATAGGACTGTCCCTCAGAGGAGCTGTGATTCTTTTCAAGGCTCGACTCAAGTACACGCCCGTCCGTCTGAACCCACTGTCTTGCATACAACTCCCAGAGCTGCCATGGCGCATTGCATTGACCGGCAGCAGCGACTGGAAGGCTAGCGAGCAGCAGTAAACCGCAAAAGATGCTACGCACCATTACATGCCGTCCTTGAGACGCGCACGGGCACGCGCACGCAGGCTGAAGAACAGCAGCACGCTGGCCAGACCAACGCCAAAGGCGGTCAGCAGCAGCATCCAGCCAAGGTTATGCGCCAGCAACCATTGCAGGTAACGGAACCAGCCAAGCTCACCCACGTAATACTGCTCGTCGGCCACTAGCGAACTGATGCGCTTGCCATTGATCACCGCCAGGCTGCCCTGGATCGACTCGTCGTAGCCCTCGCCACCGCGCAGTGCGGCGCTGATGTCGGCCAGTTTGTCCGGGGTGGCAGCGGCGATCACCACCACGCTGCGCTCGCTATCCAGCGGCGACTCGAAACCGGTCAGGTACGCACCGGCGCCGCCGGCACCCAGAGCCAGATTGCTGCGTGCCTGGCGCAGGTTGGCACGGGTGTCGGAGCCGACCCAATTGCGCATACGGTGTACCAGGTCAGACAGCTCGAAACTCGCGCCGCCATTCAGGCTGGCCGGCAGCTGATCTGCCCAGCGCTGCAGCAGCGGTTGGTTGCCGCCAGAGGCCAGCACCAGCAGATCCTTGCCTTCCAGCGGCTCATCGTGATCGCCCTGGGTGACACTGACGGCGCTGGCGGGTAAGCCGGTTGAATCGCCAAAACGGCCCATAACATCGAGGTACAGGGAGATTTCTTCGACACCGGCATTCGCTGGCATCACGACAGCCGTTTCTGAAAGGTCAGCCATACGCGTGAAGGGGAAACCACTGCTCTGAAACACGCCCAGATTGGGCATGGCAATAAAATGCTCATAACCACTGAGGTCGAGGGTGGAGTCCGCCTCGATCGTGCCGCGCATGTTGTCGATGATGATGTCGCGGCACTCGCCCTGCTTGATGTAGTCGTACATAAACCGCAGTTGCAGCGCAGACTGCAGCGGCAGGCTGTCCAACGGCAGCAGCAGTTTGCTCTCTTGCAGCAGGCTCTCATCATCCTGCAGCTTGGCCAGCAACGACTCGTCGTCCTTCAAGCTCTCTTGCGACGGCAATGGCAGCGATTTGATGAACTTGCCGCTGACACTGATCAGCAGCGACGAGTTGGTTGATACCGGCTGCGGGGTGTAACGGTACTTAAGATGCAGTGGCACCCCTTTTTCCCGCCAGTTGAACAAATCAGGCGGCAGGCGCATGGGGAGATTGATGGTGCCTGGGTCGTAGCCGGAAACGCTCAAACGTTTAGCGTCGCTGAGCTCCCCCAGCTGTACCGGACGGTCGCTGGGCAACCAATTCGGCGCATCATAGGGTTTACGGGGCTGCAGACTGTCAAACCGCTCAATCTGCGCACTGGCGCCTGCCAGCACCTTGCTGCCCGTGACCAGGGTCAGGGCGGCCTGTTTGAGCTGATCGCCATCACGTGCTGCAATCACCAGCAGCTTGCCGAACGGATCATTGGGGTTGGTGATCATGCTCAGCGTTGGTGTCGCACTCTGTGGCAGTTCAATTCCGGCCACGGAAGCACTGCCCACGATGACAACAACCGCATGCCCCTTCTCAGGCAATTGCGTCAGGCTAACCGGGAACCGCGCACCACGATAACTGGCCAATGCACCAAACCAGGACGCGACCGCACCCGCCGCTTCCAGGCTGCGATTGTCAGGGCTGCTGGCGAACACGAAAGGCAATTCCAGCGCACGCGAATCACGGCCGTCAAAGAACGGCAAAGGCAGCCGAGCCAAATCGTCGGGCAAGGCAATCTGCGTGGTCTCCAGCTCAAGTTGGCTGGTGTTGCTGACCTTGGCCCACAAACTGGAATGCAGTGGGTCTTCACACATCATGGTGTAGTGGCCAATCAGCTGTAGCGTCAGGCGGTTGAACTCGGTCACCAGATGCGCCGGGATATCCACCACCTGCTGCTGCAATGTACCTGCGGTCTCTTTGGGAACGGGCAGACTGGCTGCCACCTGATCGTTGACCATCACGTTGATCTGCGAGAGATCGCTGAGCAGAGAAGGCGAGTAGCTGTATTCCAAGTTGACCCGGGCTTTGGTCACCACTTGATCGGCTCGCACATCGAAGCTGACGCTGTCACTGCCTTCAATACCACGCAAGTGCATGGGGTAATTGGCCCCCAATTGCTTGAGCGTGGCGCTGTAGGTCGGAACAAACTCGGGAACAACCACTTCTTCGACTAACGCACCGTCTTCAGTGACAGGCTCCTGCGTTTCGGCAACCTCTTCAGCCCAGGCAGTCGACAAGGCTGAAGTAAGCAATGGAATCGACAAGATGAACCAGAGGGATAGCATGCCTTTGCGTTTCTGACTCATGGATTCCTCGGAGTGGATTTAAAGGTAAAAGACAGGGCGCGAACATGACGCACGGATTCATCGAACGTGGCACGCGACAGCAGGCACATCCCGCGCCATCCAATACCGGTCACTTCAGCAAGGGCACCGAGCGGGGTATCCACCACGCCCGTGCCCCAGCTCTTGGCCCAGGTATCAGCCCGCGAAAACGTCAGGCGTGCCAGTTCACTTTGTTGTTGCAAGGTCAGGTTGGCGAAGTTCAGGCCCAGGGTCTGCCCATGGCTGAACACCACACTGGCCGGAAAAACGCCCTCTTCACCATCGCGAAACAGGGAGACATGCACCTCTTCACCACAGGCAACCTGAACGCCTTCGGGCAAATGAATGCCAACACCGCGTTGTGAAAAGTCGTTGGTTTGGCAGGCAATTGTCTTGCCATTGGCCAGGCCCAGCATGGCCGGCAAGGTGGCAAACACACGCGGCTCGGCGCGGATCTGCCGCGCCTCACTGGCTACGGCAACGGCGGCTGCGCTGATGATGATGTTGTACAGCGTCCAGACCAGGTTGATCAGCAAGGTTACGGCGCTGGCATCCGGATCAAACCCGAGTTTGGCCACGCCCACCAACATGCCGATGAGATTCAGCGCCAGGACAACGATGTACGGCCGTGCCATTTTCCAGTCGAAATAACTTTCATCGATCATCCCACCCTTGGCCGTCACGTTGAACTTGCCAAGCTTGGGGTTGACCATGGCCAACAACACCGGGCGCATGATGTACCAGGCCAGTACCGACTCATAAACCTCGTTCCAGAACGAGTGACGAAAGCGCCCCTGGATGGTTGAGTTGGTGACACTGGCCAGCAGGATATGCGGCAAGGCATAGGCCACAATCAGCAGGGCCGGTGCCTGAAAAATCTGGGCTTCGAAAATCAGGTAGGCCAACGGTGCCGTGAGAAACACTAGGCGCGGCAAGCCATAGAAGAAGTGCAGCATGGCATTCAGGTAGCAGAACCGCTGCCCAAGGCTGAGGCCTTTGCCAAGCAGCGGGTTATCGGTGCGGAAGATCTGCGCCATCCCACGCGCCCAGCGAATGCGCTGCCCGATATGACCGGACAGACTCTCCGTGGCCAAACCGGCTGCCTGAGGTATCGCCAAGTACGCCGTGTTGTAACCCAGGCGATTGAGTTTCAGGGCGGTGTGCGCATCTTCGGTCACTGTCTCAACGGCGATTCCACCCACTTCTTCCAGCGGAGCGCGTTTGATGATGGCGCACGAGCCGCAGAAGAATGTGGCGTTCCACAGGTCATTACCGTCCTGAACCAGCCCATAGAACAACTCGCCTTCGTTCGGTACGGAGCGGAAGGTGTCGAGGTTCTTTTCAAACGGATCGGGAGAGAAAAAGAAGTGCGGCGTTTGCAGCATCGCCAGCTTTGGATCTTTGAGGAACCAGCCCATGCCCACTTGTAAAAAGGAGCGCGTCGGTACGTGATCCGCATCGAAAATGGCAATGTACTCGCCTGATGTCTGGGTCAGGGCAAAGTTGAGGTTGCCGGCTTTGGCATGGTTGTTATCCGGCCGAATGATGTAGCCGATCCCCACCGACTCACAAAACTCGCGAAACTCGTCCCGGCGACCGTCATCGAGCACATACACACGCAACTTGTCTTTGGGCCAGTCAATCGCCTGCGCTGCAAAAGCAGTCAGCTTGATGATATCCAGCGGCTCGTTATACGTCGGAATGAATACATCGACAGTTGGCCAGACACTGCTGTCTGCCGGAAGCGGATATGGCTTGCGCTGCAGCGGCCAGGCCGTCTGTAAATAGCCAAACAGCAATACCAGCAAGGCGTAGAGCTCGGCCAGTACCAAGCCATAACCAAACAGCATGTTGAGCCAGTTGTCGAACCCCAGGGATGAGGTCAGACGCCAATACATGTAGCGCAGCGAGGCCACAACGGAGAGCACCACCATGGCCAGAATGGCGACGCGATTCGCCGCGCGGCGCAACACCAGGGCTGCGATCATGCACCCAGCGGAGAACAGCATTTGCTGTTCTACATCCATGGGTACGATGATCATCAACGCCAGCAGGGCCACGACCACAAGCACCAGAACGGCGCAGGTCGGCCGGTCTAGCACATAGGGTGAAGTAGTTCCCTGAGCAGCACGTCGGGCACGAAACATGCCGGTTAAATTCATGCCAACTGCTCACTCCGCTGGGTCGCAAAGAGCTTGGCAAGAACGTTCAGGGCAATGGCTTGCAGATCGTGGCAGCCCTGCCCACTCGGGTCGTAATCCAGCACACTCTGGTTGTAGGCAAGGGCTTCGGCAATAGACTGGTCACGGTGAATAATGCCTGCCACCCGACTGCCCAGAATACCGCGCATGATTTGCGTGATGTCCTTACTCAGCTTGCGCGATTGGTCGACCTGATTGATGACATACGTCGCGCCGTAAAAATCCGCTCGATCGGCTGTATAGGTGCTGAGCAGGCGATCAATCATCGGCAGCGTGGCGTAAGAAGCCGCATCAGCCAAGCTCACCACCACAGCCACATTGGCAACCGAAAGGGCTTGCTGCAAGTACTCCGAAGGACCCGGCGGGGTATCCAGCACGACCACTGAACCGTCAGCCAGTTGCAGCTCAGAAAGCTGCTGTGCCAGCCAATCAGGTTCGTCCTCCAACTGCCGTTCAAACGTACGGCGCTGACCTTCATCAACCATGCCGTACGGCAGGACAAAAACTCCGCTGGGCGTTGGCTGACAAAAATCGCGCATCTGCGCATCGGCGACGCAGTGAGCAAGACCTTCGGCAGCAACCTGCATCGGATCGATGGCGACACCCAAATGATTGATCAGCGCACTCTGCGGATCAAGGTCAAGTGCCAGCACTGCGCGTCCCTGACGCTGCATCACAGCAGACAAGCCTGCAGCGAGTGTGCTTTTACCGACCCCGCCCTTGGCAGAAATCACAGCGATGATCTTGATGTTGGCAAGATTCGGACGTGGGCGGGCCACACGAACAGGCGCGCTGACGACCTCCCGGCGATCTTCCTGAGCCAGTTTACCGAGCAGGCTGTGCAAGCTTTCTGATGCCCAATCCGGAGCGGCATAAGGTGCGGCAACAGCTTTAGCCTGAGACTCCGCCTCAGGGCTTGGCGCAGGCTCAGGCTCAGGCGCCATTGCCGGACTCACCGGAGCAACAGCAGCAAACAGCGCCGGACGGACCGCTGCACCCGACGGAGTCAGCACCGCAGGCTCAGCGGCAGCGCAGGACAGCTCGACCTTGGCCACACCCGGCCACCGTTCCATAGAGGATTGTTTCTCGTCTTCCTGAGAGATTTCCTGGTAGTGGGCTGAACGTCCACCGAACAGCTTGAACAAACTTGAAATATCGCTGGAAGTACTCATGAACAGATAATTTCCGAATATGTTGTAGCAGTCATTTAGTGAGGCGCCAATTTTACGCCGTCAATAAAAAGTCATATGGGTTATAGTTATTCGAATGCCGTCAAATTTATACCAATCGCTGAATTTAATAGCAATATGCCACCAAATTCATTTCAGAATTCTCCCATACAGACCGAGACAAACTTCACAACAGAGATAGATGAAATAGCAATAAAGGATCCGCTCGTATAATTACAAAACGCCTATTAAGTGGCATTACCTACCTGTTTTAAGTTGTAACTGCAGCGCCACACCCTTTATTGACCAAGCAAGAATCGCACTAACAGGGAGCATTCTTAGACGGTTTGCCGATGGACGGACACGCCGCGCAGTGACACGACCAGCATCAGGCAAGCGGTAGACGCATAAGCGCGGCAGCCGTTACACACGAAGTGAGTGGCTATGCCTGTGACAGGATGACCACCAGAGCGAAAAGCAGGCGACCTGAGGACGTACCTGCATGCGCGGCCAGAACAGGCTTTGCGCGAACATATTCAAGAAGTGAGCAATCACGACTCCTCTGCTCAGCACGCCGTCATCAAACGCCGCGCTGAACGGAGCAGCACACACCAGAAATCTACACGCGCGCTAAACCACGCAGGTGAATAAAGCCAAACAACAGCACCTGCACCCGCTGCAACCACGGCTGCGGCTGGCCTATCAGGCGGGCCTTGAACAGCAGCAGCTCGCCAAGATGCGCCAGCAACATGCCACCGGCAATCAGGTTGACGGCCAGGTACCAGCCCTCGCCCATGGGATAGAGCAGGTTGAGCAGCGCCAGCAACCAGAATGCGGCCAGCGCACCCTTGGCGAATATCAGAACAGGCATGAAGCACTCCTTAATCAGGTGAAAAACCTGAGTAGTCTGCCCTGATAACGCCTCAAGTGAGTCCGCACTTTGGTCGGGTCACACACCACCTCACTCAACGCAGGGTCAGGGCAATCGGCGTATCGCTAAAGTCAAAGCAACCAAGGAAGGTCTTGATCTCCAGCAGGCTGCCATCGACCTGCACATCGCCCAGCAAGGCGCCCTTGAGCAAACCATTCTCGCCGCTCATTACGGTGTCCAGATATGCCTTGTCGAGGGTCAGTTTGAGCGTGGTGCCCTCGGGAATGCCCTGGTGCAGCTGCACTACACCGCGCCGCACTTCCAGCGCCCACTGCTCGCCGATATCCGGAAAGCTGAAACCTAGGGTCAACTCGACACCATTGGCCTTTTCCGGGTCGACCCGGGTAATCCAGTTTTGCAGGAAGATTCGCGCAGGAAAGGTTTTCAGCATGTCCGCCGAGAGAAAGGCACTGCGCATGCTCACGGCCATTTGCTGGACATCCTCACCGGCCAGCTTGCCTTCCAACTCCATGGCGCTCATCAGGTACCAGTTGCGCCAGTTGATGTTCATGCTGGCGTAACCCAGCTTGCGGAAGCTGCGGGCCTTGATGTCGCGGGCCAGCGTGTCCTCGTTGTCCACCTGAATGGCGTAGCTGGAGAGCTCGGCAGCCCATTGATAATCACCCTTGAGGTAAGCCTCGCCGGCGGCCAGCAGCAGTTTTTCCCGACCGCCCATCAAGGTAATCAGGCGCTCGGCTTTATCTTTTGGCGGCAGCGGGTCGAGGGCCACCGGGTCACCCTGGAACCAGCCCAAGTAACCGTTGTAGATCTGTCGCACGCTGTGTTTAACGGTGCCGTAGTACTCGCGCAGGTAAGGCGTGTAGCCAGCCAGGTGTGGCGGCAGCTTGACCTTCTCGACCAGCTCGTCCGGGGTCAGGCCCTTGTTCATCCAGCGCACAGTCTGATCATGGATATAGGCGATGCCGTCGCGGGTCATGCGCAGCACTTCCTCGACCTGATCCTGGCCGCTGATTGGGCGGCCGTGCAGCGGAACCATATGTTCGGCCTTATAGGCACGCAGCTTGTCCAGGCTGTCGACCCACACCACCGGGTCGCGGAACTTGGTGCCGCGCAGGGTGTGGATATTTGGCAGGGTCGGCCCCTGCTCCACCTCGGCGCTGATCAGCACGCGGTTATCCGGCAGGTAGACAATGATCTCGTCCGGCGCTTCGCTGGGCACATGCAGAAACTGCAGGTCCAGGCCGGCAATGCGGGTGTCGAGCTTGTCCTTGAAGGTCAGGGTCGGGGCGATAAAGGTCGAGGCCTCGGCCTTGGCCAACGGGCCGATCCCCGCATTCATCTGTTCATGGTCACTGGCCGGCAGCGCCGCACCAAAGCTGTAGCCGGAGCGTACTGAGAGAATCGGCCCAACCAACGCCCCCTGCGCCACCACATTGGCCAGCAGGGTTTCGTGAGCGATGATCTGCACCTCGCCGCTGCGCACCTGTTCTTCGCTGACGAAGGCCTTCACGCCATTGATATGGTCCGGGTGGAAGTGGGTATAGACCACCGCCTTGACCGGTTTGTCGCTGATCTTGCGGAACTCGGCCATTATCTTGCGCGACTCGCTGACCGACTCACCGGTGTCGATGATAATCAATCCTTCCGGGGCCTCGATCATCGCCACGTTACCCAGCTGCCAGCCGACAGCGGAATAGACGTTGCCGGCCACCTGATAGACCTTCTGTGCGAAGTGCTTGGTGTGCTCGGCCAGCTCCGGGTTGATCGACGGGCGGATTTCTTCCTCAGGCAGGGCGGCCTGGCTGACCAGGGGTAATGCCAGGCTCAGCAGCACGGCGGCAGTTCGATTCAGTAAAAACATGCGAGTCGCTCATTGTTATTGGCTGTGTGGGAAGAGTGGCCAAGCAACAGCAATAATTCCAATGCATTCCAAATCAATAAATGATGCAATCAGCGCATGAATGACCTTCGTCAGCTTCGCCATTTTGTCGCCCTCGCCGAACACGGCCATTTCGCCCGTGCTGCCGAGGCCGTACACCTCAGCCAGCCCGCACTGAGTCGCAGCATCCAGGCGCTGGAAAGCAGCCTCGGTTGCAACCTGGTCGACCGCCACAGCCGCGGCATCAGCCTGACCACCCACGGCCAGCTGGTGCTGGAGCACGCCCAGCGTCTGCTGGCTGGCAGCCAGGCGTTGAAAAACGCCGTCAGCCAGTTGGGTAATCTGCAAACCGGAGAACTGCGCCTGGGCGCCGGCCCCTACCCGGCCGCGCGCCTGATACCACGCGCAGTGGGTCGCATGGCGCTGCGCTATCCACGGGTGCGGGTCAACCTGCAGATCAGCAACTGGCTGGACCTGCGCAGCAGCCTGCTGGATGACGCCCTGGAGCTGTTTGTCGCCGACAGCCGCGAGCTAATCGGTGACCCACTGCTGTGCATCGAACCACTGCAGCGCCACAACGGGGTGCTGTTCTGTCGCCCCGGCCATCCGCTGCTGGCCCACACAACGCTGCGCATGCACGATCTACTCGATTACCCCTTGGCAGGCACCCAACTGCCACTGGCGGTGGCGCGCAGCCTTAGTGCACTCAGCGGACGCGAGCAGCCGCTGAGCATTCAATGCGACAACTTTATGGTGCTCAAAACACTAGTAGCTGAAAGCGACGTACTGAGCATGGCGCCGTGGGATGTGGTGGCCGAGGATATCCAGACAGGTCGCCTGGCCCGGCTGCCGCTGGAAGCAGGTGCATTGACCGAGCAATCCGCCTACGCCCTGATCAGCC
>Ga0209542_10003495_pt1 | contig 33586 bp, 40 predicted proteins | sample RifCSPhighO2_01_FD_184028 | JGI IMG/M metagenome (GOLD analysis project Ga0209542, IMG submission 184028) | Soil microbial communities from Rifle, Colorado - Rifle CSP2_plank highO2_0.1 (SPAdes) (version 2) | ecosystem: Environmental > Terrestrial > Deep subsurface > Rock core/Sediment ... | reverse complement strand
GGAGTATGAGTCTATTGGTTTGGATTATCTTCGGTGCCATCGCCGGCGTCATCGCCTCGGCAATCATGGGCACCGGTACAGGATTGTTCCTGGATATTATTTTGGGTATCGTCGGTGCATGGCTCGGCGGCTGGTTGATGGCCCTGATGGGTCAGCCGGGCATTACTGGGTTTAATCTGTATAGTATAGTAGTAGCAATTGTCGGCGCGGTCGTTTTAATAGCCCTAAGCCGTGCCTTCCGAGGCCGGCCCGTCACCCAATAAACAAAAAGACCGCAATCAAGCGGTCTTTTTGTTTGAAGAAGGTGCCCTTTATTTCAATTCTTCCAGGCGGACGCCCACAAGGCGGATTTTTTTGTTGTGCGGGTTGTCCCGGCGATCGAAGAACGGCAGGAGCAATTTCAATATTTCCATTTTAAATTCCTTGAGGGCGCTTGATGGTTCTTTCAGGGTCTTACTTTTGCTTTTCGTCTGAAAGTTTTCGAATCGGACAGTGAGCACCAGCCGGCGGAATGTTTTAAACTCGCTTTCCGAAAATGTCTTAAATACGCTCTCGCAGAGTTCCCGCACCCGGCCCATGACATAGGCGGGCTCGAGCGTGTCTTCCTGGAATGTCTCCTGCTCCCCGACTGATTTGGCCTCCCACTCGGTGATCAGGGGCGATTCGTCCCGCCCTCGGATCCGCTCGTATAGCTCCGGCCCCCACTTGCCGAGCATGTCTTCCAGTTCCTTTTTAGAAAAATTCTTCAAATCACTGATCAGGAAAATCTTCCGGAGGTTGAACAGCTTTTCAGTCTTCGGCCCGATGCCGGGAATAATCCGCACCGAAAGCGGTTCAATGATTTCTTCCGCCTCTGCTTCGCGAATCAATTTTAATCCGTCTGGCTTATTCATATCCGAGGCGATCTTAGCCATAAGCTTGTTGGGCGCGATGCCGATCGAGGCGGTGAGACGCTCTTCCTTTTTTATTTTCTGCTTGATCCGCTTGGCCAGCTGTTCGGCCTTGGCGTACGAACCGGTGAAACTCAAATCCATGTATGCTTCGTCCACGCTCACCTGCTCGATCACCGGCACGAATCCCCCGATGATCACCATGATTCGATGGGATGATTCACTGTAGCGGCGCATATCGGGCGGCAGAAAAATACACGGCTCCTGGCCGGTGGCTTTGGCCTGTTCCGATAACCGCCAAGCCCGGGTGATCGGCATGGCTGAACGGATGCCGTAGATCCGCGCGGCATAGCTGGCTGTGGAAACCACGCCGCGGCCAAGTCCACCGCGCGGATCGGCGCCAATCACCAGCGGTTTGCCCTTGAATCGCGGATTATCCCGTTCTTCAATAGCCGCAAAGAACGCATCCATATCAATATGTCCGATAATTCGCATGTACTCAGAACCTTACTATTTTTCTAGTAAGGTTTAAATGGGTTTATAGATAATCTTGGATACCTTTGATCCAGCCGGAAAGCTGCCTAGCCAGCATCGAGCTTGATCGGACCCGGACTTGCAGGAGGCCGAAGCGGGACCGGTTCCGATGCTTATACACATGGGTGAAGTCCTTGACCGGAAAGCCGGTACAGCCGGACCAAAAGTCGATTGCCTCATCTTTGGCCTTGCCGGTTTTGCTTTTGAGGAACAGGTCGAGAATGATTTCCTTCTGATCAAGTTTCCCTACATCTTTCAGCCAGCGTAAAAATAATCGCACCAGGAACGGATCGCCGCTCATGAAATGGACGCCTTTCGTAACATCGCTGACATTGTGATTCTTCCAATAGAGCACGACGCCCATCAGCCACAGTTCCCTGGTGGAAATCGTGCCCACTTCGGACGAAGTTTTCTCTTTAATCTCTTCGATCCGGCGGGCAATATTATCGATTCGATTTTTTGATCCGGCAACCGCGCCCTCGGTTCTCTTTTTTTGAAGCCGCTCGATCTGGGGTTCGGTCAATTTTAAATCTTTGAACCAGTGATTAAGGGTCGCCTTGGGCACAGAAACAAAATTTTGAATCTCTGAATACGAATATCCGCCTCGTCGGAGGCTGACCGCAAGTTGTTTGCGCTTATTGTCCCGGATGTCGCTCATGATTGAACTACGGAGCTATATTATTACTTATAATAATCGGCTATCAATAATCATTAATCAATAAGGCTATCCACATATTAAAATCGGTCGCCTGGGCGACCGATTTTAATGCCTACACATTGAGCATGTACCCTAGAATCGGAGATCGATTCTTACTTTGCCTTGAGTGGAATTATTGTTCACGCTCCCCTGTCCTGAAGCCTCCACCGAAGCGGAAGGGCTAGGGCTTAAAGTAGCAGTCGGAGAAGTGGTGGGTTTCGGAGATGACTTATCGTCATTCTCGAAGCGGACTTTCGCCTGCACCAGCGTCATTGCCTCTTGGGCTACGGCATGAGCTTTGCCGAAGAGAACGAAGGCTTCACCGTTGGCGCCGGCCTCAAGTTTCGCCTCGCCTTGAGCCACCAGATCCACGGCTACTTGCAAACGAGCATTGGCTTGAGCCGTGGCTTCCGTGCCGAGATCATCGGCTTTGCGCTCAATGAACTTCTGGACGGATTCAATTTTATTCCCGGCGGCGTTCAAGCGGCCTTCAGCTGACTGCCGCACGTCGGCCTTGGCTGACGCATCAGCTTCGGCTTCTACTTTGGCATCAGCGGCGGCATTCTGCCGCGACCTTATTTTCAAGAGCAAGGACTTCACTTCCGATTCCACTTTGGCGTCCTGCACTGCACCGATATTCAAGAGGATCCGATCATGAGCCTTTAAGGACGCTTCGAAATTAGCGGCAATGTCGGCGGCGGCATGAGCATCCACGTCGGCAAGTTTTTTAATGCGATTAGCTACGCGATCGGCATGGGCTTGGAAGTTAGCCTCCAGCTGAGCGCGGGACTCTGCATCAAGCTTACCTTCAGCGGCAAGTTCAGCAGCTTCATCCAACCGCCGTTCAGCCAGAATCTCTTCCCAATGGGCCTTGGCCTCATTGTCGAGCGTTAGCCAGCCGCGGACTTCTTCGTTTACATTTACTTTCACTGCATAGAGCGCATCTCCCGGCAACGCCCGTTCGGCAGCCATGGAAGTGCCTCCGGTCAGAGCAACTAACAATGCGATGAATATTGTCATAGGTTTTCGATTGGTTATTAATTGATTAATGCCAAAAAACATCGACCCATACTGGTGATGACGAGCAACCGCGGCGGTTGTTACAGCCTCGGCATTAAGCCCCATTTTTGCCATAAGAATATGCTTAAACCGGAGCTTCTCGGATTCCTCCAAGCTTGTCATTCTGGCATCCGCCATTAGTTCCTTAAATGATTTATCGAGGTTATTCATGATGATAGAGTGAACTAAGTTTTTTAAGTGCCCGATTGAGGCGCACGGAAACTACATTCGGTGATACTTCCAAGACTTCAGCGATTTCAGACACAGAATAGTCGTCGACATAGCGCATCACAACTACTTGGCGGTATGGCTCGGTGAGATTTTCCAGAAGAGTCATCGCGCTTTTTCCGGCGATGAAATTCTCTAATTGCTCTCGTTCGTCCACACCCGGATCAAATCCCTCGTCTTGAAGAATATCCAAAGAAATATCTTTCTTCTTACGATAGTGATCGATGATCAGATTATTCGCGATCCGATAGAGATAAGATTTTATGCTCTTAACCTCTTGGCCATCACAGATAGATTGCCACGCTTTCAGGAAAGTTTCCTGCATTAATTCTTTAGCTTTTTCCCGATCGGAGACGCGAAAATAGCAATGGCGAAAAATTGCATCGGCAAAGCGGTCGTATGCTTCTAGCAACATCGTTTCGTGACTACTCATCAGTATATGACGAACCGGAGGATAAAATATTACGGTTGAAAGAGAGTTTCGGGCATAAAGCGCACTGAATTCACGCCCGAGAATTGCTTGGCCGTGGCCTCGATTTGATACCGGAGAATATTGACCCGGCACGAACCGCCGCTCGTTTTATTTTGAGGATCTTTAAAGGTTAAGGTTAAAACACCGCTTTGCAAAGAAACGCTGGTCAATTCAAAGCCTAGAAGCGGATACTCGGTCGTCAGTCCCTGGGATTTTTCCGCTGATGTCAGCTCTCCTTTCAGCAAGAGTCGGATAGTATCCTGGATCGGTGTTTGGGTTACCGGAATCGTGCGATTAACTGAAACTAAACCTCCTTGGGTGCACATTGTATTGTCTTTAGTGGGATCGTAAAAATAAAGTTTTACGTTCTGCTGGGGAATATCGAATCGCACCGGAATCGAATATGAGTCATCGTGCTCAGGCAAGCCTGAGGGATTATCTTTTTCAAACACCAGAGTGCCTGTCGCGGTCGTAGGCGTGCTGAACGTGAGAGTGCCTTGGAAAGGCACGAAATTAGTGGTCATCCACTCGCCTTGAGCTTGGGCAGGTATAATAGCTAGCTGATTGCCATTAGCGTCTAGTAATTTTACTGGAAAAGAGGCTTCAAAATACCAGTTCCCTCGCGCTTCCCCTTTGACGGTAAGCGGACTTTTCACGACTGCATTCGGCTGCGGCGAAGTCACCCGGATCATCGGATGCGGAGTTGCAGTAGGGGTTGCGGATGGTGTCGCGGTCATTGATGGCGTTGGTGACAGCGCCACTCCGCCAAATCGACACCAGCCAGCATCGCATTGCCACAAAAACACGCCAACAAGCACGAGTAGGACAACAATAATTGAAATAAAGATTTTCATATTAACAAATAATTACAAACAATCCTGATGAACATTTAATGATTTTAATTATTGTATTAAAGCAAGTTTCTGTTCCCGTCGCCAACGTTTAATTTCGGCTTCGCGCTTTTGAGCTTCGCTTTTAGTACCAAAAGTTTCAGAATACTTCAATATTACCGGCCGTCTAAATTTTGTATACCGTGCGCCTTTATTTGAGGAATTATGTTGAAGAACCCTTCTCTCCAGGTCATTCGTATACCCGACATACAGAGTTTTATCAGAACATTCTACGATATAGATATAATGCATGGGAATTTTCACTTTGTGCTACTGCACTCAGTGTGCGCTCGCCTGCGTTTACTTGGCTGGCCTCCTCGAGCTAGAACCGTTGTGCGGTCAAGCCCAGTAAGGAGTTTTTAAGCTATTCCAATTTTACCATAACGACGGGCCTTGAGCGCTCTAAAAAGTGACAATAGTGACACGAGATTGGGATATAGTTGTGTCACTATTCCAAAGCACCATCTTTGAACTCTTCGAGTTTGAAGCTAACTCTGTACTTATAAATCTCCGTATCCTTCATCTTCTTTAATGCGTAATATAAACGCTTATCATAGTCGGCGACAATAATAATCCCTTTGGTCGGTTTTCCGTTGGTCTTATGCTCCTCTAGCCAGCCCATGTATCTAGCTAGTTGACCTACGGTATCATCGCTTCCTTGATTCTTTTTAAGCTCTATCACGACAAGCTGTTTTGTTTTCTTATCTTGAGCGAGAATATCAATGGGCCCAACACCTGTTTTGTATTGTTGACTCACTTCTTCCCCATCCTCTTCAATAAGATCATACTTCTCGCCAAGTTCTGTTTTCTCCCAATTTTCAATCAAAAAATCTTCTAACTGGCTCTCCATATAAAATAGAGATAAGTCATTAGTGGGATGTTCAACGGGTTGGGGCTCAGAGGTATCTTCTCGCTGTTTTTTACCCCACCCACCCCACGGAACTGTTTCTTCGCCAACATCTTCAGAACGCCATTCATCTCGAATGGGCGAATGATAGAAAAATTTACAGATGGTTCTTGGTGAATACTGACTTCCAAAAAGTTTAGCAAAATTTGAAACTAGAACATCATTTGATCTAACAATTTTTTCGCCCGGAGAATCTGGGGAATCTTTCTCTAAATTAGGGCCATCTTCTATCTTCAAAAATTGTATTAGCCGTTGTCGATCTTTAAGAGAAACAATACTAACGTGTTTTGAAGGAACCCAAAGAAACATAAAAGAGTTGACTGCATTACCACTTTGACCTGTCAAACTATTATGATGAGGCTCATTATATTTATAAAGTTCATCTATGAGCTTTATGCGTTGCTCGGTATCAAAAGTTCCCATTATCTGATCTACCAATCGGGCAAGTTTTTTATCAGTTTTAAACTGATTGAACATTTTGCGCCACACGCCCTGTGAAATCATAACCTTAGCTATTGCCTCGTCTCTGGCGGTGTTGCCTCGAGCCTGACGATCGATAAACCTAATGATGCTATCAACTTCAAAATCATCAAGTTCCTTAACATTGTCATTGAGAACTTTTTGATTCCAAAAATTTTTAAAAGCATTACTTTGCTGTTGCCAAATTTCGTCCTTTTCCTCGGCATTATAACCCGCTAAAAAATCTTGAAATTGTTGAAGTATTTTATCTTTTTCCATATTTATAAAATAGCAATTTTTACACTATTTTACCAGTTCGGATTTAGCCTTCTTCTCTAACCCTTCAAATAGCTTGCGCAGATTCTCCTCTCCCTCTATACCTCTTAAACGCCCCGTTAGAAATCCTAGTTTATACAATACGCCATCACCCATCAATCTCCAATTAGTTTCTTCTAATGTTTTGTTTATTAATTTCTTTAGTTTATGGATGCTATCATACTCCGTTCGACCCGAAGTATTATCCTGAACGTTAAACTCTACATGTAGGTCCCTCTGTAACTCAGGCTTCCCAAATTCTAACTTTATATAACCAGCCGCTTCAATAACTGGATTAAGTAGGTTTTGAACTTCGATAATGGTTAATTTTTTGATTTTAGCTATTGCATCAAACACTTCTTTATTCTCCTCCTTATCTTTCATATGGCTCACGAATTCGGTGATGTTTGCGGTATAAGATACATACTCGTTGCCCTCTTTATCAGAAAGGCAATATTTTTGACGATTGGCTTCAAAGTTAGGATCTATTGCTTCTTCCGCTTTGGGTTTCTCAGCCAAATCCATAGTATCAACCTGTTTATGACCGCATTTAGGACAAGAGTAGGTTGTAGTGACGATATCGCCTTCTCGATTGTTTACATGACCAAAAGTAGTATTACATTTTGGACATGGCGGTGGGGTGTATTTCCATTCTTCTCCATCTTCCCAGAATAAGCGTCGTTTATCACACCTATCGCATTCAAAGAAAAAGAGGACCCGGTCATTCTTATCATCAATATCAGTTTCTAAGTGTTTGGATTCAACTTTCATGTAGGAGCTACATCCTAGACAACGGATATGTTTTGGCTCTGGAGTATTGGCTAGCTTATCGTCTTTGGCCTGATCCCTATCCATCCATTTTCTTATAGCTTCTGATTTATCTTTGTATCTTTCTCCCGTAAGGAAGTATAGAAAATATTCAGCCATCGACTTTCTAATATTCGGGGCGTTCTTTTCGGGGATTTTCTTTCCCTCCATCTCGGGCAGTTCTCCCTCAAGAAAACGTCGTTCCATTCGAGAACAACGGTCGATAGTGGCTTGATCATAGAGATCGGAATAATATTCATATGGCTTGAGATAAATAATCATTATTTCATTTTTTTCTGATGTTCTTTTTTAGAGCCAAGGGGACAAATAAAGTTTTAGCCCCCGGTTCCTCATATTTAGCTTCTTCTATTAACACAACACTTCTATTTACAAAAATAATGCCTAACCCAAGCTCGTCATTAATATTAGTAAGCCAAGAGTAGCGAACAGTTTTATATTTTTCAAGAAATGATTTATTCACCTCAAGAGCGATATATGCTCGACCAAATGTTCTTTTTATAACAAAAGCTTGGCCGATGGCGGCAGCTATTTCTCGAAATGTTTTATGATCATTTAAAGTTTTACATTCAACACCAAAAATTTCGCGACCAAATTTATCTTTAGCCACAATATCCATCCGCATATATGGCTTACTGATACCAGCAAGTTCAGAAGATATTTTATATACTTTTTCGTATTCAATCATAGCTTTCGGAAACTTTTCTTGAAGCCAATCACCAACTTTTTTGTTAATTTCGCTACTATTCATCAATGCTGTTTATTTTATAAATAGTTATCCCAATAAATTGGGGCATTATTATTAATCTTAGAATTAACAAACCTAATTCCTTCTTTAGTTAGTTCACCGACCTTACTAAATGGTCCCCAATCCCTAGGTTTAATAAATTGCTTCCCAACTATATGTGTATTTTCAAAAGTGAATTTATATTTCTCACCACTGGGATCATATTCTTTAAAATGTTCTTTTTTAGTTAAAAAATTATCTTTATATTTGTTGCTGTGAGTTAATACGGTTCCAATAAAAGAATCGGCGGTATTATTTCTAAGATAAACTATAAAATGAAAAGCTTTATTTCGACCTCCTTTTTTACCCTTTAATATGTCTCCTATTTTCATCTTTATTTGCAAAAGCATCTACCATAGCCTTTCGTCCATTAAAAGCTCGACGATGACATTTTTTAAATTTAACCTTGGAACCACATAAACAACCCTCATTACCGTTCATCTGGGCCTGAATACTCTTGGGGGATTGCAAGGAAGCCACACAGTCTTCCAGAAGATTTAGGTCATTTGAGCTTATTTTATCAAAATAATATTCATATATTCCAATATCCCCATGGCCGTAGAAGCCCCACGGCCACTTTCCATGTTTCTCAAAATAACTTAAAGCAAAGAAATATGGTATTACTAATTCCCGAATAAACACTTCGGCATTAATCGTCTGGGGAAACCTCCTCTTCACTTCTGGTCTAGGGCATAAACAAATGGAACCATTGGTTGAATTGACATGTAAATCCCTTTTGTCGGATATCTTTCTTTTGCTTGCAATTTCATCAACCCGCCCTCCGGTTTCATAAACGAAGGGCAAATGACTTGCCCCCAGAAACTCTATTCTGATCTTGTAACTATCCCTGATTCTAATACTGTCATATCGACTATCAAATCCAAGGGTTCCATTCCAAACTTCAACACCCTTAACAAACGATTTCTTGAATCCAGGATAAGGTGGTTTATCTTTCCAGAATAGACCACAAAACTTTTCAACTATCGGGACCACGGTTTTGGAGGATTATTAATTATAGTGGGACCTATGGTTGGTTCACTGGCTTCGTCAAAAACTTTTTTCCATCGACTAATCTCATTACCAAATGAGCTATTTAAAGTTTCGATCGTTTCCGCTGCTTTTTGAGCTATCAAGCTTTTATTGGCAGAAGTTATTGAATCCGAAACTATGTTATTTGAGTTGGCTGGATCTTCTAATCTTGTTGAAATAAGTTCATCTTTTAAGGCTGTCATAACCTTAACAAAAGAAGCGGCCAGATCATCTTTGTTTCTCGAATCATTAAGAGCATTAATAGTGAAGAGTTCGAAAACAAAGGTTTTAAGGTTAGATGGTAAGTCATTCCTTACCTTCCAAAGCTTTACTAATTTTATAATCTCTCGACAATCACTTTTAGAAATATTTCTAACATGAACATCAATATTAGTCTGGAGTCGATCTTTCTCGCCGTTCGACACATGAATAAATGCGTATCCATCATCCCCTTTAATGTACCGACCTGGCACTACGTCGATATGATAGTCATGTTCTGAATAAACATCTTCTTTTTTAATTCGAATCGCTGATGATTTCGGTTCTAACTTATAATACTTGCCTAGAACATTCCAAACTTCAGAATAGATATCCTTTAAAGATTTGGTTTCCGAATCGGGGAAATAGCATATTATATCCAGATCGTAGCTTTCGGCAATCATAGTTCCTTTAGCTTTAGAGCCGCCGTAGCGGATTGTTGGGATGCTTCCAAATTGAGCTGTAAGTATCCCCTCAACCTCTATTCGATGTTTTTCGAGTTCGTCCAGTTGGTTTTTATCTAGGGCTTGCGATTCCAGCAAGTCCTTCAGATATTGATTTGGTGTCATATTTTTAAGAATTATTTGTTATTTATTTTTAATACAAAGTGAAATCCATTCTGATTGCCATGCTCATAAAGAAAGAGTGGCGGATCGACTCCATGAATAACCTCTCTTCCACAAAGAATGGCTGCGGCTGGCGGAACAGCTGCAAATATATGGACTTCTGATTTGCCACCGTATTTGTCTCTAATTTCAGCTAATACTTGTCGGTATACACTCCTAAAAACATTGATATCTTTTTGGGATTTTAAGGAATCTACATTTGGTCTTGATATAAATATATTATATATAGGCCAACCCTTGGTGATTGATCCTGGATCAGCTACACCACTTAATGAAATAATCAGAGCAATCTTTTTTGACTTACTCTTAATATTAGACCGAGAGACCTTAATCCTTATTTGATGTCGTGTTTTTACATCATTTAAATACCACCTACTGGAACTATGGGGACGGAGATATAAATCTGCCGCTATGCCACTCCCCAGACAATATCCCAAATATATAAGAAGTGGGATTGGGGCCAATCCGAAAATTGAAAAATGAGATGGTGCATCTCCATCATTTTTAGGAGCAAGCTCCCGAGTAATTGTGTTCGATATTTGCACGCTAGCAGATTTCCAAAAAGATTCGTCGGCTGAATAGTCTACTTTTGTTAGATCTATAAGAATACCTTTTTCATCAGTCGGATAACGACCAGCATCAATTATTCCTGAATATGCATCAGTAAACGGGACTTCTATACGCCGACCTCGAATATTACATTGGAAACGAACAATTTGAGTTTTGAGTTCTTCTTTGATACTCGTCTGGATCATTATTCTCTTTTCATGGTTTTGTTTATAGGTTCTAAGTAACTCAACGGTAAAGCGGGAAAGATTTTGCTTTTGGTCAATAAGTGACCCGTGATCTCTGCAGACAAGCATGAGATTTGATATATCTTTTGCTAACTTAGGAGAAAGAATTTTATCACCCCTAGGGCCATTTGGTATCCAAGATATGATGTGTGCAATATTAGAATAATTCCCTTCTGAAAAAGTTAGATCATCACGCCATAATACCTTATTACAGCCGAAGAATTCGCATCTTCCGGCAGCTAAAGTCCATAATTTAACCTGAGTTTTTGGTGGAATTTTTGGTCGTTTATTTTTCATATACGATATTTACGCTCATATACTAACAAAAGGGTATTAACCGTCAAGTTGTAAAGTGGATTGACTGTTCATAAGTTGACGGTTATAATGACTCCATATGCATAAACTACAAGAACAACTCTTAAAACTGTCGGAAATAATGGATCTTGGCAAATTGAGCCTACGCGAAATTGGAAAGATGATCGGTCAAGAACATTCCCCCCAAAAAGTAAAGCACCATCTGCTCCAACTTGAGAAAAACGGATTCGTTAAAATCAACCGAGCAAAGAAAGTAATCGAGGGAATTCAAATCAGCATAGCTAGGAAGAACAGCTTATTCGCCGTACCCATACTCGGTGGAGCTAGTGCTGGGCCTGCAGCTATTTTTGCTGAAGAGAATATCGATGGTTATTTAAGGATTTCTAGCAAATTATTAAACAAGAAAAAAGGCGTTTTTGCTGTTAAGATTTACGGTTCATCTATGAACAAGGCAGACATCGGTGGCAAGACTATAGACGACGGTGACTTTGTTATTGTCGATTCAGAATATAAATCCCCGAAAAATGGCGATTATGTGCTTTCAGTAGTAGATGGGGTCGCGAATGTAAAGAAATATTACGAGGACAAAGAAAATGATCGAATTGTCCTCATGTCAGAATCGGCTGTTAATTATGCTCCGATATTCATCCATTCCGATGACATAGATAAATACATAGTAAATGGGAAAGTTATTCAAGTCATTAAAAACCCCAAAACATAATGGACGATATTCATCCAAATATAAAAAGTCGAACCATAAAAACTCTCATTCGATGCCCAGTTTGCGATAAACCAATTGGCGAAAGATTGGGTAATCGGTGGTGGTTCATGAATAAACAAGGACATGAAGTATTAAAGACTCCTTTTGAGCTTGGTCAGAAAACACCTCATGGAAGTTATGAGGTCAGCTGTCCAGATGAAGAATGTGGTGGAGCACATATCTTTGCATGGTTTAATGAACAAATCGGCATTACCGATAAAGTTGGATCGAAAGTAATATCGGTGGATAAGTCTGATTGACACTTGATATCCTCGTTTTATAATTAGTATATAAATTAATAGTGCAAGTCTGGAACGCCCAGACACATACCTACGAAAGTGGGTGCGTGTCTGGGCGTTTTTCCGTTCTTGTGCCAAAAACGATGGAAAGGAAATTGAAGCTGGAGTGGTTTACCCAAAAGCGTCGAGTTAACGACCTTACTCCTTGTCAGAAAAACCCGCGGGTCATAAGCCCTAAACAACTTAATGATCTTAAGCGAAGTTTACGCAAATTTAACTTGGTCGAAATACCTGCAATCGACACCGATAATCGAGTCATTGCTGGCCACCAGAGATTAAAAGTCCTTCAACTTTTAGGTCGAGGTGAGGAAGAAATAGAGGTGAGAATCCCCAATCGTAAATTAACTCAAGAAGAATACGACCAATACCTTATTACATCCAATGCCGTGGGTGGTGACTGGGATTTTGAAAAGTTAAAATCTTTTAATCTAGACATGCTTGTAGATATCGGATTCGATAAGAACGAATTAGCCGATATCTGGAACGAGCACCTAGAAGTTGAGGGCGATGATTTTGATGTCGATAAGGAACTTTCTAAAATAAAGGATCCAAAAACAAAACCTGGCGATCTAATAATACTCGGACAACATAGATTGATTTGTGACAGTTCTACTGACCCCAAAGTCCTTAAAAGATTATTCGGAAAAGAAAAAGCCTCAATGATATACTCCGACCCCCCGTATAATCTAAAAATTGACTATAACTCTGGCATCGGCGGCCGCCAGCATTACGGTGGAAATGTAAACGACAACCGAACAGATGATGAATATTCAAGTTTCATCCGAAAAAGTATTGAAAGTGCGTTATCGGTTACCAAGGATGATGCTCATATATTTTACTGGTCAGATCAAACATATATCTGGCTTATCCAGCAGCTATATCGCCAACTAGGAATCAAAAATAAAAGAGTTTGCTTGTGGCTCAAAAATGGTCAGAATCCAACTCCTGGTGTTGCCTTTAATAAATGCTACGAACCGTGTACCTATGGTCTTCGTGGAAAACCCTATATTTCCGAGAATCTTAAAAATCTAAACGAGGTAATGAATAAACAGATTACGACTGGTAATAATTTACTAGAAGAAACCTTGGATCACCTTGACGTATGGATGGTCAAACGCTTGTCAGGTAAAAACTACGAACACGCCACCTCGAAGCCACCCAAGCTACACGAAAAAGCAATTCGCAGATGCACTCGCCCAGGCGACATTATATTAGACAGCTTCTCTGGCTCAGCCAGCACAATGATTGCTGCCGAACAATTGAAGCGGCGTGTTTACGCGGTCGAACTTGAGCCAGTGTTTTGTGATCTGGCGATAAAAAGATATGAAACTCTTACTGGTAAAAAGGTAAAGGTCATTAGAAAAAATGAAAAAGAATACTAAAAAGGTTGAGTTTTTGGAACAACTCAAAAAAATTCCAATTATTCAGGTGGCAGCAGAGAAAACGGGATTATCTCGCAATACAATTTATCGGTGGCGAAAAGAGGGTAACGAATTCGTAAACTAATGGACGAGGCTTTAGCTGAAGGCGAGGAACTGGTTAATGACCTAAGTGAGGGGCAACTTTTGACGCTAATTAAAGAGAAGAACTGGTCAGCCCTAAGTTTCTGGCTCCGCTATCACCATCCTAAATATGGCAATAAGTTGGAGCTGACAGGTAAATTACAGGTTGAAGAACAACCATTAAGTTCCCAGCAAAAAGAGTTAATCGCTAAGGCCCTGAAATTTGCAGGATTAGGCGATGATTCTAAGCTTACTGACAATAATGAACAAGAATCTACTTAATGTCGAAATAGATAATAGATTAATAGATGAGATACTTAACGATCCGCAAGTAATGGTCGCGGTAACTCGTCAAAGTATTCTCTACTTTTTCTATATCTATTTCGGCAGTTATATTAAATATCCCATGGCCCCTTTTCATAAGGAGATGTTTAGCATTGCTCAAGATGATTCACTTAAAAGAGCAGGGGTTGTCGCCTTTCGCGGATCGGCTAAATCAACAATCCTCAATACGGCATATGCCCTTTGGGCAATAATGGGAATATTACAGAAAAAGCATGTTGTTATCGCTAGCCAGACCCAACAACGAGCCAAAGATCATTTGAGAAATATCAGGAAAGAGATTGAGGACAACCCACTCTTAAGAAAATACCTTGGCCCATTTGAAGAAAAAGAAGACCAGTGGCACTCTACAATTTTAATAATTCCCAAGTATGGAGCAAGGATATCAGCCATATCGGTTGATGAGGGAATCCGAGGATTAAAAGAAGGCCCCAATCGACCTGACCTTATCATTGTGGACGATATTGAAGATTCGGCCTCAAGTAAAACCAAGGAAGGCCGAGACAAAACATTTAACTGGCTGACCGGGGAATTACTCCCTCTTGGCGATATAAATACTAAAGCGGTTTTCTTGGGAAATTATCTCCATGAGGATTCGGTGCTTATGAGAATAGAAAAGTTAATGAAAGAAAAAGATATGCCCGGTAAATTCCTGAGAATTCCATTAGTAGACAGTGAAAATAATATTGCCTGGCCCACCATGTTCCCTTCGTTGGAAACAGTGGAAAATATGAGAAAAAGTATTGGCAATGATATTTTATGGTATCGGGAATATCTTCTAAAATATATGCCGAGCGAGAATCAGATCGTTAAGCCAGAAGATATTCATTACTACGACGAAATTCCTAGAGTAGATTATCAGGATGGCAAGGACATTATTGAAGTATCGTCAGGCAGAACTGGCGTTGGTGTTGATCTTGCAATTAGTAAAAATTCTTCAGCTGATTATACAGCTATGGTTATCGGTAAGGTCGTTTACTTCAATGAAGAACCGAGAATATATATACTGCCAGATCCAGTAAATAGACGGCTCAGTTTTCTAGAAACTATCCAATATGCCCAGGCATTATCTAAATCAAACAGTGATGGTAAAAGATTTTTTGTTGAAAATGTTGGCTATCAGCAGGCAGCTATTGAAGAAATGGAGCGTCAACTGTTGGATGTCTTGCCAATGAAACCAAATGGCGACAAGGAATCAAGGGTCCATGTTATATCAACCTATATTAAAGGTGGAACAGTATTGTTTCCGAGGCGTGGTTGTGAAGATCTAATTCGACAATTAATTTATTTCGGAACTGAACATGATGACCTTGTGGACGCTCTAGCTTATTTAATCTTGGGGTTGGCAGAAAATATGCATTACCCGAAAATGTGGTTCATTTAATTGGCAAGGGCCGGGAGTGCTATCAAAACATTCTTCAAGGCAGTTTTCTCCCTATTAGTTATTACGCGATCGTCGTAATACTGAGTTCCGTCATACCGTATCTTAGCTTCCTTGGAAGAAATGATGTCATTAATAATTTCCAAGACATTAGAATCAACCCCAGCATCTGACCACTCCCAAATAGCACCGCTACCATTATCACGTTCAACTTTGCCAGGTACTAATTGTGATGTTTTGCCGTCGGTTACAAAATAGTATCTTTTGATAAACAGCCAATCATCACTAGTATAGTGAATCTTTAAATGAAACTGTGGAGCTCCACCGTCTCTCTGGCTGATGTAGAGCATCACATCATTGGTGTCATAATTTCGATTGGAAGTTTTGTCATAATAGAATGATATTTTTCTAACGTCATCATACTCGACTACTAATTTAGACAGGAGAACATTCTGTTCAGCTAAACTAAGAGTTGGGGTTGGAACTAGACCATCAACTGGGGCATCGGATTTACCAAATTCAAATATCATCCCAGTTGAGACCAAAAAAGCTAACACTATCCCCAAACCCATAAGTATTTTTTTAATGTTTTTCATATATTGGGCGGTTTGAGCGTGCTATGAGTTTTATAAAAACACAAAGCCCCGCGCTAGCTAGGCCTTGCGGCCCCATATCAGTTTCCCAATATGGCCCTTGGAAGAGTCGCTGAACGCGGGGTTCAGTATCTTCCAAGGGTCTTTTTGAGCCATACCCAGTAATTACTTATTGGGGTTAGGCTACGGTTAAATTGTTAAGCAAATTGTACCAAATATCGACCTTGGCGTCCAACTCTATCAGAGATACATTGTTTTGCTAAGAGCAAAGATATCAACGATTAAGCTTTACTTGGTGGGTGGGTGCGTCATCAATATATGTATGGATATACAAACAACCAATGCCCGTATAGGCCCGGCAGCCATACCCAGCATAGAAAAGGTCAAGTACTGCCTATACGCTCGCAAGTCTACCGAGCAAGACGAAAAGCAGGCTCTTTCAATTGATTCGCAGGTTAAGGAGATGCTAGCTATAGCCGAGCGTGAAGGCTTAGAAATTATTGATATACGGAGAGAAGCTCATTCGGCCAAAGATTCAGGCCAAAGGCCAGTCTTTAAGGAACTTCTAGAGGATATCAGACTGAAACGATTTAATGGAATCCTTACATGGGCACCAGATAGATTGAGTAGGAATGCAGGCGATCTCGGGTCGCTTGTTGATTTAATGGATCAGAAATCATTAATCGAGATTCGCACATATGGGCAACACTTTCATAATTCCCCAAATGAAAAGTTCTTATTAATGATTCTTTGTAGCCAAGCCAAGTTAGAGAATGATAACAAAAGTATAAACGTAAAAAGAGGTTTGAAGACTAGGGTTGAAATGGGACTCTGGCCAGCTCCAGCGCCAACAGGATATTTAAAAGAAAAACGAATGGATCGAAAATGCGAAACTCTTATTGATCCAGACAGGGCACCTGTTATTAAGCAGATGTTTGAAAAAGTAGCTTATGAAAAATGGAGTGGACGCAAAGTTTACCATTGGCTTAAATTTGATTTGAATTTTAAAACAATAACAGGTAATAAAAATCTTACCCTGGGAAACATCTATATGATTCTCCAAAATCATTTCTACTATGGGACATTTGAATATCCAAAAGAAAGTGGTAATTGGTATCAGGGCAAACACCAGCCAATAATTAGTAAGGAACTTTTTGACTTAGTTCAGGCCCAGGTAAAAACTAATGTAATGAGATTTGAGAATAAGGAATTTGCCTTCACCAAATTAATGTTCTGCGGATTATGTGGATCTGGGATTACGGCCGATGAGAAATTTAAAAAACAGAAGGATGGCGGAGTCCACCGTCATGTATATTATGGTTGTACCAAGGTCAGGGATAGATATTGTAAATGCGGATATGTTAACGAGGAAGATTTAATAAAACAGCTTGGGGAATTACTTGAAAAAATAGACCTGGACGAGATAGGTATGAAAGAGAAGATCAAAACCGAAGTCGAGAGATTTAAGAAATTTAATCGAGTAGTTCTATGTATTAAAGATAAAATTGAAATTGGAGATATTGATATCCGAAACTACACTAAATTTATTTTGAGGGATGGGACAGGCTCAGAAAAAAGAGAGCTATTGGCTAATCTTAAAAGTAAGATTACTTTGAGCAATAAAATTATTTCATTGGCTAACTGAACTACTATTTCTGAATAAAATAGTTACTACCGAAAAGCCAACGCATATACTTGAGTTTAAAGTAATGGCCGAGATGGAGTAAAAAGGCACAGATTCCGATAACCAGTAGCAGCCAGCCCATCCAATCGGTAACTCGCCAACTAAACAAAACTGCTAACCCCAATACGGTTAAAAATACGCCCAATAAAATACCGCTGATATCTAGAAAAATAAAGAAAGAAACTTTAAATATTTTATAGATTAGGTTCATAGTACTTTAAACTGGAACATCATCCCTGCCTCAAGATGTTCGGCGACATGACAATGTGCCATCCATTCACCCGGGTTGGTGGGGTTGAGAAGAATATCCACTGTTTGACCAGCCGGAACAAGCACTGTGTCTTTCCACACTAAATTAGTTTGTTTAACTCCGTTTACTGCAAGCACTAGGAATTGCTGGCCGTGAAAATGAATCGGATGTTGCATAGGATGCATAGACTTTGGATCGTTAAAGATACGGATTTTAGCTGGCTGACCATTCTTGAATGTCCAGTCAATGTCTGCGTTTTCTTTGCCTGTATTTTGATCAACGATCTTCCATTTTACGTTATCAACATTAGACATAGCCCCCATCATTTTATTTGTATCATCCCATTCAATACCGTCAGGGCCTAGATCCATCATAGAATTTCCCATCATTTCACCATTTGACATCATGTGGTTACCACCCATCTGCATCTGCATTGGCGCGCCGTTCATATCGAGAGTAAGTTTAATCTGCTTATCCGGTGCTTTGTCGAAGTACGAATGGAGAGAATCAATGCTTTGCACGGTTGTATTGTGAATTTGTAGCTCTTCAAATTCTTTTGCATAGGATACCATGACCGGATCATCGGAGACATTTATTGAACCTAGGACATAAGTTTGATCCGGCGTTTTATTTTGAATTATAAAAGTACCACTCTTATCAAACAGTACCTCCACAATCACTCGCTCTGAAGGGCTAATAATTACCGAGTCTTTCCATTGATCTTTTTCATATGCACCGCCATCGGCTCCCACAAGCTTAAGTTTGGCTCCGGCAATGGCGAAATTAAACGGCCGAACATTGGCAGCATTGGTGATATAGAAACGATCAACCTCTCCTTTTTTAACAGAGAGTGAATAATCGGTCTCACCATTTATAAGCATGATATTGCCGTAGCGTCCCATAAGTGTGCGATCGGCACCTCGTTTACTCAAAGTAATTTTTCTATTCTCGATTAGAATATCGTCTAGAAATAGAGGGACCTCACGATTAACCGATGACCAATAATTTTTATCACTCGGCACCACAAGGAAATTACCGTAAAGACCAAGTTCCTGCTGATAGTCCTCCCGAACATGCGGGTGATACCAAAACATACCAGCATCAGGGAATTTCAGCTTGTACGCAAACGTTTCCCCCAGCTTCATTTCCTTTTGGGTCGTCTGTGAGCCGTCGAATTGATTGTCCATCCGGACGCCGTGTGAATGCAGAAGCGTATCCATGTCGGTGTCATTTTTGAAGTTAATGGTCACTTCCGATCCTTGAGCGACTTTTATAAGCGGTCCCGGAATTGAGCCATTATAGGCAAGCATTTTATATTTCACTCCACCGATATCTTTCTCAACATAACTTGCGACGAGATTATAGGTATCACCATTCTTTAACTCGACTGTTTCAGTTGACTTGGACATTGGAAGACCAGTAACATCGGTACTTAAATACTCACCGCTGTATGGCAATTTATTCTTAGCCACCAAGACTAGCCCTGTAGCTATGATAACCACTATAACAAAACCGATGTAAATATATTTTTTATTCATAGAATTTGATTTATTAATTATTGAATTGCTTACGGACACCTTGGATCATCTGTTGAACGCACCACTTCGCATAAATTCTTCCAAACAAATAGCCAAGACATCGCGTAATGCCTCCAACTGGGAGTTCATAATCTATAAACACCCGTAGTCGCGATCCGCCATTCTCATCACTAATCTCCAACCCCATCTGATAGTCGCCCACCACAAGGAGTTTGGGGACTCCGACCGTTTCCCAAATTTTTAGGTAAGGTGGTTCACGACGAGTGACAACCTCATCCAGAAATATCTTGATTCCAAAAACTTTTCCACTTAACCGAATATGTGAACCGACGGTCTGACCTCGACCCTCATCAAGCTCTATATTCATGCGTCCACCGCCCATCATCCAAGAAGATTCATTCATATGGGAAGAAAATCGAGAATGATCATCAACATAATCAAAAATCTTCATCGCGGAAGTACCTATAAAAACACTGGCTTCATGATGTTTGCTATATGATCTAACTACCATAAAATTATTAAACTTTTAATTTAGGCTCAACTCTCTTTAATAGTACCGCATTTGTCGCGACTATTATAGACGACGCTGACATCAACAAAGCCGCTATTTCTGGTCGCAATGACCATCCCAAAGAGTTATAAAATACTCCGGCAGCTACCGGTATCGCCAGAACGTTATATATTGCTGCCCAGAAAAGATTCTGCTTCATTTTAACGACAGTCGCCTTGGATAAACGAATAGCTACCACAATATCGTAAGGATCTGATTTCATAAGTACTATATTGCCTGTCTCAATTGCTACATCGGTTCCAGCTCCAATGGCGATACCTATATCGGCTTGAGCAAGAGCCGGCGCATCATTGATGCCATCACCAACCATCGCTACAAACTTACCCTCATCTTGGAGTTTTTTAACATATTTTGCCTTATCTCCTGGTAGCACTTCAGCAAATATCCTATCTATGCCCAATTCTTTGCCCACTGCATCAGCTACGCCCTTATGATCTCCGGTGATCATGGCGACCTCGATGCCAAGTTGCTTCAAGCCGGCTATTGTTTTCTTTGCCGTTGGTTTTATTGTATCAGCGGCTGCAACGACGCCAGCAAGCTTTCCACTGCAGGCAATTAAACTTAGTGTTTTACCCTCACTAGCCAGACGATCCAATACGACACGTGCATCGGAGCTAATAGAAATACCATTAGCGGTTAGCAGCTTTTCTTTGCCTGCCAGAACTGGCATATCTTTAATCATTGCTTTTAAGCCATAGCCGGCCACTGATTCAAACTTTTCAATCGGTTCCAGTGGCAGAGCACCTCTCTTAACCGCTTCTTCCATAATAGCTTTAGCCAAGGGATGGTTAGAACCAGCTTCAACACTGGCTTCGTGACGCAAAATATCTTCTTCGGTAAATCCGTTGAATGCAATTACATCAGTAACTTTTGGCTTGCCCTCAGTAAGAGTACCCGTCTTGTCTAGGACAATTGCATTTAGCTTAGAAGTATTTTCAAGTGTGGCAGCGTCTTTAATAAGAATATTATGTTTTGCTCCAAGGCCAGTTCCTACCGCAACTGCCGTAGGAGTAGCTAACCCTAATGCATCCGGGCAGGCGATAACTACCGTTGAGACGGCAAATGTCAGAGCGGTAAGGAGTCCGGCACCAGCTACAAAATACCAACCGAAGAATGCAGCCAACCCGGAACCGATAGCAAGAACTACAAGATACGCCGCCGCCTTATCAGCAATACGCTGACCGGGCGCTTTAGAGTTCTGGGCTGTTTCAACCATTTTAATTATTTGAGCAAGAACTGTTTCAGAACCGACTTGCGTAGCTTTAAATTTTACTATACCAGTCAGATTGACCGAACCGCCGACAACTTTAGCACCAACGGTTTTAGCTACAGGAATTGATTCACCCGTAACGAGTGATTCGTCAATCGAAGATTCACCCTCAATAATTTCTCCGTCTACTGGGACTTTATCTCCAGGCCGGAGTACAACAATATCCTCATGAATAATTTCCGCACTTGGAATACTAATTTCTTTTCCGCTCCTGATGACATTTGCTTTTGGTGGAACGAGATCAAATAATGCACGTAAGGCATCCGAAGTTCCTCTTCGTGATTTCATCTCCATCCAATGACCGAAGAGCACGAAGGTTACTAATAAAGCCGCAGCTTCATAAAAAGTTTCAGATTCAGGTCGTATAAGTGTAAGCAATACACTGAAGAGATACGCCGCCAAAACACCAGTGGCAATTAGCACGGCCATGTTAAGCTTCTTAGCTTTCAGTGAATAATATGTCCCGGTGATAAAAATTGAGCCGGTCCAGAAGACAATGGGGGTCGTAAGAATAAGAAGAAGCCAGTTTATTGGTATGGGTGTCGGCATATTCAGTCCAAAGAAGTTAATACCGACCGGTGAGTAGATAAAAATTGGGATAGAAAGCAAAAATGATACAAAAAATCGGCGGCGCATGTCTGCTTCCATTTGCTTGGCCATTGCAGGGTTCGTCATCGCCATTTCGTGATTAGCATGACTCATTTTCTGCATATCGTGGCCAGCATGTTCACCGAAATCTTTTGGTGCCTTTTTCTTTTCGAGAATCAAATCCATGCCACACCCCGGACATTTGCCAGGTTCGGTTTTCCTAACTTCAGGATGCATGGGACAAGTATAAATCTGCCCCTCATTATTAATTTTGTTGTGGTTATTTTGGTTATTTTGGTTCATTTTATGTTACTGGTTATTTATTAATTTGCTTGTCAAAAATGCGATCTCATTCATTTCCCGGGTAGGGATAATGAGCAATTTAACCCGAGAAGAGTCAACCATTATTTCTCTCACTTCGTCGATTAAATTGTTGTTTTTATTTTTATCAATATTTACGCCAAGCCACTCAAAACCACTTAATATACGCGAACGAACAATCGCTGAACGTTGACCAACTGTGCCAGTGAAAATAATACTATCAATACCCCCAAGTGCGGCCGAAAAAGCTCCAATATATTTCTGAATATGATAAACATAGAGCGCAAGCGCATCTTGCGACTTCCTATCGCCATTGGCTTCGAACTCAAGAAGTTGACGTATATCCGACGACTGGCCACTTACCCCAAGAAGACCACTTTTTAAACTAAAATAGTCCAGCGCCTTATCATGGTTTAAGTTTTTTGTTAAATATTCAACGGCAGCTACATCTATAGTACCCACTCGTGTTGCCATAGGTACACCTTCATCAGGCGTAAATCCCATTGATGTATCGATGCTCTTCCCGTCAAGAAGTGCCGTAATACTGGAGCCACCGCCAAGATGACACACAATAATCCGGCGCTCGACTCTATCGGAATCTTCAAGCTCACGAATTATTGATTGAACCGAAATGCCATGATAGCCAAAACGATATATATCCAATCGTTTTGCATCTCCGTAAGGTATGGCATAAAGACGCGCTCGACAAGGAAGGTCTTTATGTAATTCGCTATCCGAGATTCCAAAAATAGCTATTTCCGGAAAAAATTTGCGAAAATAGTCAATCTCAACAAGGGTCTGATTGATGTGAAGAGGGGCAATTTTTTGGGCATCTTTTAATTTTTTAAGATACATATCGTTAATCATCCTATGCTCTGTAAAAAAAGTTCCGGGAGCAACAATGCGAATCCCGATTCCCGTCACATTATGCTTATCAATTGAAATTCCAAAAGTTAGTGCTTGCTCGAGTGCAATACCAAACGCATCTTTATAATCATTCCCGGTGATATTAAAATGTTTCTTATCTACTTCTGATTCTATTCTAACGATATGTTGCTTATTTTCTTTTTCAAAATGAGCAAAAAATATCTGCTTATCTCCAGAATAAAAAGCGTACTTTTTTGATTCGCTGCCAATATTAATTACGATTATATATTTCTTTTCCATTGCCATTGTTCAATTTCGTCGGGATCGACGCCGTATTTCCTGATAAAAACATTATGATCCGCGAGTTTCTGTTGATATTTTTTCACAAGCAAGTCGCAATCTTCACCTGAAAGCCTGCCACTAATACGCATTTTTTCAAAGACTTCAATCGACAAATGCCAGCGACTAGTTTTATTCCGAATTTGCATATCAAAAGGAGTGGTCGTCGAGCCATTCTCAATATATCCATGAACAGAAAATCTATCGTTATTATCTCCATAATCAAATAGGAGCTGCTTAAGCGTTTGCGGATAGCCGTGGAAATTAAATATTACTGGCTTGTCTTTCGTAAAATAGGATTCGAAATCATGAGAAGGAGCTTGGCAGTTTTCATTACCAACCCCAAGTGCAGACAACTCCATAATATTTACAAACCGAATCTTGATTGAAGCAACTTCCGTCTTAATTATATCAATTGCCGCAAGGGCCTCTTTTGTAAGATAATCGCCGGCAGCGGCAATAACGATATCCGGTTCAGGATCACTTGCGAAATCCCAGATCATAAGTCCACGTTCTCGTTCCTCTTTAGCTTGTTCCGGCGTGAGCCAACGTGGCTCAAAAGTTTTTCCGGCAATAATAATATTTATCTGATTGCGCGAACTTAAACAATGCTCAAGACACACTAAGGCACTATTGGCATCTGGTGGAAAATATACACGCACAAAACATCCTTGTTTCTGAAGCATGGAATCAATAAAACCTGGGTTTTGATGAGAAAAGCCATTATGTTCCTGTCGCCAGCCGGACGCTGTAAGTATGTAATTAAATGACGGTATGTCTCCACGCCATGGAATTTCAATAGCTATTTTTAAAAACTTTGCGTATTGGTCGGCCATGCTTGATATAATTTGGATAAACGCTTCATATGACGCAAATACTGCGTGTCTGCCAGTCAGTACATAACCCTGCATAAGTCCTTGCAAGCTATGCTCAGATAGCATCTCAATGACACGTCCGTCAGAAAGCATATCTTCATCAGTAGATTTTCTGGGCCAAACAAAAGATCGAGATGTTGATTCAAATACTTTATCAAGTTTATTTGAATACGTTTCATCTGGAGAAAAGAGGCGGAAGTTTCTTTGGCTGCTATTCATTTTAATGACTTCATTCAGAAAAACACCGATACGCCTCATAGTGCTTGAACCAATAGTTCCGGGTTTTGAAGCATCTTCGCCAAATTGTTCTGCAGATGGTAAAGCTAATGGTTTATATACTTCTTGACCACCAAACACGTGCCTATTATCACCCATACAAAAATCTTGGGGTGGAATAACCTGTTTGAGTTCACCAGAGAATCCATTTTCCTTATTAAATAATTCAGCAAAATTATATGAACGCATCCAGCGCTCTAATGCATGTTTTTCACTTGCAATAGTCTTTGCCTCTTTGGCAATAACTTGATGGGAAAGATAATTTCCCTCGAGTTTTTTTCCGTTTAATTTTTTGATACCCGTCCAGCCTTTAGGGGTTTTTAAAATAATAACGGGATATCGTGGAGAGATACTCCCTTGGCTAGATCTGGCATTAGCCTTAATACGAGCAATAGATTCCACTGCTTCTTCAAGAACTCGCATCATCTTTTCATTAATATTAGGACCCTTCACAATATGCGGCTCATAGCCGTAACCATAAAAAAGCGATTTTAGCTCCCGATCGCTCATGCGGCCGTAAATGGTGGGGCCGGATATTTTGTATTCATTGAGATGGACAATTGGTAGTACTGCACCATTAACCGCCGGATCAATAAGTTTATTAATATGCCACGCCCCAGCAGTCGGGCCAGTCTCGGCTTCACCATCGCCAATCACACAGGCAGCAATAAGCTCAGGATTATCCAAAATTGCTCCGTATGCAGTCGCCAGTGCATAGCCAAGCTCTCCGCCCTCAACGATAACGCCTGGCGCACCTGGACTTGAATGACTTGGAAATCCATAAGGCCAGCTGAAGTTTTTGGCAATATAGCCGATGCCCTGCTCTGTGTGTACGGCATCCGGATAATATTTCTTAAGCGTTCCCTCGAGAAAGAGATTCGCCTGCAAGGCGGCAAAACCATGTCCTGGACCAAGAACAAAGATCATCTTGAGCCTTCGCTGAATAATCAGATGATTCAAATGGGCGTAAATAAAATTAATACCAGGACACGTTCCCCAATGACCGAGAAGGCGAGGCTTAATATCTTTCGACTCAAGTTTTTTATCAAGAAGAAAATTATCCTGAAGATAGATTTGGGCCGCGGTAAGATAATTTGCCGCGCGTATATATTGTGTTATAGATTTAATAGAATCATTCATGATCTAGTTTTGATAAACTTTTATTGTAATAATAGAAATAGAGTAAAATGATAACGCTCAGTATTGCTGCAAAGAAGCACCATACCGATATGAAAGATTCCGCATAAAACCCATATGCTACGGCAGCAGAAAGTAAAGCTATGATTCCAAAAATATTGATTATTTTATGACTTGAAAAAAGTGAACTGATACATGTTGCCGCAAAATAGAAAATTAGGACCGGGATAATATAGAAGTGTGGGGAGTTATATACGATACTCTCATTAATTACTCGGGAAGTAATGGGAAACTTTACAAGAAAATATAAGAGATACAAACCGACCGCAATGCCCATAAATTGAAATATATGTAACGCTTTTTTACGCCAGGGCACAGTCTCTAATAATCCGACAGATATTGGTACGAAGATAGGCCATAGCACATGCGAAAACAACGAATAGATATAAGTCGCTATTACATTAAGCCAAGAGGTGTCGAATCTAAATGAAAGCCAGACAAAACCCTCGGTGATTTGCTGAATACCAAATAAAAGCGGGATTAAGGCAAATGGAATCTCAGCCTTTCGTTTGGCCTTTTTTACGGTTACTACTCCAACCGCTGACAATGCAGAACCGACGACAAAACTAGCTGTTGCAGAAAAACACATAGGTTTAGATAATTTCTCCTTTTTTCTCAAGCATCATATGATGAATTGTTGCGACCTGAATCCAGATTGCAGCAAGAAGAGATGTTATAGAACAAAGTAGCATTACTTCTCTCGTCAGTCCCCACCAGACTACTCCAGCTGGCCAGAAAACAACGGCAACGGCCGACATGGTCATACCAACAAGTCCCATTACGACGCTAACGACATGCAATAATTTTGATAGTTTCATATAATTTTAACTTAATTGAATAGAATTGAGATCGACTCATTATCATTTTAGCATTATTTTATGCCATCTTATATGCTCATATATGCTTGACCAAAAGAATCCAAAGCTAAAGGCAAACATATATTCTTCAAGTGGAATGCCTAAAATCAGTTTTCCAGATATTGCCTTGAGATTCCACACCTGCTCAACATAGCCGGGATAGGCTGCAATAAGCGTCAGGAAGTAGAGAAAATACAACCCGGTAAACAGAAAGGCGCTGACAATCATTTTATTCTTCAAATCCGGTCGGCAATACCATGTAAAAAAACCTCCTCCAATGAGTCCGATCGAAGTGGAGTAAATTACATTGAGATCGGTCAAGAAATAGAGTACAGAAAATATAATTGGCGCAGAAATAATAGCCCATAGATGGTATCGGTGTCTTATGTGCCGACGCTCTGTTCCTGAAACTAATTTGTGTTGTGTTGGAAATATCCACTCATAAAGAATCACGGCTATACCGGCAATGCCAAAGGAAAAAAGAAAACTCTCCAGATCAAACCCCGTTCTATGGGCCAGATCAAAAAGTGATGGTGGATTCCAGTATTCCGGAACAAAGAGGGGTTCCGTAATCCCAAATATTGCAGTCCACAAACTTACGACCAACATTTCCCGACGCTGCCCTCGTCTCGCTAGTAAATATATAGCCAACCAAATTCCAATAAGCATTAGCGACCAGTACAACCAGGCGAATTGGGGTTGATGTATGCTCATTTCTTTACTTATTTTTGTTGGTCTGAGTTAGATTTTTCTTGAGTATCATTATGCTGATCTTCTGTTTCGTTGTTGTGTTTGTGTCCACGACGCATAAACCAAAAGTGTACTGCGATCATTAGGGCTATAACTACAATCGCAAACCAGCTAAAACTAAAGGAGGAACGATAAACAAAAAGTAGAATTAACAAAGGCAACGCACACATAAGCATCATTGCCCACATCATTTTTGAATCATTGTTATTGTGCATATTATTATTTGGTTAAACTTGAGTTATGCATCCAGACCATATACCAGCCAAAGATAATTGATACGATGCCGACCAAAACAGCTCCCCAAATCACGCTACCAAAACTGCCCCAGGTAAATCCGGGTAAAGTTTCAAATAAAGTGTGATGCAATTCAATTCCTCTAGCTGTACGGAGTGGCAAATAGCCGCCGATTAAACATATTGCATAGACGATTTCTCCTCCTAATACGCACTTTTTAACATACGATGATAATGATAATTTTCCCATATTTTTATTGTTAAAATTTTAATTTACCTTATAAACCCGCATATTTTTCAGAGTCTTTCTCAAAATGATCCTTGCAGTTCTCTGAACAGAAATAATATTTCTCTCCTTTATATTCACTGACGTACTCGACCTCTGCAGGATTTAATTCCATCCCACAGACTACATCAAATTTTCGCTCATTTGTTTTGTTCATAGTAACGCCTCTTTTTCCCTTGGACCTCTTTGTAAATTATACCAAGAGTTTCGTAGAAATAAGAGTTAATTAAGTCGCCATTGAAATGTTCGCTCCTGAATGCCGCCGATACCCTTAATGTTAATTTCCACTAATCGAGGAGTGGGGTTGATGGCATTAAATAACAATACTCCCTCACGATGATGACCTCCAGGTCCGGCACCATTCCAAGATATTGGTTTGTATACATGTCCCTTATCATCAACCAGTGTTGTGATTTGCAGGGGGTCTTGATCTAATTCAACCGAATGTGTATTCATGTCAATATCGAATTTCCATTGCATGGATTGCGGTGACAGATCGGTCGGTGTGACCACGATGGTAACATTTGCTTGATCATCAATCTTTGTCTCCCATTTCTGTGGGTTATCTGTTTGCTGGCCGTCTTTGGGAGGGTTCTTCATTTTTTGATCTGCAGGACTATTTTGGTAAAAAATAATAAATCCTCCGATAAAAGCGACTAATGATAAAATTGTTATTATCGATTTTTTCATAGGTGTTTTTTGAATTTGATGATTTTGTTGCTGATAAATACGACGCCGAATACATTGAACGCTAGACCAATCCAGAAAATCTTGATCTGATATTGGGCAACAAATGTAGCCAGCCCGGTAATTCCAAGGATCGGCACCAAGTTTACCAAGTAGTGGGCACAACAAGAGATCATGGCTGCAGTAGAAGTTGTTCCTGATACGCCGACTACTTTTCCCATACCCTGTCCACTATGCACCCGACCCTTGAGATACTGATACAATGCAATCTGAATTCCAAAACCTACTACCAAACTGATAATAAAATACCAATAGGCCGAGAACTGACTTTGGGCAAAACTCCAGCCGGAAACCAATGTCAAAACAACAAAATAAACTCCGAGTAGAATTGCGCTTGCAAGCATTCCGTACAGAATTGATTTTGTGGTGTTGTTGGACATATTTATTTTGTTATATAAGCTTCGGGGTCTTTTTCGAACTGCTGTTTGCAATGATCAGAACAGAAAAAGTAGCTTTGCCCCTTGTGGACAAATGTAATACCATCGCTCGCATGCATGCCACACACCAGATCTCGGGGAGGTTTACTCACGGGATTTTTTTTAATTTTTTGAAGAATGATTTAAGCATAAATTTTATTGTTCGTTAGCTGGTTTTGATTTGAGATGTGGAATAAACGCTGGTGTACGGCTGACATAAACATCCCACGCCTCACCAAATTCTTTTTGAGCATCTTTTTCTTCACTTAGGGCAAGTCGCGTATACATCCACACAAGAATTGGGAACATAAGAAGCGTAAGAATCGTTGGCCACTGAAGGAAAAACCCAAACATAATCAATATAAAACCAATATATTGCGGATGACGGATGCGAGCATAGGGGCCGGTAACTGCAAGAGCGTGATCCTTATGCGCCTTATATAGTACTTTCCAAGCATTGGCCAAAAGCGAGAACCCGTAAAAGATTAGAATATAACTTGCAATGTGGAACGGTCCAAAATGTGGATCACCACCCCAGCCAAAGAAGTCTTCGAAAAGATGTCCAGAATTGTGTGTGAAGAAATCGATACTAGGAAATTTTGTGGAGAGCCATCCAGAAAAAAGATAGATCGTGAGCGGAAAACCGTACATCTCGGTGAACAGGGCGATGATGAATGCCGAGAAGGCACCGAACGACCGCCAGTCCCTAGAGGTTTTTGGCTTGGTAAAGCTGAATGAAAAAATAATGAATATCAGCGAATTTATAATTACTAGTGGCCAAAGGCCGTAAGAGTTTTTCATAATTATTTTCTCTTGGATAATCTATGGATTTTAAGAATTTCATGGATTGCTTTTTCTGACTGATTGTTTTTTATTTGCTGGACTACATGTGTTGAAAGATGTTTTTCTAAAATTATATTTTCAATACTGGATAAAGCCTCTTTCACCGCTGAAGACTGGGTAATGATATCTACACAATATTTATCTTGCTCGACCATTTTCTCAATCCCTCTAACCTGGCCTGAAATGATACGAATACGCTTAATAAGGCGCCTTTTTGAGTTTTTATTGTCCATATCTAGAGTATACCCCCTGGGGGTATTATATGTCAAGTGGATAACTATGCTCCACAACTTCCGCCGCTGTTACGCTGTACAGGCTGAACCTGTTTAAGAATTTGCTGATATCCCGAGGCACTGGAATATTCTGCCGCTAAAATTGCTTTCGGAGAAACATCTTTCCAGGCCATGCCTTTGGTTTTGAGATACTGGGCAATTGTAAGATAAGTATCCGGGAACCAATATGAATTAACGGCAAGAGCAGCTTTATACATATCCGTTTCGCTTACTCCCTGCGAGGCCATTAGCTCTAATAGTCCCAGCATAGCCATTCCGTGGTTGCAGTCCGGAAAGTGGGTTGAGTTGCCACAACAGGGGCGATAAATATTTTTACTTACTTCATCCACAAGAGACTGCTGTTCGGGAGTTAATCTGATCATGGAGTGTTTACTGTAATGATTCATTGGATTTCCGACAGCGAGCGACCATCCTCCAGTTGAGGCAAAATTATCAGCTTCGCCGCCATATCGCTTATCGGTCATCTCTCCTTTCTCTAATATCTCATTCTTATTGCCAAGCCCAAGTGCCCAAAGCAGATTGAGCAGTACTCCTGAATTTTCTTTGGTGATAACAAGGCGACCGTTATTAATTCCTCTAAGCAAATTTTTACTTGCCTCGTCTAATCCACCACGCTGGGAATACAAAGATTCAAACTTCTGAAGATCTATGACCCCGTTGTCTATCATCTGCTTGCCTAAATCTCCCCAGACAATCGGTAATGTAACCCCCCTTTCAGGTATAATAGTTTTTTCTAACTCTGCGACGGTCTTAGCATTAGCAATTTCAGGATTTATATTTTTAAGCTGAGAGGTATAAATCCATACTCCGCCTACAATTATTGCGGCTATTACTATACATGCTCCAAGGAAGCGGTCTTTCTTAGGTTGGCCTGCAGGAATTTCAGGTATTGATTTTGGCTCGTCGCAGCAGGGCATTTCATTTTTGATGTGATTTTCTAACTCTGTTTTTGTTGTGTGATCCATATTAACAGCACTTCTCCATTTGCTCTTCGATATCGCGAATTCTCTTATTAGATTTTAATTCGCTTGGCTTTGTTGGCCGGTTAACGAAAAGTAAATAGGAGATTAAAATAAGTGAAACTAACTCAATTATTACGATTTGTTTACTCAGGTTATTTAAGAAGAAATAAGCGATGGACATCCCCAAGAAAATAACCAATGTTTTCCAGAACAAAGGATGGTCAGAAGCCCAACTTAGTTTTCTCTCTCCTTGATAAGCAATCCCAACTACGGTTCCTCCCATGAGTAGGGCTATAGGAACCATGAATGCTGATAATTCGAGATAGCCCCAAGCCACTCCAGCGCTTAATATAAGCCAGATACCGCTAACGATTGCACAGATAGGGCATATTTTTATATTCATGGCTAAAAGAAGAAAATTAATATCCCGAGAACGACCATAGCAATACCGCCACCCAACCTCATATGCGGACGCTCCGATTGCTGCCAAATCTTTACCTTTTCAAGCAGTCCTTTATTGCTGGCAATGAGCAGAATAATTACAAGCGGAAGAATAAATATTAAGTTATACAGCATTAAGTAACCAACGCCATTCAGATAAGTTACCTTGTCATGTAGAAGACCAAGGATCATGAGGTACGGACCGCCAGTACATGGAAACTCACAGATCCCTACTAAGCCGCCAAGGGCAAAGGCTGTTGGCAGTGATGCCTTTTCCATTAGTCCTGCCATCTTGTGATGAGCGGCATTAGGAATCTTAAGTTTAATGGGGAATGACGGGTAAAATTCGTTAATAAGATTAATCGAGCCAAGGATTATCAGTAATACTGCCCCAATCTTCGCCATAAAGTGAGGCGTATTGAAGATATGCAAGGTGTGAATTATTCCTAATCCGATGAGAAAATAAACAAGAAAGATGCCTAAGATGTAGAAGCTCCCGATCCTGAGAATATTATTCCGTAATTTTCCGATGCTAAACAGGAAAGCAATAGTAAGAAGCAAAATTGAGAATGCGCAGGGATTGATACTGTCTATGATTGCTGATACCCCGACAAGCGGCAGTAGCCATGTGCCTTCATTGCTTATGCTCCACAATGTCTTTGTTCCGAAGCCCGTTGATTTTAAGAATAATACGGAACCAACCAAGACCGCGCCGATTATAATCAGTATGATGAGTTTTTTATTCATGATTAAGGCGTCACCATGGCGCTGAAATTAAACTCCACCGGCCCACCGGCGTTATTCTCTAAGGTTACGACCCGCTGAATTTTACCGACTCCGGCTGGACCATGGGCATTTGGATCAAAAACCACTTCCACATTGGCTTCTTGGTTAGGTTGAATAACCCCTTTGATAGACGGGATGAATCCGTGTCCTTGCATACCAAACGGGCCAAACTTATCATTCCCAACCATCAGAGAGGCGGTAGTACACATACAGGAAGTAAAGAGCTTGCTCATTGTAACCGGCTCAGATCCGGTATTAGTTATTTTGAAGGTATGATTTACTTTTCCATTAGCCATGGAAACTGTGCCGAAATCAAAATTTGTTTCTTCAATTTTTAGAGAATCTGCAGCAGGATTTTTATTAGTTTGCCCACTGCTAGTGTTTGCACCAGGTTGGCCGAGCCAAATAAGACCACCGATAAGAACAACCGTACCGACAAAGATTCCGATAATTGCTTTGTAGTTCATAGGATTAAATTTAAAGACAAAAAATCCCTTTTCAGGGTTTAATGACGCAAAGCAACATAATCGTTCGACAACGATCTGTTACCGGCGTCCTCCTATGAATGCAGGACTATTTTCGTGAAGAGCAAGCCAATGCATGAGTAGAATCCTATTGGGCGGAACAAAAGACTCTCGAAGATGATCTCTTGCAAGTAGGGGCCTCAGTTTAAATAGCTCAAACTCTTTATTAAAAGTAATGAAAACCGCAAGAGCTAATGCCAGAAGTAGGGTAAGAGCTGTGACAAAACTATTTACTGGAACTGCTGTAGAAAATTTAGAGAAAGCATTCAAATGAGAGGTTACAAAATCTATTGGATTCTGAACTTGGATACAATTAGTTATTCCCGTAACTTCAAATGGACACTGACCATGTTCTTGCTCATCCATATGATTCATCATAACTAGGCCAAAGCTAGCAGAGATCAATGAACTTATCATTAACAATGGGATAAAGGAGTTTTTCATCTATCTTTATTATAGCATACTACCAACAAAAAATCACCATGGTGGTGATTTTTTGTATTTCATCATCAAAGCTGCGGGTACAACTTAATTACTTAAGTTGCGAAGCTAGCATCTTGAGCTAGCACAAGGAGGTTATACTATAACCCATCTCGTGCTAGCTGTCAATGGCTGCGGGACTAGGATTCGAACCTAGATTGATGGATTCAGAGTCCACATTCCTACCATTAGAAGATCCCGCAATTGACCTATTCTACATCAAAAACCGG
>Ga0209542_10003494_pt1 | contig 33587 bp, 29 predicted proteins | sample RifCSPhighO2_01_FD_184028 | JGI IMG/M metagenome (GOLD analysis project Ga0209542, IMG submission 184028) | Soil microbial communities from Rifle, Colorado - Rifle CSP2_plank highO2_0.1 (SPAdes) (version 2) | ecosystem: Environmental > Terrestrial > Deep subsurface > Rock core/Sediment ... | reverse complement strand
CCTTTCTAAAAAACAATCAAAACGAGTGCAAGCCCAAACTCTAATTATTATCATTGCGGTCGGACTCGTCATAGTAAACATGATTGTTTCTCTCATGCAAATTCGCATTGACATGACAGAAAATAAAGAATTCAGTTTGTCGCCTGTTACCAAAAATACACTGCAAGAGCTTGATGACATCGTGAATGTGAAAGCATATTTTTCAAATGACCTCAATGCCCGCCTGCGCCCAATAAGAAACAATGTGCACGATTTATTAGAGGAATACGCAGCCCAAAGCCGAGGGAAGCTTTTTATTTCCTTTGTTGATCCCAAAAAAACCCCTGGCCTTGAAACCGAACTTGCCACGATCGGTATCCCTCCAATTCAATTTGAAATTATTGAAAATGATAAATACGAAGTTGCTCAAGGATATATGGGTATTGGGATTTTTTACGGCGATAAAAAAGAAAGCATTCCAGTTATAAACTCCATTGAAACGCTGGAATACGACCTTACTGCGGCAATCAAAAAAACAACTCAACCAACCACTCCTGTAATCGGATACATCACAAGCCACGGCACGCTCTCCCCGGAAAAAGACATCCCAACTATTGTGCAAGATATTAGCAAACGCTATGAATGGCAGGATATTGATTTTGAACAAAGCCCCACCCTTCCCAACACAATTTTCGCACTTATTATTGCAGGCCCTACTCAACCATTTACCGAAGAACAGTTGTATGCAATTGACCAGTTTGTAATGCAAGGCAAATCATTAGTTGTATTTTCCGAATCCCACACATTGGGAGATAACCTTGTAGCCCAGCCATTAGATACAGGGCTCCAGAAGCTCCTTGAATCATACGGGATCAAACAAAATACTGTTATTATAGGTGATGTATCAAATTCCCTGGCTTCGTTCAGGACTCAATTTGGACAATTTATCACTCAATATCCTTTATGGGTAAAGGCAACGAATGCGAATATGAATAAAGATAGCGCCATTGTCAACCGGTTGGATGGAGTGGTATTCCCATGGGTTGATGCCTTTACTCTTTCCGGCGATGCGGCAAAGCCACTCATTGAAACAACTGATCAAGCATGGGAAAAATCAATTACTGATCCATTAGACCCGACAAATCAACAGCCAACATCACCGCAAGGAAAACGCGTTCTTGCGGCACAAGTTGTGGGGTCTCTTATAAGTTATTTTAAAGATACTCCTACCCCCCAGCCCAAAAAACAGCAGACATTATCTATTGAAAAGAAAAACGAAACGCACAATGCTCGTATTTTTGCGATAGCTGATAGCGATTTTTTGAAAAATAATTTTTCAGCGCAATTTACTCCAAATGGGGTTCTTGCTCTCAATATGATAGATGCGGCGGCGCAAGATGAAGCCCTCCTTTCAATTCGATCCCGCACCATTGACGCGCGACCGATTAAAGAACTCAATCAAGGGCAAAAACAATTTATTAAATGGGGTAATATATTTATTATTCCACTTTTGCTTGCTATCGGAGGCATGATCCGATTCCTCCTCCGCAAAAAACGGGTTTAACATTGGATCCTAAAATATATTCAAGGTGACGATAATCCTGTCATTCCGGCCTCCGAGCCGGAATCTACGTCATCTCGACCCAATGCGTGTCCATATGAAAAAAATTATCATTGGTCTTATTATTCTTGCTCTCCTTGTTGCGGGATGGTTGTTTGTCCGACAATCAACATACCAGCAAAAAACCACTTCTTCACTTTCATCATCATTATGGAATTCTTTTACATGGGATAATGTAACATCGCTTACTATCGGAACAACGACGTTCAAAAAAGAAAACGATTTATGGCAGGTTCAAAAAAATGGCGCATGGTACCCTGCGCAAAAAAATGTTCTTGATCAAATAGCATCGTTTTTTGTTGACATCACCATACAACAGCGCGTCGCGCAAACATCTCAAAAACATACTGAACTTGAAGTTACCGATGGGATAGGCATTGGAGTACGCATTGCCAATGACAACAACCCATTCGCGGAGTTCATTGTTGGAAAAAGCGGATTTGATTATTCAAGTTGTTATCTTCGGCTTAAAAATCAAGATACTGTGTATTTAGTATCGCCAAACTGCAGATTCACCTTTGACCACACCGAATGGCGTGATCTGCGTATCGCGCCGAATGTCAATGCTTCTGATATCGAAAAAATAACTATCACCCAAAATAACATATCACGTAACCTCGCAAAACAAGAAGAAAAATTAGAATGGAAAGAAAACGATACCGACCTTGATGCTGAAAAAATGAGAGACCTCCTTGTTGCTATTATTGAAACAGATGCGACAGATATGATACCGTCAAATACACCATCCATAACGCCCGAGTTTGCTTCGCCATTTGCCAAAATAATGCTTGAAGGAAAAGACCAATCGTCAATAATTATTACAATCGGATCAAAAGTATCGGATAAAGAAGAACGATATGTGCAAGGCACAAACAAAGAATTTATCTACACTGTACCCACATCTCGCGTTGACGAACAATGGCTGAAATCAAAAGATGCATTAAAAAAATAACACGGTGCTCGACAATCACTGCCGAACACCGCGCGTTGCAGCAGAGATTAGCGTCTTGCCAGCAAGACACCTAACCCCCACACGATATATACGCCCATTGCGAATCGGGAAAACCCGACAATGAGCATCGAAATGATAGCATACGGAATCTGCGCCGCGAGAATAGAAACCCCGAACCAAAATACGGCACAGATCATTACGATCGCAATCAGCACCCAGGCCTGTGTCGGGCTTTCATGGTCAAGAGACATGGACATCTCCTTTCTCTTGCCAAAACGAGAACAACGTAGTATTGTACGAACATTATCATTCTCATATCATGTATTAGTATGCCAGTCAAGAAATCAGCATTCAAACACGCGCGACAAACAGAAAAACGCACTGCCAGAAACCGCACCATCAAACGCAAAGTAAAAGAAAGCGTTAAAGATGCGGTAAAAATTATTAGTACACAACCCCAACGCACTGATGCATGGGGAAAGGTCTATGTGGCAATTAAAGAAATAGACAAAGCCGCTCAAAAAAAGGTTCTCAAAAAAAATACCGCGGCTCGTAAAAAATCACGGCTCATGAAACAACTCAATACCCTCAAAACCGCATAATGATCCTGCCGCTAAATACTCTCTGTGTAGAGACGCCCCGTTGCCTGCCCACCTTGGGCGGGGGGCGTCTCTTTATTTTTTTATCACGAAGAAAGTAATACCTTTGCGATGCAGTACGAAACCATTTCTTCACCTTTACTTGATGTTGTTTTTACTGCCTCATCCACGTGCACCAATGCGTGATACGCCTCTACTAAACGATGCCATGAAAAATTCTTACTCTGTTTGATTGCTTTTTCAACAACAAATGGGTGGAGTGATAGCTCTTGAGCAAGAGAACGTGCTGAAGCCGGCGTAATATCACTTTTGTGTTTTACCAATGCTAAAATCCGAAACTGACGAATCAACATACTCAAAATATATAAAGAATCTGCGCCAGAGGCCCATTGATCATTTAACAGTGACACTGCCTGCTGGTGTTGTTTATTACTTACCGCATCCATAAGTCCAAAAATATCATCATTAAATCGAGCTTCTACCAATTGTTTCACATCATCGGAAATACTATGCGATCTTCCTTGTGCCATAGCATAGGCGCTCACCTTTTCAATTTCATGATTCATATGCCACAAATCACTGCCAACACACGCCTCTAAAAGCATCTGCGCGTCATGATCACACTCCATACCATACTGCTCAAACCGTTTCTTTATCCACTGACTCAATAATCCTCCTTGTAAGAGCACCCACTCTTGTTTAAATGGCGCATTTTTTAACCTATTCCAAAGCGCTTCACGTTTATCAACGGCGCTGGCTTGCCAAATCAGCAATATATTACTATCACTCCCTGTTTCCGCGATATATGCAGGAATCAATTCGCACAGCGCATCTTTCCATGCCTTTTTTGCGTGAAATGGATTTTTTAAAATAATCAACCGCTTCACGCTAAAAAATCCGCCACCGCTCGCCATGAGTCGCGCAATATCATCAATAACACTATCTTGGCTATCAACACTCGTGATGCCATTACCAGTTGGATCAACCTCGCGCACAAATTTTGCTTTCACTTCTTCAATTTTTTCTTGCGCACGAAATGTATCTTCTCCGTAAAAAAATATTATCATAATGGGTTCATGCTTCCCCAATTATAGCCAACACGAGCCTCGGCCACAATCGGCACGCGAAACTTCTCAACTGTTTCCATCTCTTCAACCACCATTTTTGAGAACGCCTCCGCGCGGTTTTCAGGCACTTCAAATACCAATTCGTCATGCACCTGCAAAATCATTAATTCTTCATCTTGTAATTTTTTATCAATCGCAATCATGGCAAGTTTCATTAAATCAGCCGCAGTCCCCTGCAATGGAGTATTCACTGCCATACGCTCTGCCATAGAGCGCAATTGAGGAGCAGTAGCATTCATATCTGGTAAATACCGCCTACGACCAAACGCGGTTTCAACATATCCTAATTTCCGCGCAAGCGCCTTTGTCTCTTCCACATATTCCGCGACTTTAGGGAATAATGCAAAATACTGTTCTATAAAATGGTGTGCTTTGTCGCGTGAAATACCAGTGCGTTGTGAAAGCCCCAACCAGCCCATTCCATACAGCACACCAAAATTTACTTCTTTAGCCGCTCGCCTCATATCAGGCGTTACCTCTGTAATATCAACATCATTGATAATAGCCGCTGTCTCGGTATGAATATCTCTCTTATCTTTAAAAATCTGTATCATTTTTTCATCGTTTGCCAAATGCGCGGCTAACCGCAATTCTATTTGCGAATAATCCACTGTCACTAAAACTTTCCTTTTCGGTGCCACAAACGCATGCCGAATTTTTCTGCCCAACTCTGTTCGAATAGGAATATTTTGCAAATTGGGGTTATTGGATGAGAGCCGGCCAGTTGCCGCAACTGTCTGGCTGTATTCTGTATGCAGCCGACCGGTCTTTTTGCTGACCGTTTTAGGAAGAGCGTCAATATAGGTTGATTTGAGTTTTGAATATTCTCTATATTCCATGATACATGGGATAATCAGATGTTCGTGCTCAAGTCGCTCCAGTACATCACTCGCAGTAGAAAACCCTTTTATCCTCTTTTTGGCATGACGCGTTGAGAGTTTCAACGTATCAAATAAAATCTCGCTCAATTGGCTTGGTGAATTGATATTAAACTCTTTACCCGCATGTGAATAAATTTTTTTCTCAACTCCTTTCAGTTTCTCTGCGAACTCTTGTCCCATCTTCTTAAGAAATGGGACATCCAATTCAACTCCATTACGCTCCATACGAGCAAGTACTTCAACTAATGGCATCTCCATATCAAGCAATACCTTTTTCAGCCGTTCATCTGCAATATCACGCTTCAAGAGTTCATATAAACGCCATGTATAATCCGCATCTTCTGCCGCGTATTCCGCTACCTTATCAAGCGGTGCCATATCCATGGTAATTTGATTTTTCCCACGTGGCCCTATTAACGATGTAATGGGAACCATCTGATGCCCACATTCTGAAAATACCAAATTATCCAAACTGTAACTTGGTGCATCTGGCCGCAATAAATATGCCGCGATCATGGTATCAAAAGCCATACCGCGCACTGTAATTCCATGGTTTGCCAAAACCTCAATATCATATTTCGCGTTATGAGCAACTTTTTTGTTCACATTGGATTCCAATAATTTCACCAATTCTTTCTGCTGTTCTGGTCTGCGATCGTCAAGAAAAGGAATATAATACGCCTCCCCCGCTTTCCACGCCATGCTGATACCAATCACCCGCGCCTCCAAGCGATTCAAACTTGTTGTTTCTGTGTCTACTGCAAATATGTTTTGTTTGTTTATCACTTTGCACAATGCGATTATTTCCTCATCTGTCTCTACAAGATGATACCTGTGCCTATCAGTGGGTTGTTCAATTCTCGATGGCGGTGCGGTCTCTGTATTATTCTTTTTCAAATTCTGAAAAACCGGTAACAACGATTTAAATTCAAGTTCCGCAAAAAGATGCTGTGCTTTAACAGTATCTCCTTTTTGCCATTCGGCATCTTCTTTGACAACCGCAACGCTCACATCCCTCTTAATGATAGCAAGTTCCTTGCTCATAAACGCGTTTTTTTCTCCTTGTTCTAATTTTTTCGCGAGTCCGGGACTTATACCCCTGAGACGACGAGCATCCTCACTCCCCTCTTTTTTTAAAAACAGATACACATCTTCCAACGTCTTAAACTCTTTTAAAAGATCAATAGCTCCTTTTTCTCCAATCCCACGCACTCCAGGGATATTATCCGAAGGATCACCACGTAGCGCTTTAAAATCAATCATCTGATCCGGTGCCAGTCCATATCGCGCAACAACCGCGGCAGTATCATACACCACCATATCCTTTACCCCTTGCTTGAAGGTAAATACACTTACATGATTATCAATAAGTTGAAGGGTATCCAAATCGCCTGTTAAAATATTAACATCAGTATCTTTTTTAAACATTTCTGCAAGCGTGCCAATAACATCGTCTGCCTCAACCCCCTGTTTGCTCACGCAAAACAAACCTAACGATTCTGCAACCTCGCGAATGCGAGGGATTTGAGCATACAATTCGTCTGGTTTTTTTTCACGATTGGCTTTATATGCATCAAACAACTCGTCTCGAAATGTCGGACCTTTTTCATCAAATGTCATGATGGCGTAAGTCGGATGCAAATCCTTTAATGCTCGCAACAAAGCAAGGGTAACGCCGTAGACCGCATTCACTACCTCACCTTTTGATGTTTTCATGGTTGGCGGAATCGCGTGCCATGCTCGATGCACCAGCGCGTTCCCGTCAATGATCATGAGTTTTTCTCGATTTTGCATATTTCACGAATAACGCACCAACCCGCAAAATCAGCGAACGAATGACTCACGGATTGCTTTGAGTATACCGCGTACTCTATATTTTTGATAGTTGCGTTTTGGCATTAATATTGATACAGTTGATGTGTTTTTAGTCGTAGAGACCGGATTTTACCCTGCGGGTGATCAAACTTTAAAAATTTAGACAACCTGGATGGAGGTGGTGTAGCCAAGTGGTAAGGCATGGGTCTGCAAAACCCTTATGCGCGGGTTCAATTCCCGCCACCACCTCCATCCAGATACATTCCCCTTATCCACAGGTTCATTAGCTTGGTACAATAAACATACCTCATTACAGAACACCTCACGTTAACAAAATATCTATGTCATTTCTCCCTGAATTTTTCACAGTTATCGTCATTCATTTATTAGCCGTCATGAGTCCTGGGCCTGATTTTGTTCTCATCAGCAGGAATAGTTTAATCTACTCCCGAAAAGTAGGCATATACTCTGCTATTGGTTTAGCTCTTGGGATCCTAGTGCATGTCACCTATTCACTTATTGGCATCGGGTTCATTATTTCACAATCTATTGTGCTATTTTCTGTTTTAAAACTCATTGGAGCAACATATCTTCTCTACATCGGGTACAAATGTTTGCGCGCGCAACCACATCAAGAACAAACCACTCTCCAAGAAGAAAAAAAAGACATGCACTCGCTTGCCGCTATCCGCATGGGATTTTTAACCAACGTACTTAACCCCAAAGCAACACTGTTTTTCTTTGCCCTGTTTACCCAAGTCATAAACCCACACACACCAAAATTTGTTCAAATACTCTATGGCATGGAAACATCAATCATGACATTTTTGTGGTTTGGTTTGGTTGCGCTGCTGTTATCTCACCCGATGATTAAAAAACACTTTGCCGCTCTCCAACACCGACTTGAACGCGTCTTTGGCGTCATCCTCATTGCTTTAGGAATCAAAGTAGCATTGTCATCTTCTCAATAACAACCCTTATGCCTCACATCCACGAAAAAATAGATTTTACTGCAGAGGTGTTTATTGTTTACCAACATACCGTGTTATTACGAAAACATGATAAATATAACATATGGTTAAGCGTTGGCGGACACATTGAATTAGACGAAGATCCCAATCAAGCCACAATTCGGGAAGTGAAAGAAGAGGTAGGGCTGGATATCACCCTATACGATGCCCTGCGTCCCTTTAAGAGTGAGGTACATGATTATACGGAATTGATTCCGCCCATGTTTATGAACCGCCACAGAATAAATAATGCCCACGAACACATCACACTCACCTACTTTGCAACCGCTCAAACCAATTCTGTTAAAAATGAAGGCAGGGAACAGAGCACAGATATCCACTGGTTTACAAAAAAAGAACTCACCGACCCGACTCTCGACATTCACGACCATATTCGCCACTACGCACTCGCCGCGCTTGAAACGATTTTAATGTCCACAGTATGATCGGCGTGTTTGACTCCGGATACGGAGGATTGACGATTTTACAAGAATTGGTTCGGGCATTTCCTGCCCGTTCTTTTATATACCTCGGAGATAACGCGCGCGCGCCATATGGGTCCTTGCCCCAAAACACGATTTATGAATATACCAAACAAGGGGTTGAATTTCTTTTTTCCCACGGATGTAATCTTGTTCTATTAGCATGCAACACTGCGTCCGCAGTTGCCTTGCGCAGATTACAGCAAGAATTTCTGCCACGCGCATACCCACACAAACGCATTTTAGGGATTGTGGTACCTACAATCGAACAAATCACCGGTACTCAATGGAGTGATGATGCCCAAAACCATACTCCACGCTACTCCACCATAGGAATACTCGCCACTCCCCAAACTGTCCAGTCACAGTCGTATGAAAAAGAAATTAACAAACGCGCACCCTCAATAATAGTTGTATCACAACCGTGCCCGCAACTTGTACCACTTATCGAGCAACACGCAGATGAATCAATTATTCAAACCGAAGTACAGCACTGCCTTGACCAGTTATTTCAAAAAAATAACGCACTTGATGCGCTTATTCTTGGATGTACTCACTACCAACTCATTAAACATCTCTTCCCACCCACCATACCCCTCATAGAACAACCGACCATTGTTGCGGAGCGGCTCAAATGGTATGTACAGCATCATCCCGAAAGCGACAATGAAAATTCACCCGCACATCATATTTTTTACACTACCGAAGACGCAAATCTTGTTTCCCGAAATGCTCAAAACTTTTTTGAAAATACAATACAGTTTCAGCAGACGCTCCTGTTATAAATAAAAAAACGACCTTATAAAGATCGTTTTTTTATTTGTTTATTATTCTGATACTGCCTCCTGTACAATCTCCACCCGTGTATATCGTTTGCCAAATTTTTTCGCATCTTCACGCACTGGCATCCATACATCCACTCGCCATCCGCCACTATACCGCGCGTTCATACGGTCAAGTACGATAAACACCTGATCACCGAACATATCTGGCATGCGAACCTGTGTTCCAATTTTTAAATCATTTGCCGCAACCATTCCCCAGCGAACCACATGACCACGGGCCGCAAGATACGGAGATCCATCTGTTTGATCAGGCGTACTGGAATATGCTGTAATGGTCATATACCGATCCCATGCCACAGTATATTTAGGCATTGGAATAACCTGCTCGGTGTTGTTATTGGTGTATACAGACGCCACTGTGGGAATTAAATCCTTAGAAGGAAGTGCCCCACCTTGCAACGGGAATTCAAGCGCCATGGCATTAAATTGCTGGCTCGGTGTTGCAAACACATATTGAGGAAACAGCATCTGTACCAAAAATAGGAGCGAGGCGGCAACAAACCCGGCGCGAAACCGGTGAATTGTTGTCAAGTATTCTTTGTATGACATGAGTCGCATAGAACAAAAGGAATAGCACCATCTCTATCAAAATCCGTGGCATTCCTCTTACCCTACAACCCCCTCAAAAGAGAGGGGGCTCACCATCAAGGCGGAAACAAAAAACCCGTTATCATAGTAGCGATTACGGGCATATCCAATCTCAAATTAACTGAATACAGTATAGCGTACCTGTGCGATAAAGTCAATGATTTTAAGTATCTTTTGTCTAATATTAGCCATTTTATAATAAAAGCATCGCATCGCCAAAAGAATAAAATCTATAGTGGAGTGAAATCGCCTCAGCATAGCACGAAAGTGTGGTTTCCCTGCCAAGAAACGCCGAAACAAGCATCAAAAGCGTTGATTTTGGGAGATGAAAATTCGTAATCAGGCCATCAATAATCTGAAATTCGTAACCAGGCAGAATAAAAATATCCACTTCACCCGTATACCCCCTGCCAGATAGGAGAATATCAGCACATGCTTCAAGCCCGCGAGTTGTTGTTGTGCCTATCGCAATAATACGGCTTCCCCTGCTCTTTGCTGAACAAATTTTTTGCGCAACATCATCAGGTATCTCAACATACTCGGCATGTATGGTATGATCTTCTGCTTTTTCTATCTTTACAGGCAAAAAAGTGCCTATTCCTACATGCAGGGTAATATCTAAAAATTCAATGCCTTTATGTTTTAACTTCTCTATCAATGCATCGGTAAAATGCAAACCAGCAGTTGGCGCCGCCACTGAACCATTGTTGTGTGCATACACTGTTTGATACGCTTCCCGTAATTCTTCTTCTGGCAGTGATGAATGAATATATGGCGGAATCGGCGTGTTGCCACACTGCTTGATGAGTTGAGATATGTTGTGTATGTATTCCCCAAAATCAATCGCCCATGTTGTAGAGACGCACCGTTGCTTCGTAAAACGCGCCATCGGCACCTCTCTACAATCAAATTTTACTTCCATACCATCCTTCACCCTTCCCCCGACTAAACACTCCCATCGGGAACCGTCTAATGGTCGCACCAACAAAATTTCTATCGTACCGCCAGTCAGTTTAGTCGCATACAACCGCGCAGGGAAAACCTTTGTAACATTACGCACAAGCACGTCCCCTTTTTTGAGATATTTCCCGAGGTTGTAAAAAAAATCATGATAGCGCAATCCTGCCCTTTCCACAACAAACAACCGCGCTGAATCGCGCGGATGTGCAGATTTTTGAGCAATAAAATCTTTAGGAAGATGATAATCGAATAACGAAACGTCCATATATCAAGTTTTCAAATGTCAAATTTAACAACTGACATTTGAAAACTAATAACTGGATATCACAACAACTTCCTCTCTTCTACCCCTAAATGCTGATATGCGGCAGGAGTTGCTACTCTGCCACGCGGGGTACGGTGTAAAAATCCAATCTGCATTAAAAACGGCTCATACACATCCTCTATTGTTGCTTCTTCCTCGCTTGTTGCCGCTGCAATAGTCCCTAACCCTACTGGACCGCCTTGATATTTTTCTATAATAAACTGCAAGATCTTTCTATCTACAGCATCAAGACCAAGGTGATCAATATCCAAATGCGCCAATGCCTCTTGTGTTATGCTGTGTTCCACTGTGCCATCTCCTTTGACTTGGCAATAATCACGAACCCTGCGCAAGAGACGATTTGCTATGCGAGGTGTTTTTCGTGCCCGATGAGCAATTTCCTCTGCCGCAACATCCTCAACAGGTAACGATAAAATCCGAGCAGAACGACGCACAATATCTCGCATTTCATCGTGAGAATAAAAATCTAAATGATACACACTCCCAAACCGATCTCTTAAAGGCGAAGAAATTAAGCTCGCGCGCGTTGTTGCCCCAATAAGTGTAAAATGCGGCAAATCAATTGCAACCGTCCTTGCAGAAGGACCTTTGCCAATCACAATATCTAACCGATAATCCTCCATCGCAGGATACAACACCTCTTCAATCAACCGATTCAACCGGTGAATTTCATCAATAAATAAAATATCGCCCTGCTCCAAATTCGTCAGAATAGATGCTAAATCACCAGCGCGTTCAATGGCAGGTCCGCTTGTTACCCGTATATGAGTTCCCATTTCATGAGCAATCACATGAGCAAGTGTTGTTTTTCCTAACCCAGGCGGGCCATAAAGTAACACATGCTCCAATGGCTCTTTGCGCATTTTTGCCGCTTCTATAAAAATACGGATATTTTCTTTGATTTTTGATTGCCCAATATAATCAACAAGCCAGGCCGGCCGAAGCGTCTGCTCAACATTACCATCTTCTTCTAATTCCTCGGCAACCACTACTCTTTCCATATACTTTTGGATAAGAATAAAGCGAAATCATACTATAACGATCATTATTATTGACAAATTTCTTAAGTCATGGTATCATATTTTGTCTTTTTCGTATTACATTCATCTTAACGAAAAAGCCACTGTTTTCACAAAGAAAGATCCCACAATAATCTCTAGACACGACAAGCATGGGGGTTGCGTGTGAGGGTTCTCTGGGCTCCGGCTCCGAAATGCCTCTACGTAATTCTCTTGTCTAGAGATTGTTCTGGGATTTTTATTTTTATTATAACTGCGTTGGTTGAATATTTAAGGGGACGACATCTAAAGAAGATGGCTGTTGAATTTCTTGAGGAGGAGTTGTATCTTCTGGTGGAATATTTTCTGTTGTTTCAACCCCGACTAAACATACTTCCTGCCATGGCCTATACTGGGATGTAAACACACGCGTTTTTTTTTCGCCTGAGCTATAGGTGATGTCATAGGTAAATTCAGCATTCGCGCCGTTATGCGGCCGCTCTGTGCATTTTTTCTCTCCAGGCGCGAGATCAGTTGTTTCAATAATTTTAGTTGGCGGCGGTTTTGTCACCCCCCATACCTTTGTTTCTGATTGATATACTTTTCTCCCGTCTTTTGTGCCCCAAAAATCAAAATAAATATCATCTCCAATAATACGAGTTTGAATAAGAACATAGTCACCTGTATCATTTAAAAACCGATAATCCGGAGCAGGGTCATAAATCGTTGCGTCAGTGCCTGGTCTGCCTTTTTCATCAGTATAATACGGCACCTGATAGGAATGGTTTTGCCGTTCAAGAATCGGCAGACCACTTTTAAGGGTTGCGCGGAATGTTGTTGTCCCTATTTGGCACAATCCACCTCCGTATTCAGGAATAGTTTTATTGCCTTTAATTACCAACTCTGGCAAATATCCTGATTTCGCATTGATATCTCCCAGCGCGCGTAGTAATGAAAATTCTTCCCCCGCGGGAATAAGGATACCGTGGAGCGCCTGCGCTCCAATTGCAATATTATGCCGCCGATTTTTAGGGCTCCCCTTCATGTTTGAATAACCTGTCCCTATAATTTCTTGAATACCTAAATCACTTAAAGAAATATCAGAGGTGTGTGGCAATACTTCTTTTATTTTGATTACGACATGAGTTGAGTTTTGCTCAAACATACTTTTTTCAATTTCCAACGCAGTCGCGTCACTATCTATTTCACGGCCATGTATCCCTTGATTCATCCTTTTTAATGCCATGGTTACAGGATCAATTTCAAACTTTGGTTCCTGGGGGAACACTCTGATTGCTTTTTCCAATGTTTGAGATGCATATTCACGAAACGCATCCCTGTTTATAACCAACATCGCTTTTTCTTGAACATTCTCTGATGTATCGGTAGACAGCGCGCCGACGTTTTCACTGGTATCTGGTACAAAGTCAAGCCATTGACGAAATACTTTTTGCGGTATGAGCCATGACTTTTTTTCAAATATCAGGGTCAGCGACTCCAACTCCATAACACGCTCAACAGCTGGCAGAAGAGCGCGGATCTGTTCTGCGTTCACATGAGAAGACTCATTCTTCTGTTTTAGTTGAACAGGGCCAAACGATGTTGAGGCGATCGCATACTTAAAATCCTGCAAAAAAAGTTCTTTATCAAAAATCCATCCATTTTCCTCTGGCACAATATCAACCCTTGCACGATCATTCGCAAACGCGAGAGAAGCATTGCGGGCAGGGTGTTCCAAATCTCCAAAATTTTCCTTTAAAACATTCACTATCACATTCTCATGTATGATATAGTTAAGAGGAATTTTTTTTCCGAATAATAAAACCTGCGCTTTTTCTCCAAATCGCGCTATGCTATCGCCACGTCTTCCGATACGCCATGCGTATTCAATACTGTCTTCTACATTAAAATGAAACACCTCCTGTGAAATATCAGGATCAAATGGAGCAACATTCACTGGCGGAAATGCGATAGCTCGATCGCCAAATGTTACAACAATGCCCTGCTCGTTATAGGGTCGAAGAACATCTATAAGAAGATGTTGGGCTTCTTCTTTTGTTTTTCCCCCCAGCGTGTACGCTCCAACCGAAACGCCTGGAGCAATGGTATTAGTATAACGAGCGGCGTATCCATAGATAATAGCCACTGTAACCCCTCCAACTATAACAAAAGCTCCTGCAAGGAGCATGACTATCATTTTCCAATTTCGCGCACGCGCTTTTTCATGTTCTTTCGTCTCCATAATCATTCTGATTCAAGCAATAACGTATTGAGAATATGCTTTGGATCCACTTGCAGGGGGTGAGTATACGGTTGAGAAGAAAGCATTGCATATACTGTAGCGCCAGAAACGCTATCCTCGGGTATATCTCGTTTTGGCCAATACAGAATCTCCCCCTCGCGAGTGCGAATCACAACATAATAATCATCAAATCGTTCAATCACCCCCACAATCATAGGAATCATTATTAAGAATACCCCTCCTCAACGGTGATGTCTAAAGATTTTTTTTGTTCATGCGCTTTCGGCAAGCGAATAATGAGCACTCCATTTTTAAACACAGCAATTGCGCGATGGGATGACACAATAACAGGCAAAATAATGGTGCGTGAAAAACCTCCCCAATGACACTCGCGAACCACATATTCAGTAACTCCAAAATCATCTACCCGTTCCCTGCCGCCTCGAATGATTACCATATCATTGTTCACTGTAATGTCAATGTGTTCAGGCCGCACTCCTGCGATCGGCGCGCGAATCACAATCTCTGTTGGCGTATGGAATACATCAACAGATAAATATCCCTCCTCGCTCTCATTAACCATCACCCACTCATCAGACGACGCGCGTGGTTGAGTAAACGCGCGTTCTGAATTATCATTTTGCTCATCATGCGCTGTGTCTTTTTTTGTAAATAAATTTTTTATGAGATGCAATCCGCTATTCATATAGTGATAGTATAGAAAACAGCTGAATAAAACGCAACTAAAGCCATATCTCATATTAAAACACTAATATAAAATAACCGCTTTTATGGCGGTTATTTTATATGTAGCCCCTAGGGGAATCGAACCCCTGTTTACAGGATGAAAACCTGCCGTCCTAACCATTAGACGAAGGGGCCTTGATTTCATGTGTATAATACCTTTTCGTCTCATCTAAACATAAGCAAGGATAACGAAATCCTCATATCAAGTCAACTATACTTTACCGCAAAACAAAATTCCGTTAATGTGGGAAGTATTATGATCATCCTTGGGATTGAATCATCATGTGACGAAACAGCAGCATCCATTGTGCAAGAAACCAATGGTGATATTGCTATTCTCTCAAACATCATATCATCACAGGTGGAAATTCACAGTAAATTCGGTGGTGTGGTGCCGGAGGTCGCAGCGCGAGAGCATATAAAAAACATCGTTCCCGTCATTGATAAAGCTATAAGCGAGGCAGGTATTATAAAAGATGATATTGATGCCATTGCGGTTACTCAAGGTCCCGGGCTTATTGCCGCACTCCATATTGGTGTAGAAACAGCAAAAACACTGGCATTGGCATGGAACAAACCGCTTATTCCGATAAACCACATGGCAGGGCATATTTACTCAACACTAAAAAATGTTGATGATTTTCAGTTTCCGGTTCTCGCGCTGTTGGTATCTGGTGGACATACGCAATTAGTTCTGATGAAGCAGCATTATGATTTTGAAATTATTGGAAGCACAGTAGACGACGCAGTCGGCGAAGCATTTGATAAAATCGCAAAACTCCTAAGACTCCCCTATCCCGGCGGCCCGGCTATCGAAAAGGAGGTCTCGTTGTATACCCCCTCTCCTATAATAGGAGAGGGCAGGGGTGAGGTATTACAACATTCAGACCTCTCCCTACCCCCTCCTACCTTAGGGGGGGGAGAAATAAAATTCCCTCGCCCGATGATTGACTCTCCTGATTTCAATTTTAGTTTTTCCGGACTTAAAACTGCTGTCCGATATTTTATAGAAAAAAATCTTAACTATGATCGCGCGCAAGTAGCGTATGAATTTCAAAACGCGGCTATTGATGTATTAGTTATAAAAACCCTGCGAGCAGTGGAACAGTACCATGTAAAAACATTGGTTGTCGGTGGCGGTGTCGCGGCAAACAAACATCTCCGAAACCAACTCACAGAAAAACTGAAAACTGAAAACCAAAAATCGAAAACTGATCTCCGCTTCCCTCTCCCTGGCACCTCGGCCGACAACGCCGCCATGATCGCCATCTCCGCCGTGATTAAAATAAAATATGCAAAAAATAAAACCGATTGGAAAACAATAACCGCAAACCCGAATTTACCACTGATATAAAAACCACTTAGTTCGCATTGCAAATCGGAAAAAAGATATAAAGAGTGTTGACCAATACTTATTGATAAAACCGCTAAAAATCGCTACTCTATAGTGGTATGAAAAAGACCTCACAACAATCTCTCCAGAAACGAGCGGAATTGCCAAAGCAATATGATCCGCAAAAAATTGAAGACAGCATATATAGGCACTGGGAGCAGTCAGGATTTTTTAATCCAGATCATTGTTTAGGGGAAAAAACAAAACCATTTTCTTTAATGATGCCTCCGCCGAATGCAACCGGAGTGCTTCATCTTGGTCATGCTATGGAGAATTCTCTACACGATGTGATTGTTCGGTATCACCGCATGAAAGGAGAAAAAACACTGTGGGTGCCTGGGGTGGATCACGCCGCTATTGCCACGCAGAATAAGGTGGAAAAATTGATCGCGCAAGAAGGAAAAACCCGACACGATTTAGGGCGCGAAAAATTTTTAGAACGCGTGGATCAGTATGTTGAAGAATCAAAAATAACCATAGAACATCAACTGCGAAAATTAGGCGCAAGTTGCGATTGGTCGCGGGAGGCATATACTATGTCCCCTATTCTTACGAAATGCGTGCAAGAGGTGTTTGTAAATATGTATAACGATGGATTAATTGTGCGCGGCAACCGATTAGTCAACTGGTGCCCGCGCTGCGAATCCACTCTTGCAGATGATGAGGTAGAGCATACGGAGACAGAAGGAAAATTATATTACATTGAGTATCCGATAAAAGATTCAAAAAAACATATCACCGTCGCAACCACGCGTCCAGAAACCATGCTCGGCGATACCGCAGTTGCAGTGAATCCTCAAGACGAGAGATATAAACATCTTATTGGCAAAACAGTTATCCTTCCGCTTGCAAACCGTGAAATTCCAATCATTGCGGACAGACATGTGAACCCAGCATTCGGGACTGGTGCAGTAAAGGTAACTCCTGCGCATGATTTTAATGATAACCAAATCGCCAAGCGACATAAACTTGAATATATCAATATCTTCAATCCCGACGGCACCCTTAATGAACATGGCGGCAAGTATCACAATTGGACTGTTGCTGACACACGAAAATTGGTTATAGAAGAATTAGAACAGCGCGGTCTTTTAAAAAAAACAAAAAAGCACACGCATAATGTGGGACATTGTTATCGTTGCGATGCAGTGGTTGAGCCGTACCTTTCTTTGCAATGGTTTATTAGCGTGGATAAACCAGCTGTTGTATGGAAAGGAAAAAAACGAACCCTCAAAGAAATTGCGCTTGATGTAATAAAATCAGGAAATATTGAAATAATGCCTGCACGGTTTAAAAAAACATATTTCCACTGGATAGATAATTTACAGGACTGGTGCATTTCCCGCCAAATTTGGTTTGGACACAGGATACCGGTGTGGTATTGCCAAATGTCAAATGCCAAATGCCAAATGTCAAAACCTATCGCAAGTATAGAACCGCCTAAAAAATGCAAGCACTGTGGGAGCACCACATTTACCCAAGACCCGGACACATTAGACACATGGTTCTCGTCTGCCTTATGGACCTTTTCGACGTTGTTGGATAAAAAAATAAAAAAGGGAGAACTGCTACACGAATGGTTGAAACGTTCGCCTGATTTTAAGATATTTCATCCGACATCTGTCATGGCGCCTGGATACGAAATTTTATTTTTTTGGGTTGCGCGCATGATTTTAATGACAACCTATAACACCAAACAAGTCCCATTTAAAACTGTGTATCTTCATGGCATGGTGCGGGATAAAGAAGGCAAAAAAATGTCCAAGTCATTAGGAAACGGCATTGACCCTGTAGAAATGATAGAAAAATATGGCACAGATGCATTGCGTTTATCACTGATTATCGGCTCAACCCCGGGCAATGACATGAAAATGTATGAAGAAAAAATCGAAGGATTTAGAAATTTTATTAACAAACTCTGGAATATTTCACGTTTTATTCTTACAACCGTTGATACCCCACGGTTGATAGAAAAAAAACCAAAAACACAAACAGTAAGTGATGAATGGATTTTGGCAGAGCTGGATATACTTGTTCGTGATGTTACCAAACACATGGATAATTTTGAATTTTCGCCGGCCGGAGAAAAACTGCGTGAATTTACCTGGGATAAATTTGCGGATTGGTACGTGGAGATTGCAAAAATTGAACAAAATAAAGATGAAATACTTTTATACATTTTACAAATACTCTTGCGTCTCTGGCATCCGTTTATTCCGTTTATTACGGAAAAAATTTGGGGGGAATTAAATACCCCCCCCCACCCCCTCCTTGTAAAGGCGGGGGAACGTCGCCCCCCTCTCCTTTACAAGGAGAGGGCTGGGGTGAGGTCTTCGTCGTTGTTGCTTGCCACCTCTTACCCTCAAACAACCACTATCAGAACCTCCCCCACCATTAAACATCACGCCGTCATCCGCGATATCATCACCGCCATCCGCAACGCGCGGGCAGAGTTAAAAGTGGAACCGTCACAAATCGTATCTGTAAAAACGACCCCCGAGGGCGTCTCTACAAACAGAACTCTCATTGAAAAACTTGCTCGCATAAAATTTACTACTCAAACTCAAACAAACACCCAGGGCCACACTATCCATGAACACGGCATCTCTCTCACCCTCCACATCCCGCGTGATAACAAAAAAATCAATAAAGAAAAAAAAGAATTAGAAAATTACATCAAGTCACTTGAACAAAAACTTGCAAACCAAGAATTCCTCACCAAAGCGCCCACATCCGTCATCTCCACAGAACGCACAAAACTGAAAGAAGCCCAAGAAAAGCTGGAAAAACTATAATCCCCCATTTAGTATGATCGTATGCAAGAAATAAATCTTGAACAATTTCACCAACTAAAACAAAAAACTGAACAGCAATATAAAGAAATACACCATGTATATTGCCCCGCCCTGAAAGATACTATTGTTTTTAACTCTAACGGCTTTCACCATCTACGGTATGATTCTACCCGCGCAGAACGAAGTAAACGCACTCAAATGAACAAATTTAGATGCCTTCCAGATGCGATAACAATTCTTAAAAAATCCACGACCATACAAGAATATCGCCGAAGCTTGTGTACGATAGGGGAATCTGATAAAAATGGCTTAAAAAAAACTAACATTGTGGAATGGTTTGCATGCTTTGCTATTGTCAGCTTCACAAATCATACACGAATCAAAGTTATTATACGAAGAATAGGAGGCAATGCTGGTCAATACCACTTTTGGAGTGTTATGCCCTTTTGGACATTAGGCAATAATTCCAAAATTATTGGCCCCAAAGACATAGAAGATGCTTAAGATAAACAAAAAAATCCTCAGATATGGGGAAATATAGTGTGCTTGCTTTTCGGCTTATGGTCCCTTACGGGTTTAGCCGAACGGGGCTTTCGCCCACAAGCACATATACAGTATATACCATTTCTATAAAATGTCAACATCAAAAAATAAATAAGACAACTTCTGTAATGCTACTGCTCTACAAAATAAACATACAATAAAAATAACCCAGCAAACAGCAACGGAGCAAGCCAGATGGCTATTTTAAATTCTTTACTATAACAACCTCGTTCGCGTCTTTCCTCTTTCAATTTTCTTAAAAGCCACCAAATAGGTATATACATAGTATGTAGTGTCGTTTGAATAAAATTGCTGTTTGGGGCATATCTCAAAAATAATCTTTGCTAAAGCCCCCACTCACATCAATGCATTAAAGACGTGTATATATAGACATCACATTATGAAATAGCATTGATCCATCCACCGGAATGGCGGTCTGCTTGTCCTTCGCAGAGAAAAGTCCTCAATGTATCTACGGATACATCTGCGGTTTTTCTCCGCTCCAGGACTGCGCACCCCATCCATTCCTGTGGCGACTCAAGTGCTATTTCATAATATGGTGTCTATAGGTGATTTGAGATATTTTATACTTTACCATGGAAAACTTCTCATGAACAATCCTAAATAGAGAAATTCAAAGTCGCTTACGTTGAGCAAGCTCCGTGTCAACACAGGAGATCATTATCCCTAAAATAACAATCATCCAAAACAATACAGACAAATCGTTTTTAAAATACGGGGTGTCTACAAGGCCATGGACTAATATGGCTATCATGGCGCAGAATGCGGCCAATACATAGATATCTTTTGTCCGCGCAAACGCTTGCATTACCTTTACAAGCCACATCACTACAAACAATAAAAACCCAAATAACGCACTCCTCCCCGCCTCAACTGCCATGGTCAAATACAAACTGTGTGGCAAATGAAAATCTAACAAATAGTAAGGTAGTGTGAAGAGATCAGGCGCAGTATAATACAACTGCCAAAAACTATACTGAAACTGCCCCAGCCCAATACCTGTCAACGGCTGACGAGAATCATGCTCGATAAGATACAACGCGCCCTGCCACAGCTCTTTGCGCATGGAAATTGAATCAACTTTAAAAAAATTATTATAGTGGCCGCTAAAAGATACCGCCCCAAACTGCAACGCGGTAACAATACCAATAACACAGAGACCAAGAACCCCTACTTTCCACATCCAGCGTACTGGCATACACACAATAAACATAAGAGCCGCTACCGCCAACGCCACAAAACCACCGTATGAATCAGTTAATTGTAATGTACGGATAAAAACAAGCATTAAAATAATCCAATACACAACAAACCTGCGAGGATAAAAAACGCGTTTCCTGTGCTCCCATACAAAAGCACATCCCAAAAAAAGAATTGGCACAAGATAAAGAGCAACATAATTTGGTGTTTCAAAATATGATGCCAGTCGCCCTGAAACAACACCGTTTTGCCCACCTCCAAAGAGGCCATAGACAGACATGATAATGGCAGAAACAAGCATTCCCATGACAATGCTTTTTCGTATTCTCTCTACGGGATAGTAAAAAATTAAACTCCCGATTGCCAGTATCAAGATAATCGGATCAAAAAACCATGCTTTGATAATGCCCATACCACGGGGTCCACCATATAGTCCGGCAATCAATGTTGGAATAAGCCATATCATAAGCGCAGGAAGGTACAGTTTCCACATCTGCCACACTCTTCGCCCCCATTGGGCAATAATATGAGCAAAAGATTCTTGACGATGATACCATAATCCTGCACCAATACGGCCAATCACAAATCCGTATATACCAAATTCTAAAACCGTTGAGGGGATACCGATGACTTCAAACCGTATTAAAAAAAGATGGATACCTGCGATAACGCCGAAAAGAGCAAGTATCGGTCGTTTCCATGCCAATACGCCAATACCGCAGGCCCATATTATCCCTATTCCTAAAAATAAACTCATATTTCTTTCGTTAAGGTATCCATGGTTTTCCGCGCCGAACCATCCCATGAAAATTCTTGCGCGCGAGTATATCCCTTTTGGATAAACTCTATCCTTGACTCATCATCAAGAAACACCCGCAATCCACGTGCGATCTCGCCCACGCTTTCTGAATCCACAAACACTGCACTATCACCAGCAACTTCTTGATGCGCGCCGCCTTTGGAGGTGATTACCGGACAGCCACATGCCATTGCCTCAAGTATCGGCATCCCACATCCTTCGTATAACGTTGGGAATACTAATGCGATTGCATTTTGATATAACACTACTAATTCTTCTTGCAATACCGAGGGTATAACACGAATATTAGGATGGTTCAATTTGTTGGCGAATTCTTCGTAGCCATGCCCGGGGTTGCCGACGAGAACCAACCCCGTCTCTACGTCGCTGTCGATTACGCCAGACCTCTCCCCACCCCCTCCTACCTTAGGAGAGGAGGCGCCGACGAACTCTACAAACGCGTCAACAATACGAGAAATATTTTTTTTGTGTTCAAGCCGACCGACGAAGAGGAAATACGAACCTGATGAAAGCGACGACACCTCCCCCAGCCACCTCTCTCCAACCCTCTCCTTATAAAGGAGAGGGGGAACGACGACGGCATCACGCGGTGTAAAAATCTTTTGGTCAATCCCATGATGCACAACGTGGATATCTAAATCACGCATCACGGGATACAATGCTAACAATTCCTGTTTTACAAATTCCGTTGGCACTAATACAACTGCACGTTTTTTTATAATTCTCCGAATCCCCAATTCCAATACTCGTATTTGTTTTTGAGAATACCATTCTGGATGCCTTCTAAACGCAACATCGTGCGCCATAGTAACCACGCGCTTTGGAGTTATAGGCGGTAAAATATGCGATGGCACAAATAAAACATCTGGCGGATGCAAAAGCATTTCTAATGACAAACGAAACTGGGTCCAGCCGAAACGAAATGGCCAACGAAGATGCACCGTAGAGGCGGGGTTTCCGCCCCTCCGTGAATACAAAATAATCTCGTGCTCTGCGCCGAGATCAAGTAAGTGCTTTACAATATTATAACTATACCACTCCACGCCGGTGCGATGTTCCATTTCGCCACGGGAAAAATCAATACCAACACGCATAGAATCACCAAATTTCAGTTTTCAAATTTCAAATATCCACGAAACAGCACATTTGATAATTGACAATTGAAAACTGACATTTGTTTATTTATTATTCTGTCACCCGAAACACTTCATCCACACTTGTCTCACCTGTTAACGCTTTCAATATACCATCCTGTGCCATGGTTACCATGCCTTGAGCGCGCGCAATGTCCCTCATTTCAGCTTCAGATACATGCTGTTCGCTGATAGCTTTTTCAATATCATCACCAACTTGAAAAATTTCATACACACCAACTCTGCCTTTATACCCCATACCTTGGCATGCCTCGCATCCGACTGCCTTATAAAATATGTTCTCTGTTTTCAATTCTGCCTTTTCCGCGTCTGGTAACTCTGATAATAACTTTTCTACTCGCTCTTGTGTATCAGGCACAAGAGAGGTTTGTTTCTTACACTTCTCGCATAATTTTCGCACCAGTCGCTGTCCAATCACGGCATTAAGCGAAGGCCCCAATAAAAACGGCTTTACTCCCATGGCAAGAAACCGCGGAATAGCGCCTGCGGCGTCGTTGGTATGGAGAGTAGATACAACTAAATGACCCGTTAATGACGCGTTGATTGCAGTATCTGCTGTTTCCAAATCACGCAATTCACCAACCATCACAATATCAGGATCCTGGCGCAAAATAGAGCGCAAGCCCGCGGCAAAGGTGTACCCTTTACCCACATCTACCTGACTTTGGTTAATGCCTTTTAATTTATATTCTATCGGATCCTCTAATGTAATGATTTTCGTTTCTGAATCATTTAACTTATTGATGATGGCGTATAATGTTGTTGTTTTTCCTGATCCGGTAGGGCCGGTTGTAACAATCATGCCATTGGGGCGGGCAATCTCTTTTTCAAGCAAGACATACGCGCTTCCGCGTAACCCCAGTGCCTCAAATTTATGCGCGGCGTGAGATGAACGCAACAGCCGCATTACCACACTTTCCCCAAACGCGGTTGGAATGGTTGAAACACGGACATCCACAGCATCATCTTTTAAACGAATTGTAATACGACCATCTTGGGACTTAGTCGTAATATTAATTTTCATTTTTGAAACTAATTTTATTCTGGAAATAACCTGTTGCCATGTATCGCTCGGGAGCTCGGCAACTTCATGCAAAATACCATCTATACGATACCTCACCACAATACGATTTTCTTCTGCCTCAATGTGGACATCCGAAGCATCACTTTTGAGGCCTCCTGCTAAAATCATAGCCACTTTATCAGTCATCTGCACTTGGGCAAGCGCGTTAGTTAAATCCTTTAATGTATGAATTTTTGCCTGGAATTGAGATAAAACATCTTCGCTAATTGTTACATCATCTGAAAACACAATCTTTTTGGGAAGACGAGCATATAATTTCATTGCCTCTTCCCATGAGTGCTGACTGGTGAGCATGATATCCACTTTAATAGCGCCGTTATTGGAAAATTGCTTAATAAATTCTTGTACATTATGTTCGTCGGGATGAACTGCCACTATTTTGCGGATATGCATTTCCTGAAAAATACACAAAACGCCAAGCGCACGGGCCTGGGACTCGTCAATCAATGACAGCGCATCCTGATCAATCGGGAAATTCTCAAGGTTAATATATCCAAATCCCAAGTCAGCGGCATGCACCTGTGCCTCCTGCTCCTGTCGCTTTAGTTCTATCTGTTTCATTTTTTCAGATAATGCGACATCTGCATTTTTTTGAATCATGGCGCTTCCATCAGACATATAAAACTTTGCATCAGAGAGCATGCCTATGCCCCTTGATGGAGTAACTGTGTAATATTCGCGACTTCCTGCTTTAAACGATCATCGTTATGCAGGGCTGCTGTAATTTTTTGATACGCATGCATGGCAGTTGTATGATCCCTGCCGCCCATATCCTGCCCAATTGCGGGATAGGAAGCATCAACTTCTTCTCGTAACAAGTACATTGCTACCTGGCGCGGAACAACTAATTCCTTCTTTCTACTTGATCCGACAAGTCCGTCAATTGGGACGTCATAATAGCGAGCTACAATTTCTATCAATTTTCGCGGGGTTACCGCCCCGCGCGCGGGATTCAGCGCAAGCGATGCAATAATCTCTTTTGTGGTCTCTATGGTGGGAGGATAATTAAATACCTGATGGTGCGCAATAATTTTATTTAACGCGCCCTCCAGTTCCCTAATATTATTTTGGATATTTGAGGCAACATATTCCAATACTTCTTGTGACATGACGCACCCTTTTTCTGAACACTTTGATGAGAGTATCGCGATTCTTGTTTCAAGATCAGGAAATGAAATATCCGCGATCATCCCCCATTCAAACCGAGAAAGCAAACGATCAGGTAATGCGCCAATAGCTTTAGGCGGACGATCTGATGTCATGACTATCTGCTTATCTGCCTGATGAAGCGCCTCAAATGTATAAAAAAATTCTTCCTGTGTTTGTTCTTTACCAGTAATAAATTGGATATCATCTATCAATAATACATCAGGGCTTCGGTAAATAAGTTTAAATTCTTTTGTTTTTCCCTCTTTCAGTGCCTGAACAAAATCATTGGTAAATTTTTCAGATGTAACATATAACACATTTGCGTGAGGGTTCCTCATCCTCACATAATGGGAAATAGCCCTCATCAGATGGGTCTTCCCAAGCCCCACACCGCCATACAAAAATAATGGGTTATATTTTTTCCCTGGCATCTCGGCTACGGAAAAACTTGCCGCGTGAGCAAGCTCATTGCCCTTTCCCACGATAAAATTATCAAATGTGTACCGCACATCTACCGATACGTCTGCGCGAACATCTCCATGAGAACTTGCTGTTCGGACATAGGGAGCCAGTGTCTCATGCGAAGATACGAGTTCTTGTTTTACATTTCCCTGCTTGTCATGAGTAACGATATGGTATGAAACTTCTCGCACTACATTATCAGTCAGATGCTGTAATGCTTTTAAAATTGATTTATGATATTTGTTTTCAAGCCACGACTTTGTAAATGCGTTCGGAACCGCGACAATTATCTTTTGCTGGGAGATATCCGCAATAAACGTGTTTTTAAACCACGTTGTAAAATTTGCGCGAGAAAGAGATACTTCCAGCTCACCAAGTGTCGCTTGCCAAAGTTGTTCCGGTGTCATAGCTCCTCGTATAAATAATGCATTGCACTCGCCATCATATCATGGGCTGTAGAAAAATAAAATCATCTCTTCCTGTTCATGGACTGTGATTTGCATGTGGATAACATCTCTTGCGTTTTATTCCTGAATATACATATTACAGATACCTTTTTCGCGGCTTGCCAAAAAGCTCATTATCTATTACTATCAGAGCCATCACTCTTTCATTCTTTTTTATATGTCTGTACCACCAAAACGCCACAGTTCTTCGCAAACACGGAGACGCAGAACACATGATGTCCTTGCGAAAAAAACACTTGGGCCGTGCTCCTCTTGCGGAAAACCCAAACAACCACACCGCGAATGCTCTTTTTGCGGCACCTATCGCCCTCAATCATAACGGGCTTATGTCAACACGCCATCTTGCGCGTACCATCGCGCTTCAAACGCTGTATGAATGGGATTTTAACGGGAAACGAAACGACCGTATCTCTGAATTTTTAATATACAACAAATCCCAATTCGGGCCAGGGTTAGATGACGGTGATTTTAGCAAACACCTTGTAGATGGTGTTATAGCTGAATGCGCTGTCATTGATCCAATTATTGAACAATACGCTCCAGAATGGCCCATTGATCATATCACGGTTGTAGATCGCACGATTCTGCGTATGGGCATTTTTGAACTCTTGCACTGCCCTGATATTCCCCCACGCGTCGCCATCAATGAAGCTATTGAGCTTGGCAAAGCATTTGGCGGAGAGTCATCAGGGAAATTCATCAATGGTGTATTAGGATCGTTATATAGTGATTTTTTAGCATCCGGAAAAATTATTGATTCTAAAGAACAACAGGAGAGTACTACTCCAATAGAAAAATAATTTTTTACTCGCCTTTATCTGTTGATTGCCTATCCTTATACAGGACAGATGATCAATAGACAACGACGAACATGCGCTCCATGAAAGAAAAAAATATCCCCCAACTTGAAACAGTTATTGGCGTCCATTTTGCCAACCCAGAACTCTTGAGGCAAGCAATGGTCCACCGCTCGTATTTAAACGAAAATCCCTCATTTGAACTTGACCATAATGAACGACTCGAATTTTTAGGAGACGCGGTGCTGGAGCTGGTTGTTACAGAATATCTCTATCAAAATTATGATAACCCTGAAGGAGAACTCACCAACTGGCGCGCCGCTTTGGTAAACGCGAAAATGTTAGGCGATATTGCTCAAGAACTTAAATTTAATAATTTTTTATATCTTTCTAAAGGAGAATCAAAAGACGCGAACACCAAAGCACGGCAGTATATCCTTGCCAATGCAGTCGAGGCGATTATCGGCGCCATCTATTTAGATCAAGGATATGGGGCGGCGCAAGCATTTATCACTGCCTCAATCCTTGCGCATCTGCCTAAAATTTTAAAAGAAAAATTATACATAGACCCTAAAACACGATTTCAAGAGGCGGCACAAGAATATATGGGTATTACGCCATCATACCAAGTCCTGCACGAAGAAGGACCTGATCATTCAAAGACCTTTCGAGTTGGCGTATTTTTAGGAGATGACATAGTTGCAGAAGGAACAGGGTCATCAAAACAAGAAGCTCAAGTCGCGGCCGCAGAAAAAGGAATTGAGGTAAAAGGGTGGTAGTATCTCTGTGCATCCAATATCCCGACGTTGTGTCGGGATATTTTTTTCACAGATCGTTTTTTCTTTCTGCCTTTTTCTGTGATAAGATTTCAGTGTGTTAATTCCTATGTATTTAAAACAGCTTTCAATCCAAGGATTCAAATCGTTTGCGAATAAAACAGTGCTTGAATTTCGCCCCCCTCCCCTACCTTACCAAGAGGGAAATTCCAAGGGTATCACTGCAATTATTGGACCCAATGGCTCTGGAAAATCAAATATCGCAGACAGCATCAGATGGGTGTTGGGTGAACAAAGCTTAAAATTGTTGCGCGGAAAAAAATCAGAAGATGTTATTTTTGGAGGATCTCAAAAAACATCCCGCCTTTCACGCGCAGAGGTTACTATTGTGATTGATAATTCAGATCGCTCTGCTGACATTGGATATGATGAGTTGATGATTACCCGACGACTGTATCGCAATGGCGAAAGCGAATACCTGCTCAATGGCGCGCCTGCCCAGCTCTCTGCTATCCAGCTCCTTCTTGCCCAAACTCACATCGGCCAAAAAAACTACGCTGTCATCGGACAAGGCATGATTGATGCTGTTCTTGTTTCTAATCCTCATGATCGCAAAGAATTTTTTGACGAGGCAACCGGCGTAAAACCGTTTCAAATCAAACGCGACACTGCCGCACGAAAACTCACACGCGCTACCCAATCATTAGAAAAAACCAATCTTCTACTTCATGAAATAGAACCCCGTTTAAGGTTATTAGACCGCCAGGTAAAACGCTGGCATCAGCGCGAAGAAATAGCGCAACAACTCCATGAATTAGAGCAATCATATTATGGATACCTATGGCATACGCTGAACACGGAACTAAAACATGAAACAGCGCTTACACAAGAACTACAAACACAGTTAGACCACGGCACGCATGCTCTACGCGCGTTACAAAAAAATTTTGACGATCTCTCAAATGTCACATCATCAGAAAATTTTGAAACGCTACAAGCACAGCAACGCGCTATGCACCATCATATCCATACCGTACACCAGGAAAAAATTCGTATAGAACAATCCTACGAACACCAACTTGAAGCCCATGGTCAGGGAGATATCGCGTGGGTCCATAAACGCGCCCAAGAAATACAAGATCTCCTCACACAAACTGAATCCAATGTGCATGAACTCAACGCCCAGCAAAAACACATTACTCTTCTACTCAAAACAGACAACGAAGAAGAGAAAAAGATTCATGAAAGAATCATATATCATAAAGAAAGCATGAAGCGCATAGAGGGAATGCTTCACGCACTTTCTCCTCAAGAACTCCAACAAGAGCTCAATGCGCTTATCCAAGAGCATACTGCACTTGCTCATGAAACAGACCACACAACAATCAAACGAAAAATGACTGCCATTGTACAACGCTTAAAAATGCTTGTAGAAAAAATTTCTCCAAAACAACAACACAGCGCGCACGAGCTGGTTATCGCCCAGCGCGAACTTGAACAATTCTTTACCGAACGAGAGCATGTTACACAAAGAATCCAAGGCCACCAACTTGAACACAACACTGTTACAGAAAAACTCCAGCTCACAAAAGAACAGTATGAACAACTTCACAACCAATTAAAAATTCTCAAAACAAAACTCCAGCTTGCAGAAGAAAAAACGCCGCAATCAACAGAAAAAATAAAAGAACAACTTTCTACCATAGAAACGCAACTTTCCCAATTACAAAAACAGATGCTGGACATTGAACAAAAAATCTCTGAGACGTATAAAGCAGATCAACGACGCAGTGCCGAAATGGCACGCCTGCAAGCCACAATGCGAGACCATTCCGACACGAACCATCAAAAAGAAGCCCTCATCAATGAGCGCCGCATAACGAGTGCCCGACTTGAACAAAAGAAAGAGGATGTAGAAAATGAAATGAAGCAAGAATTAGGGATAGAGCGATATACTCATATTGTAAAAATCAAACGTAGAGACGGGGACCCCGTCTCTACGACCGATGTATTCCCCCACATCCAACGTCTGCGTAAACAATTAGAGCACATTGGCGAAGTAGATGAAACCATTGTTAGTGAACATACTGAAACACAGGATCGGTTTGTTTTTTTATCAGAGCAATCAAAAGATCTTCATTCTTCAATAACTCATCTTCAACGCATTACCCACGAGTTAGATGAAAAAATAGAAACGCAATTCGCGCAAAGTTTTAAGCATATCAATCAGCATTTTAGTCATTACTTTAAAACTCTATTTGGCGGAGGTAAAGCATCACTGTCTTACCAAAGAAATAAAGATGAACAAAAAACAATGAACAAAAAACAAGATACTCCGCACACTACAAATCATTATCTGACTGACAAAAATGAGGAACCCGAAACCCAAAACCCAACACCTGAAACCATCATTGAAATCACCGCCTGTCCGCCGAATAAAAAAGTTACTAATATCATGGCATTATCAGGAGGGGAACGATCGCTCACTGCCATTGCATTGCTCTGCGCCATCATCGCATCCAACCCCGCGCCTTTTATTGTACTTGACGAAGTTGATGCCGCGCTGGACGAAGCAAATTCCGAGCGCTTTGCCGCCATTTTGGAAAACCTTTCCCACCTTACCCAATTTATTGCCATTACCCACAACCGATCAACTATGCATAAAGCACATCTTTTGTATGGCGTTACCATGAATGAAGATGCCTCATCTCGCCTTTTTTCAGTCAAACTTGAAGAAGCGCTTGCGCATTGACAAAAAACTGTAAAATAGATATTGTAGGTTCGTTTATTAAAGATATTCTTTTTTGTAATTGACACGGATGCATAATGGACTATTCGGTCTTATGAATAAGAATACAGTATCATCGTATGGTAGCACTCAAGCTCCAGCGAGTAGGGAGGCATAAAACCCCTCACTTCCGCATTATCGCGATAGATAAAACACGCAACCCTCAAAGCGTTGCTAAAGAAATACTCGGGCACTTTGATCCGCGTAAAAAACAAGAAACACTTGTATTAAAAAAAGAACGCATTGAATACTGGATTTCCCAAGGCGCGCAACCAACTGGTTCTGTGCATAATATCTTAGTAGATGCCGGCATTATCAAAGCAGAGAAAAGAAAAGTAACCCCAGCGTACAAAAAACCAATTGACGCTCCAGCGCAATCATGATATACTATCTACTGTGTAACACAGTAGGAAATGTCGATCCGAACTGTTACGATACTGTTTACAATTTATACTGATCAAACATGTTGCTCCCCTTATCAGGAAGAATCTCACCTCTCCAAAGGATGCGTGACATGCGTGATCACACGAACTGAATGGCAGACCAAGATCAGCAATTCTTAGACATCGTTGTCAAAGCGTTGGTTGACCATCCTGAAAAGGTTGAAACAACTCGCACTGTTGACGAAATGGGAGTTCTCTTAACTCTCAAGGTGGACCCACAAGATATGGGCCAAATCATCGGCCGGCAAGGTCAAACTGCACGCGCCATCCGCACATTATTGCGTGTTGTCGGTGCAAAAAACAATGCCCGTGTTAATCTTAAAATCGTTGAACCGGAAGGCGGTCGCATGCTACGCGAAACAAACGAAGAGATTGATACCAGCGCAGTTGATGATTTAAAAATATAATATATCAAAAAACAGAAAATCCCGAAAAGGGATTTTTTGTTTTAACGTTACTATGCAAATTATTTGACACTCATTATCATATACACATACAATATCACCATCCTTACTCTTTAATATCCACAACCTATGGGGGAACGACCAGAATATATGCCACCAGGCATAGCAGAATCTATAGAAAACGCGGGTGATATTGTAAAAAAATATGCAAATAAGGCGATAGAATACGCGCGCGACAATATCAGAAAACGATTTGAAGAAGAGACCGACAATCCAGAAAATAACTTAGAATATCATCGGCGAGACCATACCGATGCAGTTTTACGACGTGTTGATGCTATTTTGAATACACTCAAAGCATCACTCAAAGAAATGGCACTGGGGAAAGTAGCTGGGGCATTTCATGATACCGTACAAAATTGGGTAGAAACGCCGGATGCAAACACAGGCGTGCCCAAACGAAAAAGATTTATTGGTGATAATGAAAAAGCAAGCGCAGAGGAGGCATCTGCTTTCATGAACGAAACAAATAAAGATGGGATAGACGTTTTTAGCGCAGACGACATTAAGCAAGTCGTGGAGGCAATTATGGTAACAGTTCCCGGATTCAATGGGAAAACAGTTATTCAGCCCGGCTTGCAGAAGGACTCGCCTCTCGTTGTACTCACTATAGCGCTTGCCGACCTTGGAGCGGCTGGAATGGATGGGGCTGAACAATACCTGAAAGAAGGAGATGAAAATTTTAGAGAAGAAAATCTTGATATCGCCCGAGCTATAGAAAACGGACAGTCCATAACCTCTGATCAAGCAGAAACATTCAAGCAACGCATGATTGGATGGACCAAATTCCAACCAATTTTTGCCACTGGAAGACAAGAAATGCTTGAGCAGGAAATTGCAGGATTGACCTCAGAGCAACAGGATGCGATTCGATCACTCTTTAATAAATTCCCTGAATCTATTAAAGCCGCAACTGATAGGATAGCACCTCGCGAAAACATGACGTTTCCAGAACTGGCAAAAGATATGGGATATGCAAAAGAACCTGTCATGGCTGAGTAAACACATTCTTTTCAACAAAAACAACGCGCCGACTGGTGGGTTGTTTTTGTTGAAGATTGCATCTTCTCTATCAAAATGATACAAACACTGTAGAATTATGACATTTCATATCCTTACAATATTCCCCCATATCTTTGACTCATATATCAATGAGACGATTTTGAAGCGCGCGCAAAATGCGGGTAGTATTAACATTACTATTCATGACATCCGAGCATTCGCTACTGATAAACACAAGACAACTGATGATACGCCAACAGGCGGAGGACCCGGGATGGTGATGAAAATAGAACCGATTTACAACTGTTTACTCGCTCTGCGCAAAAAACAATCCCCTGATTTTGATATTGAAAAAAACGCAATCGCGCATCCATCGTCAGTATTTTACAGTAACGATTCCCCCATCTTACTCATGACCCCGCGCGGAAAACAATTTACGCAAACAGATGCCCAAAATCTCACGCGAACCAATACCATAAAAAATTTGAAAACTGACAACCGACAACTGATAACTGAAAAACACTCAATCATCCTCATCTGTGGCAGATACGAAGGCGTGGATCAGCGCGTCGCCGATCACATGGTTGATTATGAATACTCAATCGGCCCGTATGTATTATCTGGAGGTGAACTCCCTGCGCTGATTATTACAGAAGCAATCGCTCGTCTTATCCCCGGCGTCTTAGGCAATGAAGAATCACTCCAAGAAGAAAGCCACAGCGTAAATCTTGCCACAGCCGAATCCGCCAATGGGCGGAGAAGTGCTGTGGAGTATCCTCAATATACAAAACCCGCAACCTTCTCCCCTATCCCAGACACAGAATGGCGCACGCCTGATATATTACTCTCCGGCAATCATGCGGAAATAAAAAAATGGAAAAATGATCACGCAACAAGGTCTTGACAACCATAGTACTATCCCCTATCATTGGTACTGCTCTTAACATAGCTAAAAATCATGCACAGAAAACCTCTGTGTTTTTAGTTGAAAGAGTATCGGTTCATTGAAAACTGAAATGTAATAGACCAACTCAACGTCAATTCCAAATATAACATTT
>Ga0209542_10003493_pt1 | contig 33600 bp, 26 predicted proteins | sample RifCSPhighO2_01_FD_184028 | JGI IMG/M metagenome (GOLD analysis project Ga0209542, IMG submission 184028) | Soil microbial communities from Rifle, Colorado - Rifle CSP2_plank highO2_0.1 (SPAdes) (version 2) | ecosystem: Environmental > Terrestrial > Deep subsurface > Rock core/Sediment ... | reverse complement strand
ATTGAGCCCTTGCTGGACCGCCTTATTAAAAAATATAATGAATTTGGAAAGATAAGAAGGCCTTTATTAAAAAATATTTTTGAGTTTACCTCTTATCTTCATAATGAGTTTCAGTATATTCATCCTTTTTTTGATGGCAATAGCAGAACCACGAGACTCCTTACTTTCCATTTCTTACAGATGAATGAAATTCCTATTTTTGACATTCCTTTAGGTTTGTTAGAAGAATATATATTTTCGACCAAAGGGGCAAAGAGAAGAGATGATTCCCGACTGGGCCAAGTTTTGCAGCAGATCATTCTCTACAACTTGAAGACCATCAATAAAAATCTGGTGTGAAGAACTTCTGTTTAAATTATACTAAGCTAAGTTTCAGAAGTGCAGTTATATTTTAGCGCTTATTTTCCGCTTAAATCTTATTCTTTCTTATTACCTGCATTATGAAACATGACTTAATTATCCCATTTCAATTTTTTCTTGAAGCAACGCTAACGCTCAAATGATAGGACGGAATTCTCCCCTACGAAACGACTAACTGAAAATTGCCCATCCGTTAGCCCCCGAAATTATCAAATAGAACAAGTACTAAACAATCCCAGAAAAATCTCCCACCATAAATCTTATAAAGAAAAACCCCTTTTCCACTCTTATGACAACCACACCAATCCAGCGCGAGATGATGATCAGCAATATAGTGGAGGAATATCCGGAAGTAGTAGAAACGCTCTTGGATATGGGTGTTCACTGCGTCGGCTGCCAGGTCAGCTCTTATGAGTCATTGGAAGAAGGCTTTGGCGGCCATGGAATGTCCGATGTGGAAATTAATACTGCTGTCGAAAAGCTCAACAAAGTCTTAACGGAAAGACGGTCAGAAGAGACGATGACAGAAAGCCAAGAACTGGCGCTTCACCTCGCCCCGCTGGCTGCCACTAAAATCAAAGAATTCTGCAAGAATAATCAGAAGCAGGCCCTGCGTATCAACGTCAAAGTGGGGGGCTGTTCCGGAAACGAATATGTCTTTGACCTAGCCGACTCCCAAGAACAGGACGATGTCGTCATCCAAGAGCAGGATGCCTCCGTGTTCATCGGCCGGAAATCTTTGGAGAAGATCAATGGGGCGACAATCGATTATAAAGAAGCATTGACCGGGGCAGGTTTTATCGTCGTCAATCCCAATGCTACTTCTGTCTGCGGCTGCGGAAAGAGTTTTAGATAAGAGAAGAGTTGATTGATCATTTTTTAGGTAGAGAGGGGGTCTTAAAGAAAACGGGCCTGAAATCTTAAATCGATGACTCCCGAACCGCCAAAAAGAATCTAAAGAGAAAATTCAATTATTGATCTACAAACTTCTCCAAACAAATACCAGAAAATAATTATTTGACTATCACGACAACGCTCACTCCCAATCAAATCGTTCTCTTCTTCTCCGCACCCATGTGCCGACAGCAAAAACCAGCAGCAGAACTCCGGCAACACCACCGAGCAGCCCAAAGGCCAGCTTCTTGTAAGACGTTCGCAGTGTGTCCGTCGTGGCGATAGCACCCCCTGTCAGGGCCGAACCTGGTGATGCACTTTCGCCAGCAGCTTGTTCTTGCGCGACGGCGGATGCAATGGATAGTTCGGGGGTTGTTGCCGATTCTTCTGCAGGGGCATTTCTTTCTTCTGATGAGGCCGAGGTACTCGCCGCACTACTTACTGCACTCTCGCTACTTCCGCCACCGCCGCCTCCGCCGCCAGAACTACTTCCGCTCTCTCCCCCGGAAGAACTACTGCAGGATGCACTGCATGAACCGCCGCAATCTACGCCGTCTTCATTACCATTCTCCAAACTATCGGAACAAGAAGTGACCGTAAACGAATATTCTTGTGAAACAGTATGGGAAGATGTGAAATTATCCGTGACGTTCAACGTAAAAGCAAATGATCCCACGGAAAGACTAGCCAATCCCCAAGAACAATCCAAAGTAGTCTTTGCTGCCGAACAGCTGGCATTCTGTTTAAGATTGTTGAAGAGCAGTGTGGCATTGGAGACACCAGAATAATCAAAAGAAGTAGACGTGATCGTCTGCGTCTGTCCGTCGCGTTGCAGATGATGTTCGAGATCATAGGTCAATGATGATGTCGGACCGACCGTGTCATTGATAGAAATTGATTGATTAGTGGCGACAATATTCCGACCGTCATTGATTGTCAGGACGACCGGGAATGTTCCCGTTGCATTAAAGAGATAGGTAGTATTCTGTATTTCTGCTGTCCCGCCATCGCCGAAATCCCAGGTGTATGTTAAAGTATCGTCTTCAGCGTCAACAGCTGTTGCCGTGAAACTTTGTAGCCCACCAACTTCAATTACCGAACCATTGGCAGGAGTGATCGTAATATTAACGGGCGGAGTGTTGGAGACGGTAAAAAGACGTGAGACATTCGCTTCATTGCCGACGCCATCTTGAGCAAAGACAAGAAGAGTATAATTACCATTAGGATAGGTGGAATTAAAGACATTGATTATTTTAGACCACGTAAAGAAAGAAGTATCATTGAAGAGAATGAGGTCATCTTCGATCGCCCCGGAAGAAGCATTCAGTACAGAATATCTGGCCTGAGCGAGTTCAAATTGATCGACAAAAGAGACATTTATGGTAAAAGCCGCAGAATAGGTCAGATTAACGCCTGGTATAACCAGCGTCATTTCCGGAGCAGTCAGATCAACAAACAATATTCTTTCGGTGCTTACACCGAGAAAATTCCCGGAATCGTTGCCAAAAATAGAATAGGTATAATTTCCCGCAGGCATATCCGTCAGATTAGATTGGAATGAGGTCGTATTCAACGCATTCATCGTCAGGTTTTCACGACTGCCGTTGCCGTAATCCCACTGCAGAACGGCCGTATCCAACGGAACATCCGAACTGATTTCGATCGAGACAGTTTCCTCTCCGAGAATAGTGCCATTGGAGATGCTCTCTTCTGTGAAAGAAAGAATTGGACGCAGCGCTTCCCGGATGTCAATACGCGAAAAGACCAAGCCATTTCGGGAATCCGTAATCTGCTTTCCGGTTGCTTTCAGTTTATCTTCAATCTGCTGAGCTGTCGGTACGAGATCATATGCTTTCTGCCAATACTGTAAAAACAGAGCTGCTGCTCCGGCCACGTGCGGCGCCGCCATGGATGTTCCAGCATAGGTCACAAAACCTCCGCCTAATTTCACCGACTTGATCGCGTGGCCCGGCGCCAGCAGATCAAGATTGGCTGCACTGTTGGAGAAGCTGGAAACGGCATCGCCGTTGTTTACCGAGCCGACGCTGGTAACATTGGAAGCACAGGATGGAGCGGCGATTCCTGCAGAATTACCATCATTTCCCGAAGCGGCATCGACAAAGAAACCGGAACCAACTGCCGCGTTAAGGACTGCCGCCAGGGGGTCGCTGTCACAATTACTGGCGCTGGATACTTCATCATCCCCCAAGCTTAGCGAAATCACGGAGATATTCAATGCAGACGATTGATTTTGACACCATTCGACACCCAGGATAACATCAGAGGTGGAAGCGACGACAGAATTGTCCGCAAACACTTTCACCGCAGCGATCTGCGCTCCCGGCGCAATCCCCCTGTACGTTCCATCCCTTGAAGCGACGATGCCAGCAACATGCGTTCCATGGCCATCCGTATCCTGTGGATCGTCATCATCATCAGCAATATCAACTCCGCTAATCACTCCCGGACACAAACCATCTTGGACCATTTCTAGCGTACAACTGCCAAACGCCGGATGGGTATAATCAATACCCGTATCAATGATGCAGACTGTTTCCCCAGTACCGTTGATAAATTCCCCCGCAAGAGAGACGACCTGGACTTCGTCGGCATTGATTTTTGGACGGGAATTGCTTAATAACAAGCGCAACGGACGATCGTATTCGATAGATTTGACGTTGCTATCCTCGGCGAGCGCATGGACGCCTTCTTTTGTTGCCGTTCCGGAAAAGCCCTTGATCGATTCAAATTGATAAGCCAATTCAAAACTGCCCGCAGAAATATCTTTGGCGGCATCTAATTTATTTAAAATGTCCTCAGTGTCCTCAGATTTACCACTTGCGGTCGTGCCGCTGGCCTTAGTATCATCATACAATGTCACAATCACGGAGACCGACTCCCTTTCTTCCAACGCCGCAACAATGTCTGGATCAATAACGGCGGCGGAAACAAGTGGCACGAGCAAAAAACCCACAACAAGTGTCCACCAGATAAACCGTTCACGTTTCATCTCATGATAACAGCATCAATGTCTCTGGACTTTGAGTATCCATGAACGCCGCCCCAATTCCTTTTCCAATTTCAAACGAAAACGAAGAGGAGATGCCAGCAAGCATCTCAAAAAAGCCCCTCTCTTTTTCAAATGGGACATAGACGATGTCCAGCAGGCCATGCTTCTCCCGAAGATATGTTTGGACCGTCTGTTGGTCCCCAAGCTCATCAACCAGCCCAAGTTCTTTGGCTTCCACGCCTAAAAAGAATTCACCAGTTGCCAATTTCCGGACATGATCTTCCGAGAGCTGACGATTGCGGGCAACTTCTTCAATAAAATAAGCGTGGATCTTGTCTAGTTTTCCCTGTAAGAGCGCTTTCTTTTTGCTGTCTAAAGGCTGATAAGGATTACCGACGTCTTTATACTGGCCGGAAGTCAATGGTTCATAGCGTATGCCGTATTTCTCCATCAAGCCGCTGAATTCCAGATAGGAAGAGATCACGCCGATACTTCCCGTGATCGACATCTTGTTGGCGACAACATGATCTGCCGCTGAAGCGATCCAATAGGCACCGGAAGCACCGGCTTCCCTGATTAAAGCGACGACCGGTTTTTCTGCTTTTTTGACTGCAGCGGCGATTTCATCTGATGCCACCGCCGAGCCGCCGGGAGAATTAATTTCCAGGACGATCGCGGTTAATCCCGGGTTGGCATCAGCCTCTTCAATAAAAGCAACGATATCCCGAGAAGACACCGAAGAGGAGCCGAATGGAGCCGGACTGCCGTCACCAGTAATTACTCCGACGACGGGGATCAGCGCAACATTTCCTAGTTTCTTTCCGTCAAAAACGACCAAGCTTAAAGGAATGATCACAAAGATGACGAACAGAACTGCGGCAAAAGTCAACAGGATCGCTTTTGTTCTGCTCCTGCGTTCCACCACCACTTTTACCATGTACAAAAGAATGAAAAGAGATATATAAATGTTTGTGAGGTCCAATTCAGAATTCTGGCTAAAATTTACTTCTTCTGTCTTTCGACTAAAGCAAGCGCTTCCCGATAGCCCATGGCGCTGATGCCTCGCTGGTCCAGCTCCGGCTTCATTTTAGTTAGCCAGAATTCGTGATCGTGGATAACACATAACTCAGGAATATACGCCAGCTTTCGATCTTCTTGTGGGTAAAAATCGTGTGCATATTGAAGAAATCCCCCCAGACAGGCATCCAGTGTTCCACCAACAAATAATAATGGGCTATGCGCACCGATTTTTTCTTTCACGTGGGCATGACTGGACCAGTGATCCCCCATTCCTGTCCACGTCTCCGGAGGGATGGTCTCCGGCCGTTCTGGAGGCAAAGGCGTGCCGTAAGGCAGCGTGGTGATTGTTTCCAGACGTGGATCTTCCAAAAAATCAAAGAGAGGATCGAAGCTTAACCCAACATAATGAAGAGTAGATTCGATGTGATCACCTGTAGAATACTTATGATGAAGAACCGATACTTTAGAATCCAATGCCGTCGTGACCAGCCGATTCAATTTGGTGTCCCTTTTCTGAAATTGTTTGATCGGCCCCATGATCAAAGTATCTTCTAACAGCTTGAATACATAAGGATGGACGATATGGAGTTGCATGGTGTTCTTTTTTGGTCATAGTATTTAAAAGATTGGTAAGATTAATGCTAAAAATGAGGGATGATATTTGGGGAATACCTCTTCTCGGCTTCTCTAAATTGTTTGACATTGCCCGTCTTTTTGGCCGCAAGAAAAACCCCTTGTGTGGGGCAATAATTACAGACTCTGTGGGGTTTTTCTAATTTTCTGCGGAGATATGATTCTTCGAATCTTCCACCGTTCTCTGCGAGATGTTCTAATGATCTCTCGTATTGACGTGCGGTCTCTCCGGCGATGAGCGTGCCGCACATCAATTGCGCCCCGAAATTCAGCAAAAGAAAGGCACCAGTATTGGCCGCCGTGATTCTCTCATTGAAATCATAAAGAACAGTTCCAGCTGAGGATAATATGACCCCCAACAGAGTTACTCGATTACCAATCAAACGAATGTACGCTCGAGTTAAGAGATCTCCCAATTCCATAAAACCATCGAGATCAGCAATACTTTAAAAATCTTCAGATGTTTTTTATCAAAAATATTTTTCCAAACCTTTTTAAATAAACCGCCTTTCTTAACACCATAGCGGAGTAGGGAAGCTAGGAGTACCCGACGGGCTCATACGGCCTTAGTATCCTTAGAAACCCGTAGATCGGTGGTTCAAATGTGAAACTGCGTTATCTTTTCTAAAAAACGCAGTTTCTCTGAATGTCCACCCTCCGCTACTCTTTTTTCTTCTCTTAACCAAAGTTGAAGAAAAGATCATAACCAGATTAATTCACGCTAATCTTGTATCCAATCCTTTTCAGCCCGCCTTCATACGGCTGGAAATTGATTTCCACCACAAAGATCAAATTTGGAGATGCGACAAACAGCACCGTATCTCCTTCTTTAAGCCAGTCGCTTGTCGCATCTCCAAATTTGATCTTTGTCCGATCGGCTTCCAATATTCTTACAGAAAACAGGTAGGTCATATTGCCCACAGGCACTTCAACTTGCTCCTGAGCATTCAGCCATTCCACTCCGGCATAAGGATCGGACGGCGTTTCCGCGGCGGCAGTGGTATTTGTTTTATCTGAATCAACAAGAATTGCCGCTTCTGTCTCGTTCAGGCAGGCGCCATTTTTACATCCGAAAGCGCAGGGCTCCTGCAGCATCCATGCGCAATATTTATCGCGAAACGCACGGGTGTCAGGACTTTCACAGAAATACCCCTCATCACATTGGACAGTAGTACAATTATTCGTTTCAAAGTCACAGCCAACCGAACACTTCTCTTGGGCCTTAAATGAGCAATTACTTTCTTGGAAACGGCGGGTTGTTGAGCTGGCGCATTTCCACTGCGGAACACAGGATCCTTCTGGGGATTGGACGAGAACAGCCTCCGTCGCATTACTTTCGTTATCACCATCATCAACGATAGCTTCTGGATTGTTTATCTCAGAAGCACAGCCGAAGACGATCAAAACTAAGAAGAGAATGACACTCATCAGAACAGGTTGAATTCTCATCTTATCCCAGAATCCAACCGACTACTCGGTCGATGGACCAATTTCCTGATCCGAGCAGGAAGATGGTTACTAACCCGGCTACCAACAAGAGATCAAATTCCCAGCCTGAAGCATCATTCTTGGTGAAAGGTGTTTTCCACTTGAAGATTTTTATCAGCGTCGCCACGGTCATGCTAATGATCAGCAGGCTTGCCACAACACGAGAGGCAGCGCCGAGGAGCAGGGCAATCCCGCCAAAAAATTCAGAAACACCTAAAATCAGCGCCCAAAACGCGCCGGGGTTAAACCCAAGACCGGCCAGAAAACTGCTGGTGCCTTTAAAATCTTTAAACAACTTCGGATAACCATGGACGATGAATACGACAGCTAAAACAATGCGCAATGCCACAGGTGCCCAATCCGCAGAGATGACGACCATCTTTTGCAGAAAGAAAAATGGTTATTTAAATTTTATGTTTAACTGGATAGTTGGTAAAGGGTGAGTTTGGTCTAACTTCCTGCCAACGTATCTTCCATCTCTTGTTCAGTCTCTGAAATCTCGATGACGGTCAGCGGTAAATCGCCGGGTTTTAATTCAGACGGTTCTTTTGGGGGTTTTTGCGGCAGTTCTGCCGCTCCGTCGTCAAAGGGAGAGCCTAGATCGAGAACTCCGGGCGTTTCCGGCTGAGAGAACGCGGCTTCTTCCTCGCTCACGACCGGCATCGTAACGGTAAGATCCTGCCGGAAAAACGTTTCTGATTCGGCTTTGAAAATATTTGCCCCGGTCAGAGGCTGGCCTGGCTGATGAACTTTCTCCAAAACAGATTCGAATCTATTTACCCAACCAACTTGGCCTCGATTCGTCTCCGTAATGACCGTTGGCATATCTTTCACTCCTTTGACCATATGAAGATAATGATATAATTTATCCGTAAAGTCTTTACTATAGCAGGAATCGATCATCACCGTAACTTCTCCTAAATTTCCCCTCCCGGCAAGAGCATCTCCGAACTCCACATAACTGACGGCTTCCGGTATTCTCAAAGCATCAGATGTTTCAACTCCAGCTTGACCTACGGAAAGCCATTGGTGATTAGGACCGCCATGGCCGTTAAAGTGGATCGTTGTTTTTCCTTTCTCTCTGCTTTCTTCAACATAAGCCAAAAATAAGTTCTTAGACTCAACTCCTTTCAGATTTTGGCTGGGGATGTCTTTGACTCCAGAATCACGAGCCAGTTGTACCATTCGTGCGTTTTCAAATCTCTCTTCGTCGTGCGTGATCGGGATATAATACGTGTTTTCATCCAAGATCACTTGCTTAGAAAAACGTTCACGATGCTCCATGATTACATTAAGTGCTGCCGTTCTATCGTCAGGCATCCACGTTCCCCGTTGATCTAAATATCGTTGAGCTGTATAAGCAACTGAATATTTATTGGCGAAATCAAGATCCTTTGTTTTTTCCTGAAACTCTTTGTCGAAGAAAATAATCCTGAACCCTTCCGGGTTAAAGCCCATATCTTCTCTCGCTGGCATTCGTTTTAAAAGGGCATTCATCTTCTCCGGCTCATCTTTATAGAATTCTATTGTTCTTCTCAATGCCTCGCCAGCGTGATAGTGATGCACAAAAATACCCGTATTGAAATCTAAATTACCGACTGCCAATTCCTGCAATTCTGGATCCAGTTTCCGTAATTCCTCGAAGTAATGCGTTAGTGGATATGGATTTTCGTCGTATCGAATCTCAATCGTTTTTGTTTTCTCGATAATAACCTTTCTTAAATCGTTGGAATCCACCCGATTCAAAGCAGAACCAGGGTCGGAGATATAATCCAGTTTACGAAGTACTTCTTCTTGTAATTTTTCTCGACCACGCGTAGCTTCGAGAAGCATGCCCAAGTTTTTGCCGGAGACACTGATCCTCTCAATCATTTTTTGTTGAAGTTCTATCATTGCGGGGGAATCAGTTGCATCTAAAAGGTTTATTTTTGCCAAAATGTTTATTTTTGCCGCGAGGTTATCGTCATATAAAAGACCAGAATCAGTGTATAAAAGACCAGCCTCATCGAGCTTGTAATACCTCTCAATCTCGAATCTTTCTGGCCTATATTTATCCAGCACTTGTTCTAATGTTTCGAGATCTGCTGACTGTGAACGTCGTAGAATTACTTTTGTCTCAGGAGATGTTAAATAATCAATGGAGTCCAATATTAAAGACATTTCTTCTCTTCCCGGTTCATAAGCCAATCCCGCCACGCGGAGGGGAAGCCATTCTTTGGTTAATTTTCCTTTTGTAGCGGGAGAACCTTTGCCATTATAGATAGTCCAGGGTATTCTACCGATATCCTCAAAGACATGACCAATATTGGTTTGCAAGCCAGCTAACTCGCCTTGCGCCACCGGCAGATCCTTGCTAAAAACAATCTTTGATTTTGAACCGTCAGGCTTTACTATTCTCAAATCAACTTTTGTGGCTTCGACAGGCAATGCACTGGCTTCTGTTTGAGCAGCTGCATAGTTAGGATGTTTTTGTACTTTTTCAGCAACATCACGGGTCCTCACCGAGCCTCCATCTTCATATTCAAATCCACCAGATTTGGTGATATACAATTTTTTTCCGTCTATTTCTCCAACAAGAACTCTGGGCAGATTCTCGCTGATCTGTTTTACGATTATCTTCTTGTAAAGCCCGTCTTTTGCCTCAACTGTTACTTCATTGCTATCGCGCGCATGGATGATCATTCCCGATGAGACTAATTTTTCAGGGTCTTTAACACGTCCGAGTTCATCTACGCCATCGAACCAGGGCTTACTTTCTTCGATACAGCTATGGATTATAACCAGGCAACCATTTACTACAGTAGTTATTCTGGTTTTTTTTGTCCCGCTAAATTGAGTTCCCTGCTCGTTGAGATACCGAGAATCTTTCTGCAGATCCACGTCAAGTGAAGAAACGAGAAGCGCTTTTCCACTGAGGAGAACTCCTTGCGGCAATTTCACCGGAGAACTTACTGCTTCCACTTCAATGAGGCCGCAATTTTTACTATCGAAAGATTTACAACCACTGACCAATCGCCCGCGATTGTTTCCAGAGAGTTCTACTGCTATCAACTCTTTTGCCACCCGGTATTTACCATTTGTGACGTAGATCGCACTTTCTTCCGTTACAATCTTGCCGCTGATTGCGACTTCCCGCCAACGTGAGAGATCGCGGTGGTCGTAGACTAATTCCCCTTCTTGATTTATTTTAAAATTTTCTCCCCCAAAAAACACGGCTAATACTTTGACATGAGCAAAAGAAAAAGTAGTTACTGTCTGTCCGGCGGTCCCTTTGGTTTCTATCGTTCCTGTTTCAACGTCAAAACTCTTCAAATCTCCTACGATGGCACTAAAATGGATGGATTTAGTCTGCGCATAACTCTTAAACGCATCTTTATTTTGATTGATATATTTAACATCTTGCTTAACTGCGTTTTCATAGGCCTGCGGATTTTTAGCCACTTCTTCTGGTTTTTCGCCGATGTGCTTCAGATAATAAGCGGGATATTTTTGAGCAGCTAAGGCGGGATCTTTGGCATAATCTTGTTGAAATTGGTTATAAGAGTATGCTTGCTGCGGTTCTGGTGGACAGACCTGTCCTTCCGGGCATTGGGCAGAGACAACAGGAGCAAAAATCACGATGATTACAACAGATATCAATAGTAATAATAAGAGTCTGTCTTTCACGCTACACCATCTATTCTTCATTTTGCACCGTGTTCAGTACTGTTAAATACATCCATTTTGTGTCAGTAAGTTCTCCTTTCTGTACGGTTATTTCAACAATATGAAAGCCAACTGCTTCTGCCGTTGGCGTGAAGGTTATTAAACCGGTTTCATCGATGTCAAATAAATCAGTGTCATCTGAAAAGACAACCCCACCCATTACTTTCTCTAATTGTACTTGATAGGTAAATTCCTGATTAACTGCGGCTTCTTGACTGGGAATTATTTTTAGTTCCGGCTTTTCTGCTAAAGATTCAATGTTGAGAGCAAAAGACAAGAATTTCTCTTTTCCCGGAGAATCGCTTACCCTTACTAAAATATTATGCGTTCCGACATCTTTCTGCTGGGGGGTAAACTCAATCTTCCCCTGAGCAGAGATGTTAAATATCACGGTATAATCTTCGAATCTAAATGGGTCCTGATAGATGTTCAGATTGTAAGAACAAATATCTCCCACTAAACAACGCTGATCATGTACTTCTTGAGCATAATCTAGCTCTTCCGTGGCTGCCAATTCCGGCCAATCGTAACGATTAGCAAAAACAAAAACATATTCTTTTCTGTCGATTCGGTACTGCTCAAAAAGATAGGAATATACCACAACATCATCATCAAGATAGCTTACTTCAAAGGTGAAATCATTTTCTTGGGAAGCGGCAGAAAGATGGCCCAAAGGGACAAAATTGACATTTTTTTCCTGCTCAAAAACGGTTTGATCAATAATTGAATAGATATGTTCAAAATTAACCGGAAGCAGATAAGAAAACTCGCGGAATTCTTTTATCGACTCTGCTTTTTGTGTTTGAAGTGGATAATCTAGTTCAACACGAACAGTTTTTCCTAATTGAACATCTGCGTTCATCTCTTCTTCCACAAAATGGAAGCCTTGATCCTTGAAAACAACAAAATCATTGAGGCATGTTTTCATGTTGTCTTCAATATAGAGTCCGATTTGGTCGGCAATATCTTCTTTTGTGGGGAAATGTTTCTGGCCGAGATCAAAATAATAGGGGATCTTAACAAAAATCTGATCTTCGGCGGGTTCAGGAACATGATAATACCCCCCCCTAAAACTAACAAACTGCAGGCCCTCATTTGAAGTCTTTTCCAAACAATGATTAATAAACAGGTTTATTGAATTAAATTCAGAAGATTCAACGATTACTTCCCGCTCGGTTTCAGCTTTCTCAGTGGTTACACTTTTAACAACAAACAGGAGGCCGGCAGTGAGAAATAACATCAGTATACCTATAATTATCAAAACCGTTACCTGTCCTCTTTTGAACATCCTAACAACTAATGAAGTGGTCTTATTTTATAAATTGAACGAATCGAATGACACAATCCAAAAAATGAGTGATAGCATCATTATCACAATAAACTTTATATAAATAGTTCCTCTCCTTCTCTTATGCAATTTAAACTCCTTGTCGATGTCTATGAACAACTGGAAAAGATTTCTTCCGGCAACACGATGAGAGAAATTCTCGCCAATTTCTTCAAGACTGTACCAAAAGAAGACATTTCTATTGTTGCCCATCTCACGCTGGGACAGATCGATTCGCAATACGAGGGGATTGTTCTTGGCCTGGCGGAAAAATCGATCATCAAGGCAATTGCCCTAGCCTCCGGACAATCAGAAACAAAAGTGAAAGAGCTTGTCCAGAAGAAAGGCGATGCCGGACTCGCCGCGGAGGAAGTGCTTCACAAAAAGCCAAGGACGCTTGTCCCGGTCGGAACACTTACCATTCACCTCCTCTACGAAACGCTGCATAAGATTGCCCAAACCTCCGGCAGCGGCGCGCAGGAAAAAAAGACGTCGCTTCTTGCTTCCCTGCTGCAAAAAGCTTCACCATTGGAAGCCAAATATCTCACCCGCATTGTTCTAGGTACGCTGCGTATGGGTGTTGGCGAGATGACCGTCCTTGATGCGCTGGCCTTGGCTTATACGGGAGAAAAAAAGAACAAAGAAATTCTCGAAACAGCCTATAATATCTGTCCTGATGTTGGAGAGATTGCCAAAACACTCGCCCACAAAGGCCTGAAAGGCTTGGAAAAGATCGAGATCCATGTCGGCCGGCCGATCAAGATGATGCTTGCCCAGCGCATTGAATCCTTGGATGAACTCACCAAGAAGATGCCGGGGAAGGTTGCGGTGGAAGGCAAGTATGATGGCGAACGGGTGCAGGCGCATAAAGATACGACCGGAAAAATTACACTTTTCTCCCGCCGCCTGGATACGATTACCGCTCAATTTCCGGATTTAGTCAAGCATCTGGAGAAACACGTCAAAGCGAAAGAATATGTTATTGAAGGAGAGATCCTGGCGATTGACAAAAAAGGACGACCTCTCCCTTTCCAGACTTTGATGCAGCGCCGGAGAAAATACGATGTCGAGCAGTACGCCAAAGACATTCCCATCCAATTAAAAATATTCGAACTGCTCTATCTTGATGGGAAAGCACAATTTCAGGAACCGTACGAAAAACGTCTTGCCCAACTCCAGAAGATTCTCCGAGAAGGAGAGGGAGTCATGCCTGCGGATCGCCTGATTACCGATGATCTGGAGAAAATAGACCGTTTTTTCCATGAAATGTTAGACCAGGGCTATGAAGGAATCATGCTCAAGTCTTTGTCCGGCGAGTATCAGGCTGGCACACGCGGCTGGAATTGGATCAAATGGAAGAAAGAATACGCCAAAGACCTCGGCGACACATTTGATCTGGTCGTTGTCGGCGCATATCATGGCCGGGGAAAACGCAGTGGGATGTACGGAGCATTACTCTGTGCAGCATATAACCGCGAGAATGATTCTTTTGAAACGGTCTGCAAACTGGGAACGGGATTGACTGATGAACTGCTGGAAGAGCTGCCGAAGAAGCTGGCGAAATATAAAGTTGGGCAGAAACCGGCGCGCGTTCACGTCAGCCGGGAGATGGAGCCGGATGTCTGGTTTGAACCGAAGATTGTTGTGGAAGTTCTTGCCGCAGAGATTACCAAGAGTCCGCATCATACATTGGGATTGGCGTTGCGCTTTCCGCGATTCTTACACTTTCGGGATGATAAGACAGCGGAGCAAGCAACAACGACGAAAGAGATTAAGGAAATGAAGAATAAGAAGTAAGAGCGGAATCAAAAAAAACAGAATCTTTATAAAAAAAGTCTTTGTTTTGTAAAGAGAAGTTTGAATAATTCAATTATTGATTTACAAACTTCTCCAGAGGAGGTGAAATAGTCGTAATTTTGGCTTGAACCAAACGACTTATTTGCCAAAATTACTCTTTTTCAAACTCCTCTAAAGAATGGATCAAATGTATACCATTCCTCCCTATCCTTTGCGTGATGCTCCCCCAGAACAGGCCCTCACTCTCCGCCCATTAGTGGAATTGGTGGAAGATCTTTGGCAGGCACGGGAAGGTGAAAAATATCACACAAAACAAGGCTATTACGCAGGACATGACTACGTTTTTGGCTCCCCTCAAAAAAGTAATGAATTTCATTGCCAAGTCATCGGCAAAAGAGGCAAGGGGATAGTTTTCAAAGCAGTCCCCAAAAGATTGAATAAATCTATTGCCAGATTTCACAACTTGGAAGAGCACCGGGGAATATCAAAGTTATTCAGTGAATCATTCTCTCTGGTATATTATCCCTCGCCAGATGATCTATTGCCTTTTGCCAGAAGCGGGTATGAAACCACCGCGTATGCGCCCGGAACATTTTTTCCCGGATCGCTGGGAGTTTTGAGCGGTCATCGAAAAAAAATGGAGAGAGAGGTGAGCCTTACCTATATTCAAGGCAGTTGCAGGATCGGCGAGGCTCAAATACTGACCGCTAATGAACTGCGAAAGTATGGTGGCTGGAAAGAACGTCTTTGTCGAACGCTGTTCGAGATGGCTGGAGATAACAGATGGAAAGAAATAAACTGCGATCCATGGCAGAATACCCGGCATTTTCCCTTACTTCAACGATTGGCTAAAGAATATTCTTTTTCTTGGGAGGAGGATAAAACTCAGGCTTTAATGAGAAGAAATTGACATCCCGCCCCAGCCAGAGATAACCAATTTGGGTACGACCTGCCAGAAAAGCTAAACAAATACCTGATAAGCAGTTAAAGGTGTATCATCAAACCCATTTCAAGATCCTTGACGGCGAATGAAACCCCAGATCTCCTTTCGCCCGCAACTCAAAGACGCGCCGATGATACTCATAATACTTCTCCTTCGCGCCATATTTCTCAGCAATCGCTTTATATTCTTTCCACGCATTAACATAATCTTTAACAACAACCATTTCTTTTCCCGTTTTCAAGTAATGATCAATCTCTTCAAAAATCCAGGGATTACCCACCGCAGTCCGCGCAATCATCACCGCCGAACATCCCATATCCAACATTCTTCTAGCACTTTGACCATCAACGACAAACCCATTTCCCACAATCGGAATGGTGGCATGATCAATAATCTCTTGCAACGCCGCAAAATCAATTGGTGCACCCGAATCATCACTGGCAACTTTCGGATGAACCGTCAGATAATCTAAACCGACCTCATTCGCCATCTCAACAATACGTAAATAAACCTTCTGCTGCCGTTCACGCTCATTCATCCCCAAACGGATCTTAATCCCGCAGGGAAGCGGCGCTTCTCGCTGAAGGATCATCAACAACTCTTTCATCCTCTCCGTGCGCTTCAACATTGCCGGTCCGCCGCCCAATTTAATAATTTCCGGCGACGGACAACCAAAATTCAAATCAATAACAGACAAATTAGAGAATCGTCCATCTTGCTCATCAATCTTTGGGCGGATAATCTCCAACGATTTTTTTAAAATCTCCGGCTTCGTTACAAAAAGTTGAATTCCTGTTGGAACAGAACGGTCAAAAGTATCTATTAGCGAAAACGTTGCTTTATTTTTTCGCACTAACCCATCGGCACGGATCATTTCAGTGAATGTTAACGATGCTCTACGACGAGAACAGAGCGTTCTGAAACCAAGATCAGACACGCTTTCCATTGGTGAAAGCCACAGTTTACCGGAAGAAAATGAAAAATGACGTTGCATTCTCATCATGATTCGCAATCAGTTTAAAATAATTGTGTTTTTATTTTTCTCGTCATAGAAACACAAACATCAGAAAAAAAATAAAAAAAATAATCCCAAAAACCAAAGCCTTTTTATATTAGAAAAATATTCCTCATTTGTTGCTGACGACAAAAAAAAGGGTGATGGACAAGAAAGGAAACATCTTATTTAGTTCTTCGGCTCAAGAAGACCCCGTCACTGAACTCTGGCTGCAGCAGCAATTCACCGAACCGGAAACACATCGCGGCTTTGGTCCGCTTAGCGCAGAGCCGCTGCAGGTCAGCACCAAAACAAGGGAAGAAGGGATTACTCTCGCTTTAAGACAAGGCCCATTTTACCGCCGATTTAAAATTCTCTTTCCGCCGGAGATCTGGAAAGCCTGTCCGGAACAATTAAAGACCGCGATCCGCAACAACATTGCTTTTCTTTCGTCAATGGAATTGGGAGTCACGTTCAGCCTCCCGCAGATCAATTATGATACGCCTTTTCCCGAACTGAAATCGGCATTTCGGGAACTGCTCTTCAACCTGCTCCTGTTTGATGCGCATGCCGACCAGAAAAAGACCGACGAGTACCTCCGGCGGTTTGCCAATACAACCTACACTTTTTCGGAAACAGCCCCGCCCAAAGCAGAATCCTGGAATACGAAAGAACGCAGTATCAACACGATGACGTTTGGCAAGGAAAGCCTTGTCAGTTTCGGTTTGGCTGAAGAACTGGGACTGCGGCCGCAGCTCGTTACAATCAGCGAACCAGACTGGAATGTTATCTATCGCAACCAGCATTTTCGCACGTTTGAATGCAAGCACAAAGAACACCTCATCCGTGAATTTGAAGCAGAATTCGATGTTAAGATCCATAACGTGCACAACGGATTGGGTGATCTTCGTTTCTACGGCCATTGGGATATCGATGAGACGGAAATGGGCTGGAACAGCCAGCTCACGGAATTTTTGCTGCTGCTTACCCCGTTCAATTCATTTTATAATTCCCGCTACATGATTTTTGGCCACGAACAATCCTGCAACGACGTCTATGTTAATAAGGATGGGTTTCGGTATAATCCATTCTACGACCAGTCATCAGAATGGATCCGCCACATGAGTGCGATGCTGCACACGATCACCAATGGCTCAACCCAGGCGCTGTCGCTGGTCCAGCCGCTCCATGAAATTGCCGTCTCCCGGATTCTCTATCAACGCTATCCTCAGTTAGCAAAGTACCAGATGTCCTGCCATCTGGACAACGATGGCGCGGAAAAAAACCGTTGGTGCAATAACTGCTCCAAGTGCGCCCTCTGCTTCATCTTCATGAAAGCGCTGGGATTTGATCCGGCAGCGGTCGGATTAAAAGAATTGCTTTCATTGAAATCTAAAAAATTATATCCGCTGTTCAGCAACTATGTGCCGCAGGCAGAACGAAAAGCAGACGAACCACATGAAGACGAGCAGCTGCTCGCTTTCTTCCTTGCCACGGAAAGAGGAGTCAAAGGGGAATTGATGGAGCTATTCAAAGAAAAATTCTATGCCGAAGCCAAGGAACGGGAAGCCGAGCTAAAAGAAACATATTTTGGAGTTCACGAGCCCAAAAACATTCCCGCTTCGTTGTGGAAGAAAATCAAGCCGATCTATGAAGAGGAGCTAGGAAAAGAAAATGAATAAAATGGAATGCTCTGTTCAATCTTCTCTAAACATTTTTAAAGAAAAAGCAGTTTTGGAGGGATATGTTCAAGAGATTACTCCTTACGGGAGTTGCTGCGGCAGGATTTATTCTGGCAAGCCAGAAAATCAGTGCTATTTCTTTTGATCTGAATTTAGAGACGTACCTTGGTTGGTCTGATGCTCGAGTTGCGATCAGAGAATACAATGAGAAGAAACTTCAGTTATTGGAAGAACAGAAAGCCGAAAATTTTACCTCCCCGCTCTGTTTTGATCAATCTCCACGAAAAACGTCGTCTAATCTGGCAGTATTGCTTATTGACATGCAGGACGGATTTCTAGAGAATATTTCTCCCAAAGAAAAACAAGTGGAGATCTCATATCAGGAGGATGTTCTCGATTTTTGCGATAAGAATAATATCCCTGTATATGTATTGGAATATGCTGGTCAAGGAAACACAACCTCGACATTAAGAACAAAGTATCAGCAATTAGGTTCCACCCGTAAACTCATCAAATCGCACGACGATGGTTTTCATGAAACAAACCTTGCCGAACAGCTGCGCCATTCTGGTATTGAAAGAGTTTTGTTAATGGGAATAAACGCATCAGCCTGTGTACGCGCAACAGCAGAAGGGGCGTTAGAACACAGTTTTGAAATCATGACTTCTGGACAATTGATCGCAGACCCTCCTTCTTGGGGGTATGGACAAAACGTCACCTGGTTTCGGGAGAACGGAAGATATTATGATAATTATACGGAGCTGCTCGCGGCTCTGAATGATGAAACATGCCCCTTAACCCACCAACTCACTTCTTTCTTCGTAACGATTCTTTGATCATCTTGATTGGATCACGCAGTAAGGTCTGCTCAACAAAGCGGTCAATATCCAAGAAAGCAGTTTTCTCCAGAACCTCTTTTTGCTTTTTCTCCCGCTCTTTCAAACGGGTAATCTCGATGATTTTCTTTTCGATCACTTTATTTACATCCGTAGCATAATCCTCCAATAACACCGAGACGTGCTGTTCATTGACCGAAAGCGGATAAATCACATAGTCCGCAGCAGCGTCATATAAAGCCAGGGAATCCCGCACATTTTTGGCGGTCACGATCAGCACTGCTTTTGGATTTAACTTTTTTACATGCGTGATGATGTTCTTGTTTTCCTCGAGGTCGAGGATACTGGAGACGACCAATTCCGCTTCCTCGCAGTGAAAGTGGGCAAAGAATTCCGGATTGCTTACAGAATTATAAAGATAAGGGATGTTTTCTTTTCGCAGCAGTTCGATATTTTCTGGATCGTTCTCGACGACGACCACTTTCTTGCCCATCGTTTCAAACTTGGCATACAATTCTTTGCTCAGATCATAGTAGCCAAAGAAGAGGATATTTGCCCCGCGTTCTATTGCCGTATTATAGGTCTTTCGGGTACGCGAAAAAAGGTGATCGATGATCTGCAGGGTATGTTCACAACGAGAAAAGAAGAAAGTGTCATATTTGATCAGATAAGAGGAAAAGATCATGCTGAAGACGACTGCGAGGATGGCCAGGGAAGTCATCTCGCCCCCAACGGTTCCGCTAAAGACGCCTTGCGCCACAATGATAATCCCAAATTCACTAAACTGAGCAAGATGGATACTGCTGAGATATGCCGATTTCAAGTCGTAACCGCGCTGTTTCAGCGTGAGATAGATGATCAGCGGCTTGACTACCAGGCCGACGGCCACCAATAAAAACATCAGAAAGAAAAAAGAGCGGTCTAAAGTAACATCAATCTGGAAGCCAAGCCCGACAAAAAAGAGCAGATTAAAAAAGATGATCAGCGGCTTGAGGCGATGGAGAATATCACTTTTATAGATCGTGTTGGCAAGAGTCACTCCGGCAATAAACGCCCCGATCGTGCCGGAATAGCCCAGCAGGGGAGAAATTACCACAAATAGGAAACAGATACCCAGACTAAAGACAAACAAAAGTTCAGGGTACCTGCTGGAGAAGCGCAGCGGCCGGTTTAGGATGTAGCGTGCCAAGAGAACTCCAAAAAGGATGAGTACGGCTCCTTTCACGGGGACGAGAAGAATATTGATTATTGATTTTTCTTTAACAACATTGAGGACAGTCAGCGCAATGATCGCGAATAAGTCCTGGATGATCAATGTTCCCAGCGCAATCTTGCCATGAAGGGTTATCGTCTCTTTCTTGTCCTCCAGCCATTTGGCGACGAGCAGGGTACTGCTGAACATGAAGATGATCGCCAAGTAGGTGCTCATTATTGGAGAAAAACCGAAGAGGATACCGAACAGATAGCCGATCCCAAAGAAAGCCAGCGTTTGCAAAGAGGTAGAGATCAAAATGTCTTTCCCAAGATATTTGAGACTTTTTAGGTCGAACTCCAGACCCATCAGAAACAGGAGAAAGGTGATCCCCAGTTCGGAGAGTAGAATAATCTGCTCGCTGTCAAAATTTCCATGGACAAGATAAAGATTAAAGATCAGCCCGGCAAGAACATATCCGATGATGATCGGCTGCCGGAACAGCTTGATGAGGAATGATACGGCAACAACGAGCAGAAACAAGAGGCCGAATGACTGAATAAAATCCACCATCCGCTCCGCGAGAGAGAGTGGACTTTAAAAATATTGGGAAAAGTGTGCTCTGTAGAAAAAGTCAGCCGCCTGGCCAAGAGGTTGCCTGAGAACTGCAATTTCCGAAAATTATTGATGCTGCACCGCCATATATTGAGTAGCAAGAGCAGCACGAAGGCAACGGCCAGGCTGACTTTTTCAAGATTTTCTACAGAGCCGAAAGGTAGTAGGTATTTAGTTCGGTCTGTGCAGGGGCACAATCCAAAAAGTGAGGAAAGACTCAATTCTGCCTGATTGATTGATAACCTAATGCCCTCAGGACTATCCGATCTTCTTCTGCAGCACGGCTGAGCATCAGACGACGCTCGTAAGGGAGAAGTGCCCTTCCCAGATCATTCATCAACACACGGTCATCAGCCATCTCATCATTTTCAAGCGATGGTGGGTCAAAGATGTAATCAACCATCGCCCGTTCAAAACTAAGGTTGGGCTTTTCCAACACTTCCCTGAGGGGGCCAATATCCTGCCATTCCACATTGTCTGAAACAAAGTCGTCAGGCATTTCTCCCCGATAGAGAGATTCGCCAAGATCGGTATCTTCCTGGACAGAGGGAACTGTTTCCGCTAATTGCCCATATCCTGAAACAGATCCGTAGAGAACATCCTGCAGACCATAGATGGCAGTGCCATGTTCTTCTACCATTTCTGATGGCGGAGGCTCATCATCTTCGCTAGAAAGAGAATCTATTAAATCAGTTAAAAATTGAACCATCGTTCTGTGAGATTAAAATAAGTGTCTGTTCACCCCTTATAGTTTGTGAATACACTGTTCTATTTAAATTTTTTCATTTTTTTTTGAGTAGTGAATTTCTCAAAACCAGATGAGAACTATTCTTTTTCCGAGCGGAGAACACTGATGATCAAGCACCCGCCCTGTAGAAAAAGTCAGCCGCCTGGCCAAGAAGTTGCCTGAGAACTACAATCTCCAAAAGTTATTGGTGCTTCTTAGCCGTAATCTCAGCCGCTGGAGAAGCACGAAGGCAACGGCCAGGCTGACTTTTTCGAGATCTTCCATAGAGCCCCAAGCACCATAATCTATAAATAGAACCAAGAATGAGCCTGGAAGATGAAACGAGTATACTATTCTTCCTCACCGGTTCAGGGAGGAGATGAATTTAGGTTGTCTTTTGTCGGTGCTGATTGGGATGACGTTGCAACGAGATTGTCGACCGTGATGAGCGTCTCGTACAAGAGATATCACCGCCAAGGTCGTTATTCTGACAGAAAAGAAGTATACTCTTTGGACCCAGACGGAGAAAATGAGTGTGCGGCCATCTCTTACGATGGCGGAAAGATAGATATCCATGCCGTCTTGCCGGAATGTGGAAGTCCTGTTTTCAACGGCCATTTGGCACGTCAGGGAGAGATTAGTCCAGAGACAGATCGGAGTATTGAAACCCATGTTTTAAACCAGGAAGAGAATTTCTATCGACGGCTGGATGAAGAGAAATCTCGCAGTCTGCACAGAAGTCCGGGCTGTGTTACCGGAGAGCCCAAGAGGAATTGTGTGCGTGGATTGTTTGATGATGATTGGTAGTCTTTTCTGGAATATATCCAAAAACGTATCCTTTTTAAACAACCTTTCTTTCTACTGGTCTAGTTCATCTAAAATGACTTACACGAAACTGGGATTGAAATGCGGAGTATTCCACCACTCTTCGAGTGGTGGTTTGCAAACAAACCACCTATTGATTTGTGGAATACTTGCGTGCTCAAAATTAGGCAGGGGTGAGCGAAGCGAACATGCCACCAGTCTATTTGACTGGTGGTCCCCTGCCTATTTTGACATGTGGAATTGAAATCGCACCTACACAGATTTCCCAAATCTGGTAAGGGAGTTCGCCTCAGACAAGCTTCGGCTCACAAAAACGAAGAAGGGAAAACATAATCAAAGGAATACCAACATCAAATGACTTACACGAAACTGGGATTGAAATGCGGAATTGAAATTCATCAACAGTTAGAAGGCAAAAAACTCTTCTGCAACTGCCCGACGCTCCTGCGAGATGACCAGCCGCAGTTTACTATCCAACGCCTGCTGCGAGCTGCTGCCGGTGAAAGCGGCCTGATCGATATCGCCGCTCTTGAAGAACAACAAAAAAGCAAATCTTTTGTCTACGAAGGCTACCACGACACAAACTGTCTTGTCGAAACTGATTCCGAACCGCCGCATGAAGTCAATCCCGATGCACTTGTGACGGTATTGCAATTCTGTACGATGACAAAAGCTACTATTCCCGAAGTGGTCCAATTCATGCGCAAGACAGTTATTGACGGATCAAACACGTCTGGGTTTCAGCGGACGAGCTTAATCGGAAGAAACGGCCTGATCACGACGAAACTTGGACAGGTTGGCATTACTAATATCTCGTTAGAAGAAGATTCCTGTAAGATTATCAGCGACACGCCGGAAAGAAAGACCTATCGCCTCGATCGCCTCGGCGTGCCACTGATTGAAATTGGTACCGCACCGGACATCACCTCTCCGGAACAATGCCAAGAAGTGGCTAAACATCTGGGAATGCTTTTACGTTCTCTGCCCGGAGTTAAACGAGGGCTCGGAACAATCCGTCAGGATGTCAATATTTCTATCCTCGGGGGAAATAGAGTAGAAATCAAGGGTGCCCAGGATTTACGACAGCTTCCACTGCTCGTTGAATATGAAGTCAAACGGCAGGAAGAATTAGTTAAGCTACAAAAAGAATTAATTTCAAAGAAAGTAAAATTAAACCCATTGAACATTATTGATGTCACCCCCTTTTTTCAGAAAACGACTTCCAAAATAATTGCGCATGCTCTCCAACAGGAAAAAGGAGTAGTGCTGGGTCTGAAACTGAGCGCTTTTGCCGGATTGCTCGGGCGAGAATTAGCACCGAACTATCGGTTAGGGACAGAATTCGCCGGAAGAGCAAAAATCAGCGCGGGTATCGGTGGCATTATCCATTCCGATGAGTATGATCGAAACAATCCCACAAAGTATGGGTTGACAGCTGAAACTATTCTTAAAATAGAAAAAGCGCTGGGTATCACCAAAGATGATGCCTATATTCTTGTTGCTGATGAAGAAAGCAAAGCGCGGAAAGCGCTCCAGGCGGTCAATCAACGAGCCGGCGAACTTCTCCACGGCGTCCCAAAAGAAGTACGCAAAGCTCATGAGGATGCAACGACCAGTTATCTTCGCCCAATGCCCAGCGCAGCTCGGATGTATCCCGAAACAGATGTTCCGTTAATCTACCTTTCTCTCCAGAATATCAAGATCCCGGAATTATTGACGGAAAAAATCAAGCGCTATCAAGAAAAATCAGGGCTCGGCGCCGATCTCGCTGAATTTGTGGCAAGATCAGATAAAGTCCTGTTATTTGAAGAAATGGTCAACGACCATCCGCAGATCAAGCCGGCTTTCGTCGCGGACGTTCTCGTTTCTCTTCCCGTGGAAATCCGGCGCCGGTATGGCCTTGACCCAGACCTCTTGACGGACAACCAACTCCGGGAGTTCTTCCGCGCACTAGATCAGAACCAGATCCATAAGGATATTGCTCTCGATGTCTTGATCGACATGATCAAAGGAACGTATGATCTGAAACGCTACGCCGCGATGGGCACGGAAGACATCCATAAAGTGATCAAAGAGGTTGTTGAGAAGAATAAAAGTGCTCCGTTTTCTGCGTTAATGGGTCTTTGCATGAAACAGCTGGCGGGCAAGGCCTCAGGGCAATTCATTTCTGAACATTTGAAGAAGATATTGGAAGAAGGGCATGGTTAATGTAGCCACTAAAGAGTGATTCCTTTAGAAACATTTATATAGAATCCGCTTCAAAAAGTTAAAATGATTGAGCGCTATGACGATTTACCATTGGACGAGCTGATGGTAATTAACAATCCAGCAGCATATGGCTGGGGAACTGTTTTTCGAAATACGGCAGCGTATGAAAGAGACCGAGTACTAATCCCTTTCCAACCTAATCCCGAGGATCGCTGGGACTGCGGTTACGGTGCAACAAAAGTACATCAAAAACTTGCCGCGTTGGGTATTGAAAGCAGGGTCGTTTATGGGGTAGATCGGGATTCAATTTTTGCTAATCATCTGTGGGTAGAGCTGAGCGACGGCCGTCAGCTAGACCCGACGCCACTGTACCCTTTCACAAACACGAGACACATTAAAAGAGGGGTGGTTGATACTACTCAAAAACCAACGTATTTCTTTATTCCTTCTGGGTTGAGTGCCATTTGTTCTTATAGAACTACTTTGAATGGAGAGACCTATCTCTCTGAATTTGGATTTGAAATTCTGCGGGAAGTTGGTTGGATAACCATCGGTATCTCTCACCAAATTAAAAAGGTAAGCAACACATCGGGGCGTTTCTCTGTCACGCAAAAAATTCTATCATATCCAAGAACCAATGTTAAAACATTTTTGAACCCCTGCGCGTCGTTTCCAGCAGATGATTTCCTTTCTGCCACTGAACGGTTTGGTTTGGTGAAAACAGAAAGCTCGACAGGAAGCTATCTAATAAAGGCAACAGGAAGATCTCTACAGTTGGATCCCCGGCCGCAATTAGCAGAGTTTGAATTTCTACTGGAGGAAGAAGCGGGGCTGTTCAGTGCTTTTGCTCAAAATGTTCTTTGTGCACAGTTTGTGGAAGAAGAAAGAGCACAACAACAGGAGAAATCCGCAGATCTGCTGTTTCAATCGCTGAAATATCCAAACATGAAAATAATCGATTATATTGGCAAAGACAGATAACTATTTATCTCTCTATTCTTTGATCTCTTTCATGGAGTACATGCGCGGAAAGCGAGCCATCTTGAAACAAGCAAAAAGCATTCTCTTGATCATCCTCTTTTCCTTCTTTATCGTGCTCTTTTCATTCAAGACAACAGTGTCCTTCGCAAAATATACGCCCCAGCAGCAGAATGCGGTTGATTTCCTTCTTGAAAAGAAACAACCGAATGACCGTCCCATAGAACTGGGTGGAGAATATACTTTGGCAGAACATGCGCACATGAACGATGTCCAACGGTTGTTTAAGAGAGGAAATGCTTTATTTTTAATGCTCATTGGAGTGATGACATTTTTTCTTTCGGTTTACCATGAAAAAAAAGCAGAGATGCAAAAAATGATACTTTGGTCAGGTGTTGTTCTTGCCGGAAGCGTACTTCTCCTGTCAATAATCGGCCTGGTTTCTTTCACATCCGTGTTCAATCTCTTCCATGCCATCTTTTTCCCGCAGGGTAATTGGCAGTTTCCCGTAGATTCGCTGTTGATCCAAACTTTCCCTTTGTCTTTCTTTACCAGAATGAGTTTTTTTATCTTTCTTCAGGCGTTCTCCTGGGGAATCCTTTTTATACTTCTGGCACTTTACGTATCTCATGCGGATAGCAAAAAGCACGTTTAAGTTTCGGCTGAATCTCCTCATCGGGCTGCTGCTCTTGCTCCTGATCCTCTTTCTGATCATCAAGCTCTTTATCTTTCTACTTCCGGCCATCCTGATCGTCATCATCTTCTGGTATCTTTTCATAAGGATGAATAAGCTCAAGAAAAAAGGTCACGATAAAACCATTGATGTCGAATATACAATTAAAAAAGGAAAACATTGAGGTGCAGAACATACCATGAAGCCGCTGGTCATCATCAATTTCAAGCTGTACCCAGAAGCAGTGGGGAGAAAAGCGGTCGCGCTTGCCGTTCGGCTCTCTAAACAGAGATTTTCTCACGTCCAGCTGGCGTTTGCCCCCCCGCTCTCAACACTCAGCGAAATAAGAACGAAGACAACTCTCCCATTATTTGCCCAACATGCTGACCCCGTCCCGTTAGGTGCGTATACCGGTCATCTTTCTCCGGAAGAATTGCGCCGTCTGGGTATTCAGGGAACGCTGCTTAATCATTCTGAGAGAAAATTCTCCCCAGCACAGGTGAAAAAGACAATCTTACTCTGCAAGAAAAACAAGCTGATCACGATCGTCTGCGCAGCGTCGCTTAACGAAGCCAAAAAGCTGGCAATGTTCTCACCAGATTATATTGCCTATGAACCACCGGCACTGATCGGAGGAAATGTCTCCGTGACTAAGGCAAAGCCGGGAATAATCACAAAAGTCGTTGCGCTCATCCAGAAAACAAGCCCCAAGACAAAACTTCTTTGCGGTGCCGGGATCCATTCCTCAGAAGATCTGCAGAAGGCACTCCAACTGGGGATGCATGGTGTCTTGATCGGGCACGCCGTTCCCAAAGCAAAAGATCCGCTACTGAAAGTGAAACAACTCATTTCTTGACCGATTTTCTTATTGAAGAGGAGGGGGGTGTCTTCTAGTTTTTTCTGTAGGTTCTAGTCCATTTCCCATTCATCAAAATCAGCAGCATCAGCATCATTTTCCGGACAATGCTGATACGCTCTTAATTCTTCATATTTTGAAACAAACTGTTCACCAAGAATGCTTTCCACTTTTGAAACCATCCCGTCAAGACCGGCTTGATCGGTTCCAAAGAGAGTTGGTAATCTTTCACGAAAAGCAGGAGGAGCAAGTCTTGCTCGTTCATAAAAGCCAAACACCGTTGCCAGCCCGTCAATTCCATAAATTCTTTCCGGAAGTTCATCTACAACCCCCGCATCAGTCAAGCTCTGACCGACAAGGCGGCGGTCGATAACATCCCGGAGCAATACTCCCCGTTCGTGGCGGTATTCATCATGTGTATCAATCATCAAATCACTTTCTTCAGGTGCTTTTAAATAAGTTATGAAACAGCTGGACCTGGAGAAAATTCGGAAAAAGTCAGCCTAGTCATTGACTATGGCCAAAACTAGTCGCGTGAAGAATCAAAAACCCAACCACAGCAAGCTGTGGGGTATGAGTTAGTGGGTTTTTGGTCCTTGCTGGATCACAAGATTAATCGCAGCAAGCTGCGGGGTATGTGACCCAGCAAGAAATCACAAAATATGCAGATAATTTTAAAAATGGCGTTCAATATTAGGGTAAATATGGATTCAGTGCGTAAAGCCGGCAGTTAAAGACTTCTCAGACCTAGATTTATCAGCAGTATATTCAACACTTTCATTTTTAATCAACAAACAATAACGAGGAATAACCATGACCACCAAAAATTCAAAACATTCACAGAAAACAAAAGAACAGCACCATCAGTATGCCCCGCAGAAATGCCTTACGTTAGAAGGATATCCACCGATCACCGGCTACGATTTTGAGCAAGGGCTGCATCTCCCCGGTCTGATCAAAGCTTTTGCCGGAAGCGGATTCCAAGCGACGAATCTCGCGCAGGGCATAGAGATTGCCAAAGCCATGCAGCGGGAAAAAGTGACAATTTTCTTAAGCTATACGTCCAATCAAGTCAGCTCCGGCAACCGTGAAATTATCAAGTATCTCGTCAAGCACAAAAAAGTCCAGGTCCTGGTAACTTCCGCCGGCGGGATTGAAGAGGACATTATCAAATGCCTCAAGCCATTTGTCCTTGGTCAATTTGACGTTCCCGGGAAGATGCTTTTTGACAGCGGAATTAATCGGACGGGAAATATCTTCGTGCCGAACGACCGCTTTGCCTACTTTGAGCAGTTCATGCAGGGATTTTTTGGGAAAATCTATGCCCTGCAAAAAGAAATGGGGAAAGTCTTCTGCCCCAGCGAATTCATCCGAGAATTGGGATTAGCCGTTAATGATCAGAGTTCCATCCTCTATTGGGCGGCGAAGAATAATATTCCGGTTTTCTGTCCGGGATTGATTGATGGCTCGTTAGGAGATTTGATCTACTTTTTCAAGCAAAGCCATCCAGACTTCCTGCTTGACGTGAGCAAAGAGATGAAGCTGATCGTTGATCTCGTGTTGAACAGCGAGAAAACGGGGGGAATATTGTTAGGTGGAGGGATCAGCAAGCATTTTGCGCTCAATGCAAATATCTTTAAAGAAGGCTTTGATTACGTCGTGTATATTAATACGGCTCAAGAGTTTGACGGCTCCGATTCCGGTGCGCGCGTGGAAGAAGCGATCAGCTGGGGAAAAGTGAAGGCCAATGCACCGCAGGTCAAAGTTCATTGTGATGCGACGATTGCCTTTCCGCTGCTGGTGGCGGGAGCATTTGTGGAAGACAACGGTAGTCAAATTGAGGAGTAGGATTTAAATAATAACAAGACCATCGGTGTCAGATGAAGAAATGGTTCGTTCCTAAATCCCATGGCTGGGGTCTTGTTCCAATCAGCTGGGAAGGCTGGCTGGTCACGCTCATTTTTATCTCACTGATCTTAGTCTCAGGCAACTTAAATCATCTTTTTCAACCAGAATTGATGTCACGAAATGATTTTGTCAATTATCTTCTGGACTTCATACTCTTAATTGTTGCATTTATTTATTTCTCTCTTCGCCGGACAGAAGGAAAAGTCCGGTGGAATTGGGGAAAGAGGAGGTGACGATTTGCGGCCGGGCGTCGGGGAAAACGAGGAGGAATGAATAACGACGATAATCTGGAAAAGATTATAGCTAACGAGAAAAAGCCTTCTGTCCGTTTTAAAGAATATGTGGTTGATACCACGTCTTCCTGGTTATATTGGACTCCTCTTATGGCAACGACAGAATATTTTTCTGGCATGGAGATGGATGAGATTGCCGCTACCCGCCTTTCTGCGATGGGAATAGCTTTATTTGTTGCCCGGCCCTACGGCCTCTTTCGCCAATATTGGGCTGACTCTTGGAAAACTGATCCCACAAGTTCTGCAACAAAGAAATTGATCGTTGATACAACTGCCCACTTCTGCTTTCAGCTGCCATTCTATTCTGTAATATTATATGTTTCAGGAACGTCACTCCGCGAAGGGATTACCGCATTGATCGCCGGATTGACTATCGGAGCCGTTGCCGGCCGGCCATTTGGCTACTTCCAAGACAAATGGCGAAAGCTGTGGGGAACAAGGCCGACGCTGGATCCAGAAAGATAAGTAAAGAGAGGGAGAGAGAATCTCTTTGTAAAAGAGTACGGAAAGAGTTTACAATTACGGTAAATCAATCGTATTTGTTTAGCTTTTCCGGCTGGCCGTGAGTGAGAGCGGAAAACTGGTTGTGTTTTTCGCTTCAAAATAAGCCGTCGCCTAAAACATTTTCCGCACATTAATCTTCGGCATAAACCATCAATCTCACTCACCATTTGGCCTTGCCGCCAGCTAAACAAATACAATCAATCAATTACGACCTAAGAATTTAAATAGAAAGCATTTTTTAGAGCAATATGCCCATCGAAGACGGAATTCTCCAAGTGACTTTACTTACTTGGGGAATGTGCCACCGGAATCGGGAATACTATACGAACGAAGCTGATTTTTGGAATTGGTATGAAAGTGCTTTTGCCGAACTCCAGCAGCTTCCTGACCTAGCGGATGCACGCCAAGTATCTCTGTGTTATACAATAATCCATCCTTATCTACTCGAAAGAGGACATAAACAGATTTAGGGACATATCGCAGTTCTCAGGCAACCCCTTGGCCAGGCGGCTGACTTTTTCTCTAGAACACATTAAAAAACATAATCATTATAAAATAGCTATTAAAAGATGTAGGTATTAAGTCTGTGCTTGGGCGGTCGGCCTGCCTCGTCTCGCCCAGAAGCGGAGATCAGTTGAACAGAAGAATTATTCTCGAAGATAAGCGAGAATCTAACTTTTAGTTCAATAGCAACGCTCGGCAGGCCATCTTGACCAAGCCCACACAGACTTAACTTAATACATTCCTAAAAACATAATCATTATAAAATAACTATTAAAATAGAGAGATATGATCCAGACGATTACTGAACCGCACGATCCTTTGCACTTAAAAGCCGTGCTTCATCCTTTTGTACTTAAATGGTTTTTCTCCAAGTTTAAAGAATTCTCCCAGCCGCAGCTTTATGGCGTGATGGAAATCCATATGCGTAAGAATGTACTTATCTCCGCGCCGACAGGCAGTGGAAAGACATTGACTGCTTTTCTGTCGATCCTTAACGAACTTGTCGATTCATCACAGCAGAAAGCGCTGGAAGATAAGATTTATTGCGTTTATGTTTCGCCGCTGAAAGCCTTAAATTATGATATCCAGCATAATCTGCTGAAACCGCTGCAAGAGATGGAACAGCAAATTGGCGTCCCTTTGGGTATCCGTCTCGGAGTCCGGACGGGCGACACGACGGCAACAGAAAAAGCCAGGATGCTGAAGAATCCGCCGCACATCTTGATTACCACCCCCGAATCGTTGGCGATCATGCTCTCTTCGCTGAAGTTCCGCGAGCACCTGAAGAATGTTCAATGGCTGATCGTCGATGAAATTCATGCTTTGGCAGAGAACAAACGGGGAGTGCATCTCAATCTGACCATGGAACGGCTGCAGCGCCTTTCTCCGGGGATGATGAGAATAGGATTAAGCGCGACGATCGCGCCGCTGGAAGAGATCGCCCGCTATCTGGTAGGAAATAACGGCAATAGCGATCGGGATTGCGGCATTGTCGATGTCCGATTTCTCAAGTCCATGGATCTCCAGGTTTTAAGCCCGGCCTCCAGCCTGGTCGACGTGGAATACATGCTCATGCACCGCAAGATGTACGACCTGATGCATGAGTTAATCCAAGAACATAAGACAACACTTATTTTTACCAACACGCGCAGCGCGACAGAACGTGTCGTCCACAATCTGAAGAATATTTTCCCTCAATCCTACAAAGCAGATAATATTTCTGCGCATCACGGCAGTCTGAGCAAGGGTAATCGCTTAACGACGGAACAAGACCTGCGCGATGGTAAATTGAAAGTCGTCGTTTCTTCTACATCATTGGAATTGGGGATCGATATTGGATATGTTGATCTGGTCATCTGTTTGGGTTCCCCAAAATCTGTCGCCCGTTTTCTGCAGCGGGCAGGAAGAGCCGGGCACCAGCTTCACTCGACCGTGAAAGCAAGAGTTATCGTCATGGATCGCGATGATTTAGTGGAATGTTCACTGCTGCTCAAATCGGCAATCGAAAAAAAAATCGATCGGGTGCATATCCCGCAAAATGCACTTGATGTCTTGGCCCAGCACATTTATGGGATCGCCATTGATGAAGTGATCAATGTCTACGAACTATTCCATTTGATCAAGAGGAGTTATTGCTACCGCGATCTTGCCTGGGAAGATTTCTTTGAGCTGATCAAATATCTTTCCGGCCAGTATGCCAGTCTGGAAGAGCGCCATGTCTACGCCCGCATTTGGTACGACGAGAAAACGGGCAATATCGGAAAAAGAGGAAAAATGGCGCGGATCATCTACATGACCAATATCGGCACGATCCCCGAAGAGAGTTATGTCACGGTAAAGATCGGCGACCAGATTATCGGCATGATCGATGAGGGATTTCTGGAAAAATTACAGCCGGGCGATGCGTTTGTTCTCGGGGGGAATGTTTATATGTTCAAATTTTCCCGGGGGATGACGGCCCAAGTAACCGCATCAGTCAACCGGCCGCCGACTGTCCCCAGCTGGTTTTCGGAGATGCTCCCGTTATCATTTGACCTGGCGCTGGAGATCAGCCGGTTTCGGAGATTGATGAATGAACGCTTTACCAGCAAGAAGAGCAAGGAAGAGATCATCCAGTTCATCCATGATTTCCTCTACGTCGATGAAAAAGCGGCGGAAAGCATCCACGGTTATTTTGCCGAGCAATATCAGTTTAGTTTAATCCCTTCCGATAAGCAAATCGTTGTCGAACAATATACCGAAAAAGGACGGACATATATTATCTTCCATACTTTGTTCGGACGGCGGGTAAATGATTGTCTTTCCCGGGCTTTAGCCTTTGTCATCGGCAAATCACAGCATCGAGATGTGGAAGTAGGTATTACCGATAATGCTTTCTATCTGGCGGCGGAGAAGCCGTTCAATCCGTTGCGGGCGATGGAATTGCTCAAAAAAGAAAATTTGCACGACATCTTGGAACAGGCGATCGAACGCAGTGAGGCATTGAAACGACGGTTCAGGCATTGCGCGGCGCGTTCACTGATGATCCTGCGCAATTACATGGGGCGCACAAAACAGGCCGGCCGGATGCAGATCGGCAGTATGATTTTATTCAATGCCGTCAAGAGGATCAGCAATACTTTTCCCATCCTGAAGGAAGCACGCCGAGAAGTACTAGAAGACGTCATGGATTATGAACATACGCAAGAGATCATCGATCTGGTAAAGTCCGGGAAAATCGCACTGAAAGAAGTGCGCACAGCGACACCCAGCCCATTTGCTTTTGACCTGATCGCCGCCGGCTACAGCGATGTTATCCGCATCGAGGACAAGCATGAATTCCTGCGGCGGATGCACCAGCAGGTCCTGGCAACGATTGCCTTAAAAGACGGCAAGAAAAAAGTGAAAGAGAAACAGAAAGAATTTTCATACCAGACGTTTTGGGAAGACGCACAGCGCAAGCAGGTCGAAGAGAAAGATCTGTATAAAGAGAAATTGAAGATGCAGGTCTGGAACCTCCAGCATGTTCCGGTCTATGCCAAAGAAGAATTGGTAAAATTGGTGGATGATGGCAGTATGCGCCATGATGTTGTGCAGGAATGCCGGAAGCGTAAAGCAGAAATTGAAGCGGAGTGGCCGGCAGAGCTGAAAGAATTGGTGTTAGGCTTGATTGAGAAGTGAGATGTTTTTATTTGAATAATCCGCAATCATGAATCGTAAATTGCTCTTTTCCCGGCACGAGTTCTTGGATCTGGTTTAATTCTGCGGTATCGCCATAGCCAAAAAGATCATGATAGAGCCAGAGTGTGGCATCTGCCAGCCAGGGAGATTGTAATTTCGTTTCAATGCCAGAATGAAAGAGGCCATACAGAATGCCGACCTGCACCTTGGAGCCATCCTCATGACGGTGTTTTGGGACAAGATATTCACCAATTTTTTTGGCGGCAACAGCATCACGGAAGCCGACGAGGGGAATGGGCATAAGTGATGTCCACAGAGAATTGAGAACCAGAGAATGACAGCGTCGCGGCATCTCTGCAAGAGCAGAACCTCGGGAAAGATGATAGAGCACCGATGCGGGAAGGCTGCCACCGCCAACGAGAGCGCTGCCCTCCCCGTACTCTCCCGCAATGATCTCTGAGATTCCTAC
>Ga0209542_10003492_pt1 | contig 33601 bp, 34 predicted proteins | sample RifCSPhighO2_01_FD_184028 | JGI IMG/M metagenome (GOLD analysis project Ga0209542, IMG submission 184028) | Soil microbial communities from Rifle, Colorado - Rifle CSP2_plank highO2_0.1 (SPAdes) (version 2) | ecosystem: Environmental > Terrestrial > Deep subsurface > Rock core/Sediment ... | reverse complement strand
CCATGTTTGAACTGCGCTTACGACGGGAAGGAAACCCAAAGGAACCCGCCCCGCAAAAATCGCAAAAGTGCTTTCTGGCATTTCCTTCTATTTTGGCAAAGCCCGCCACTTTTTCACAATTTTCACCATCAGTGGCGGGATGCTTTACACTTTAAGTGCAAAGCCCTGTTGGTGCCAACGCTTTTAAGGGATGTGGTTATTTACATAAGATGAAAGTTCTGATAACCGGCGGCAACGGCTTCATAGGTAGCCACCTTGCCGAACGCCTTATCAAAGGCGGCGATGGCGTATCGCTTCTTGACGTGAAATTCAACGGTAACACGGAAGGCATCGTGTGCGAAAAAATAACTGCAGACGTCAGGGATTATGCCGCAGTCAAGCGTGCCACATACGGCAAAGACGCGATATTCCATTTCGCTGCGGTGTCGCGCGTGGCATGGGGGCAGGAGAGGCCAAGAGAATGCATAGAGACAAATTCGGTTGGCACTGCCAACGTGCTTGAGGCCGCGAGGGAAACCGGCAACAGGGCTTTTGTATTTCTTGGATCAAGCAGGGAGGTTTATGGGGAGCCGGAGTCGGCCGCGGTCAAGGAAACGCATCCCAAGAACCCGATCTCAATATACGGGATATCCAAGTTGAGCGGAGAAAAACTCGCCGCTTCGTACAGGAAATACTTCGGCGCTAAGATAATCATATTCAGATTTTCCAACGTCTACGGCTCGGAAAGGGATCTGCCCGAGAGGGTCATACCCAGTTTCATCGGGAACGCAATGAAAAACGCGCCGATGAACGTAAACGGCGGCTCGCAAGTGCTTGATTTCACGTTCATAGGCGACACCCTCAACGGCATCGTCGCGGCATATGAAAGGCGCGAAAAAATAGAAGGGGAGGACATACACTTCGTGACCGGCAGAGGCACAAGCGTGTCGGAACTCGCGAAGATTATACGGGAGATTTCAAATTCATCGTCCCGCATTGAAGTGAAGAAAGGGAAGGCGTTTGACGTCATGAAATTTGTTGGCGACGGAAGCAAGGCCGCCGCGCTGCTGGGATGGCGGCCTTTGGTGAACTTGGAAGAAGGGCTGCAGAAAACCATAGCGGCTTATTCCGGGGCCCGAACCGCCGATTTTTAAGCATTGCCGCCATGATAGAATCATGGCATTCCCAGTTTTGAATGTTGCTAGAGACTGCATATACTTCAGGGGCGACGTTCCCTGCAAGCCGCACAAGGACAGCGGGGCAAGGTGCAAGTGCGAGCTCTACAGGAGACGCGGGAAAAGAATACTTGTCGTGAAGCTGGGCGCGATGGGAGACGTGGTGCGCTCAACTTCCATATCGGAGAGGCTCAGAAAAACATATCCTGATTGCGAGATAACGTGGCTCACCAACTATCCCGATGTGGTGCCGAAAGCCGCGGACGTTGCACTGGTTTTTAACGAGAGAAGTGTCGCCGCGCTTATGGCCGACAAATTTGACGTCCTCTATAATTTTGACAAGGACCGCGAAGCGTGCGCAGTGGCATCGTTGGTGAAAGCGGGGCTGAAAAAAGGGTTCGTGCTGGAAGACGGCAAATGCGCGCCTGCGGACAAGGATGCGGTTCACAAATTTGTCACAGGGGTGTTTGACGACGAAAGCAGGGCGAACAAGAAGTCGTATCAGGAGGAAATGTTTGAAATAGCCGGCGAAAAGTATGCAGGCGAGAGATACGCGATAGAACACGAAGAGTTTGAAGGGATCCTTCCGAAAGGATGCATTATAGGGCTCAATACAGGAGGGGCTGACAGGTGGACCGCGAGGCTGTGGCCAGACGAAATGTGGGAGAAGCTGGCCGTTCTGCTCAAAGAAAAGGGATATGCGCCCATGTTTGTGGGCGGGGCGGCCGAGCATGAAAAAAACGTCGCCCTCTCAAAAAAGACAGGCGCATTCTATCCTGGGCATTTCCAGTTCAAGAAATTTGCAGGCATCGTGCGGAAGTGCGATGCCGTGGTTTCGTGCGTCACTCTTGGCTTTCACGTGGCCGTGGCGATGGAACGGAAGGTGGTACTCCTGAACAACATATTCAACAAGCATGAGTTCGACCTTTACGGCAGCGGAAAAATCATTGAGCCCCCGAAGGAATGCAGGTGCTTTTACAGGAGCAAATGCATCTACGGTGGGAGCGGCTGCCTTGATAACATAAAGCCGGAAGATGTGGCGAAGGCGCTGGAAGAAATGATATAGTCATTTGCCATGGAACAACTTTATCGCGTTGCATACTTCCATAACTTCCGCTTCTTCGAGTTCGGGAAACATGGGCAATGAAAGCATACTCTGGGCAAATGACTCGGATTTCGTATAGCTGCCTTCCAGTACTGAAAATGCTTCCTGTTTGTGTATAGGCACGGGATAGTGAATTCCTGTCATTATGCCCCTTTGAACCAAGAAACTCTTCAGTTCGTCCCTCTTTTCCGCGCGTATCACATAAAGATGATATGCGTGTTTTCTCCCGGGTTTCTCCAGAGGCGTCTGAACAATGCCGTTGAGTAGACGGCTGTAAAGGGCCGCGATTTCCCTTCTTTTAGCAACCCACGAATCAAGGCGCTTCAGCTTGACCCGCAAGGCAGCCGCCTGGATCTCGTCAAGCCTGCTGTTATACCCGAAGAAAAGGCTATGATATGTGTCTTTCTGGCCGTAAAACCTGAGCATTCGGAGGGTTTTTGCGACTTCGTTGTTGTCAGTAATTATGGCTCCGCCGTCGCCGTATGCCCCGAGATTTTTCGTGGGATAAAACGAGAAGCAGCCTAAGTCGCCGAACGTTCCTACTTTTTTACCGCCGTATTCGGCGCCATGAGCTTGGGCGCAATCCTCAACGACTTTCAGGCCGTGAGCGCGCGCAATTTTCATTATTTCAGTCATGTCGCACGGCTGCCCGTAGAGATGAACAGGAATGATAGCTTTGGTACGCGAGGATATTTTTCTTTTGAGTTGGGATACGTCCATATTGAAAAATTCATCGCAATCCACGAGAATAGGTGCCGCTCCCACGGCCATTATTGCCATTACAGTAGGCGATGCAGTGTTCGCCGGCGCCACGACTTCGTCTCCGACCTTTATTCCAAGCGCTTTGAGAGCGAGTATAATGGCATCGGTGCCGGATGCCACGCCTATACAGTGTTTGCTGCCGTTGTACGACGCAAACTCCTTTTCAAACTCCCTGACATTCTCGCCGAGGATGAAGCTACCGCTTTCCATGACAGAAAGAATTGCCCGGTTTATTTCTTCTTCCATGCCTGAGTACTGCCTCTTAAGTTCAAACACCGGTATCATTCGCTTTCGCCTCCTGAAAAATATCGTAATCTCTTATGTAATCCGTTTCATCATAAGTCTCGGAGCATAGAACCAAAGCCACCGCCCCGGGGAACATATTCTTCAATTCGACCCACATGCCGTTGGGAACGTAAAGTCCCTGAGAAGGAGACATAAGCCTATAGGATATCTTCTCATGCCCATCGTCAACAAGCACGTCAAATGCGCCGTTTAAGGATATGAAGATTTGCCTGCATTTTTTGTGCGCATGGGCGCCCCGTTCCTTGCCTTTCGGCACGTCGTATATGTAGAAAATCCTATTGGCTTCAAACGGTATATGCTTTTTCCATTCTATGAAGGTAATGCTGCCCCGGTCGTCGGCGATCTTAGGTAGTTCCATCAGGGACACTTTCTCCTTATTCATTCTTTTACCGCCTCCCACCACGCGTGATTTTTACGGTACCATTCTACCGTGCTTTTAAGGCCCTCTGGGAATTTCACGATAGGTTGCCATCCAAGAGCCGCTGTTTTATCATTGCACATTGAATATCTTCTGTCGTGACCCTTGCGGTCGCTGACAAATTCTATCCGGCCCTCTTTGCAGCCCATCAGCGTTAGCAGCGCCTTTGCCACGTCAATATTCTTTCTTTCTTCCCTGCCCGAAATATTATATATCTCGCCCGGCTTTCCCCGTTCCATTACAGCAGCGATCCCTCTGCAATTGTCGTCCACGAACAGCCAGTCCCTTACGTTGTTCCCGTCACCGTACAGGGGAATCTTCTTGCCCTGCAGAAGATTGGTTATGAAACGCGGGATCATCTTCTCCGGGTGCTGATACGGGCCGTAATTGTTGGAGCTTCTCGTTATCACAGCGTCCAAATCGTGGGTCGCAACAAAAGACCTGACCAGCATGTCGCCGGAAGCCTTCGTGGCGGCATAGGAAGAGTTGGGCATAAGCGGGCTTTCCTCGGTAAAGGAGCCCGCGTCAATCGAGCCGTAGACCTCATCTGTTGATATCTGGACGAATCTCTTGCCGCCGGCTTGGCTGCATGATTCGAGAAGAACGTATGTGCCGTAAACGTTTGTATTGACGAAATCCTCTGCCCCATTTATGCTTCTGTCAACGTGCGTTTCAGCCGCGCCGTTGACGATTATGTCGGCCTTCCTGACCAAAGGCGCGACGATTTTTTTGTCGCATATGGAGCCTTTTATGAACGTGTAATTTTTGTTCGTTTGCATGCCCGCCGTGTTTTCTATCCTGCCCGCGTAAGTCAATGCATCGAGATTTATGACGCGGTAACCGTGCCCAAGCAGGAAGCGCGCGAAGTTTGACATTATGAAGCCGCAACCCCCGGTTACAAGGACGGTTTTCATATTGTCACCTCGGAATCTTCCCCGAGAACAAGTCTCGCGAATTGCCCGTTATGAGCGGCTATGGATACCCGCTTCCCTATAAGGCTTCCAGCTATTTTCTTGCCGGCGGCTTCTATGACGGCATCGCCGATTATTATGCTTCCTGCTATTGTTCCATTCCGTATGACTGTATTGTCACCTATGGAGGTATTCGGCCCCAACTCCGATCGTTCAATAATGCAATTCATCCCTATTTTCACAGGGCCGTTTATAATACTTTCTCTGACAACGCTGTTCCTGCCCAGTTCAACCGCCCCGGTTATCTTTGTTTTGTGATCGATAGTGCCTTCAATAAGGCTCTTCAGGGATGAAAGCATCATTTCGTTTGCATGAAGAACGTCGTCATACGATCCTGTATCGTCCCACCAGTCATTGATGACATGATACTGTATTTTCCCCCCGGATGCAAGAAGGCTCTGTATGGCATGCGTTATTTCCAGTTCATTTCTTGTAGAGGGCTTCAGCCCCTTGATATGATCCATCAGGGTTTGCCGGAATATGTAGACTCCGGTTATGACCATATTACTTCTGGGATGTGCGGGTTTCTCCTCGACGCTTATTATCTTTCCCGCGGCAATTTCCGCGACGCCGAATTTTTCAGGAGTCTTGGATTCCGATAGAAGCAGGCTCGCGTCAGCGCCGGAACGCCGGAAGTCTTCCACGAATTTTTTTATACCCCCTCCGATCATGTTGTCGCCCAGATAAACGACAAAATTGGAATCCCCGAGAAAATCTTTGGCAGTCCACACGGCATGGGCAAGGCCCCTTGGAGCATCCTGTTCGATGTAAGATATCCGCGCACCCCATCGAGTTCCGTCTCCGCAGGCATCTTTTATAGCGTTTATCCTTTCCGGCGTATAGCCCACGATTATGCCTATCTCGGTTATCCCGGCTTCGGCAAGATTCTCTATCGCATAATGGAGGACGGGTTTGTTGGCTATGGGTATCAGCTGCTTCGGGCCCGAGTGGGTAAGGGGTCTGAGGCGCTTGCCCATCCCGCCGGCCAGTATTATGCCTTTCATCTTGGTTGCCATCCTGTTTTTGATATCTTCTTCGCGGTATTTGCGTCTTCTCTGCCATGGACGTTTACGAAATTTCCTGAAACGATGACGCCGCCGAGGACTCTTTTTTTGGCCAGCGCCGGAAATATGTCCATATGCAGCGAAGAAGGGCAGGGAGGTATCAGCTTGAATATATCAGGCTCGGAAAAACCTATCATAGTAGAAACCAGCCGCGTTTTTTCCGTTTTTGGCGTGTCCCAGTAATTGATAATCTTGTTGCCTTCAAGTTCGGCGACTGCGCTGGTGTTATTATCGTATTTCACTCCGCCGTATATGGCCAAGGTGACGGTAAACCCGCCATTTCGGTGGGCTTTCTCAATCACGCGAAGATCAAAGTCGAAATAATGGTCGCAAGGCACGAATAGGAAAGAACTTGAGACGCGATCCCTTGCCAGAGCAAGGGTACTGGCGGCGCCTTTCGGTTCTTTCTCTTCTATGTAGCTTATTTTGTGCGAAGCGTCGCCGTTCCCGAATATTCCGAAGCATCTGGTCCCTATGGTGTTGCTCCCTATGATTATGATGTTCTTGTAACCCTGTCCTGAAACTTTCGCGACTATGTCTTCAATAAGGGTCTTGTCGCCTATTTTCATGAAGGGCCTGTATTCGCCATCGGAAACAAGATAATCGCCACCTCCTGCCAAGATGATGCACGTCCTTTCCGTGTCAAGGAAATTCTGAAGCATGCGTTCTATCACGGCTGATCGGCTCGCGCCCAGAACACCCACATGAGCGTCTATGCTTTCCGCAAGCTTTTTCGTAAGAGATAAGGAGACCCTCTGTCGCATATGAATCACGTATTAAAAAATAATACGACAGTAATCCTTTTATGTCTTCTTTGGCCGGCATTTAAAGGATTTCGGACACCTCTTTATCTTGGAGCGTTGGTATGAATGAACAAATATGCCGAAAACGTGAGGAAAGGCGCGGTTTTTGTGCTGGTTTTGTCCCTGCTGTCGGCTGCCGTAGGGTTCGGCTTTAGGATATTTCTTTCGCGCTCCCTTAGCGTGGAAGACTTCGGCCTTTTTTACAGCGTGCTGGCGTTCGCGGCTCTGATAGGGTTGTTCAAGGATCTGGGGCTTCCCACTTCTTTGGTGAAGTACGTGGCCGAGTTCAGGGCGAAAAACGACTTCCGAGGAATAAAGTCGGCGGTCATAACGGTGTACGTTGCCCAGCTTGTCGTGGGCCTCTTGGTTTTTGTGCCGTTTATCTTCTTCTCGGATTACCTTGCGGCGAATTATTTTGGAAGCGCGGCGGCGTCCATCGTGCTGACAATCATACTGATTGAAGGCATAATAAACATGGGCATCTATCTGTCGGTCTTTCAGGGAATGCGGGATTTTAGGATATTCGGCATGATAGAGCTTTTTCGGGTTTCCATACTTTTCGGGCTTTCACTGATTCTCGCGGACCGGGGTATCGTAGGCATAGCCTTGGCGCAGCTTTTTACCACGATCGTCATGAACGGGATATTCATCTCAATAATGATAAGAAGGATGAAATTCTTCATATCGGAAAAGTTCGTGTTTGATCGTAAAGCTTTCTGGGAATTGGGCAAATTCAGCCTGACAATATTTGCCGGGAATTTTTTTGTCATGCTTGTGAGCCGCATTGACGTGATATTCATAACTTATTTTCGCGCGCTTCAGGAGGTAGCGTGGTATAACATATCGTTGCCTACCGCGACGCTGCTTTCGTTTTTTGCGTCGCCTATCGCCAGCATGCTTTATCCTACAGTCACCGAAATGTGGCATAAGAAGGAAACGGTCATGCTCGCCAAAGGGGTTTCATCCATAACAAAGATATTTTTTATAGCCATGCTGCCGATGGCCATGCTTTTTGTGGCTTACACAGACACCATAATATCCATGTTTTTTGGGCGCGCGTATTTGCCGGCGGCCCTATCCCTTCAGATTCTGGCAATAGGCATGATTTTCTCCGGTTTTTATCCTGTGTTTGCAGGAGTTATCAATGGCATGGGCAGGCCCGACGTCAATACAAAAATAATTTCGCTCGCCGCAGTGGCCAATACAGGCATGAACTTGGCAGTAGTGCCGGTATACGGCCTTAACGGTGCGGCAGCGGCTACGGCATTGTCGTTTATATTGACGTTTGTCTTAAGCCTGACCTTTCTGAAAAAAAACATAGCTATAACCATCCGCCTTGCCGACATAGGGAAGATATTCTTGGGCGGAATGGTGATGATGCTGTGCATAGGGCTCCTTCGCAGGGCGCTTGCCTTAGCCGACCCTGTTATTGAAGCTGTTGTAACGTTCACGGCCGCCACCGGCGTGTATCTGTGTTATCTGGTATATGCGAAGCTTGTAGTTAGGAGCGACTTGGAAATAGCCGAGGCGGTGGGCATAAAGCTGCCGGATGCGTTGCTGTCACTCTGCAGAAAGATATTGAGGAACTGAATTATTTGCCGAGCATCTTCATGTAGAGTTTCTCGTACTTCTCGGCGAGGTTTTTCCAGTCGTATTTTTCGACGGCATTGCGCCTCGCTTTCGTTGACAGCTTCGCCAACAGCTTCCTATCTTTTTTCAGCAGGGAAATTATGTTTGCCGCAGTTTCAGGCATTCTGTCTATGAAAAAGCCGACTTTCCCGTTGATTACGTCAGGAATGCCGCCGACTTTTGTACTGATCACCGGCAACCCCGAGCTCATTGCTTCAAGAAGGACACCTGGTATCCCTTCCGCTTTTGATGTGAGAATGAACGCGTCTGCCGCGGAATAATATTTTACGGTTTCGGTGTTGGGCAGCTTTCCAAGCTTGATCACGTTCTTCCGTTTCATGCTTTTCAAGGGCTCGGAGTCGCTTATTCCGACGAGCATGAATACGACGTCTTCGGCGCTTTTCATTATGATATCATGAAGCAACTGCGGATCTTTTATTATGTCCGGCCTTGCCACGCAAAGAACGGCGAGCTTCTTTCCTATTCCCAAGCGGCGCCTTATGATTTCCCGTTCCTTTTCGTTGCGCCTGAATTTTTCCGTATCAACGCCGTTGGGTATGACCATAATATCGGGGACCCCCAATTCGGCATATACGTTCCTGCTCACGCTTCCTAGGGCTACAGCCTTGTCGGCAAGCCTGCCCGTTTTCCATTCTTTGTCGAGAATGCCTGCAAAGGTGAACACAGTCTTCTTTCCGGCGAGCTTAGCCATCAGGAATGGCAGGAAAGAATCCACGTAAAAGAATCCATGAACAATATTGTAATTTCTGATGGCAATGAGAAGCCCAGCGAAAAACGAGAAGGATATCATGGAAGAAAGGTAATTCAGATGGGAAGCGGGAAGAGGAATATACGGCATCCTGTGCACAGTAACTGTGCCGTCAAACGTGATTTTTCCGTGGTTTGTATATATATGGACTTCATGGCCTTTGCCAGCCAATTTGTACGCCAGATTCTTTGCTATCGTTTCCGAGCCGCCTTCCCTCACGCCAACAAGGAAATGCACCATTGCTATTTTCATTTTACGCCCCCCTATAACAGGGTTTGCCTGCCGGTTAAAGCAAGCTCCACTGCTTCCGCGGCAGTGAAACTTCGTATCTCATGTTCTGTCATATATTTTAGGAATTCTTTCCACCAGTATAACAGCTTCTTGTTCATCGGAAACTCCCAGTGATGGTTCGTCATGATGAACAGGTCCGTTTTGTCAAACTTTGCGCATGCGTGCTCAAAGCTTTGTTCCGGGTCCCAGAAGCAGGAAAACAGGTACGGATTCATGCACCCCATTTCTATCCCGTTCCTGTATCTGACAATGCCGTTGAAACCGGTGAAAAACTGTTTTTGCAGATGACGTAGGCCGTATTGTCCCGCAGGTACTGTATAAAAGGCGTCTTTCAGCGGCCTGATGATGTTCCTGAATATATAGAACCCCCTGCTTGAGAGGACGCCCCATGCGGTTTTTGACAGCCTTTCGTGGGGCGCTACAAATGTCTTCAATTTTTTTTGTTTTCCAACGGCAGAGGCTATGATTTTTTCGCCTTTGTTGAGAAGGGTTCCTATGTACTGTTTGTCATTTGAGGTGAATTCTGAAAGGGCGTGCGAATACCCGTGAATGCATGCTTCGATTGATTCATTTTTTCGCATCCAAGCCGCCACTTTCTTGTTCTTGCTGAAAAGATAGCTTCCTGTATTGATGCGATTTTCCGGTATGAAAGGCTCGTATAGGTATCCGTTTCTGGCAAAGGAATTGTTCGTGCCCTTTATGCTTAAAGAGCTGCTTACGTCGGGGATTATGGAGAGCGACACTTTCAGCCCTTTGTTGAAAAAAGATTTGTCATATACTTTTTTCAGGTTCCGGATATCGGTAAAAAAGCTGACGTCGTCGTCTCTTATCAGAACAGCCTTCATCTGTGTATTACAAAAACAAGCCTTATAAAGGATTTTTCCTGCATTTAAAAACTATGGAATGCGCGAACCATGCCGGCCGTAGCGTCTTCAAATGGCCTACGCCATAGTCGCATTTTTCAACCTCAAAAAATTCTGAAAACTTTTTTTTAAGGCCCTTTGCTGTAAGGAATGCGTTGGAAAGGTGCGAATCTTCATTCTTGAATATGTGATGCGAACTTACGTCGCCGAATAGATATTTTAGCCTTATCTCAACGTAAAAGTGGTTGGGTATGGTCCCTATGAGGACTCCTCCCGGTTTCATGACCCTTGCGATTTCCTTTAGAAGCTTGCCGCTTACGAAGCCCTGCAGGTGTTCAAATACGTCTTCGGACACGACCACATCGAAATAGTCGTTTCTGAAAGGAAGGCGCTTTCCGCCGTTGATGGTTTCCAAATCAAAATTGAGGTATTCTATGCCGTCGTATTTGACCCGTTTCCATATGTCAAGCCCTACTTTTCTTGCGGCGTCTATGCCGTGCAATGTGCGGCCCTCGCCTACGCCAACATCCAGTGCGGCCTGAAATCGTTGCCCTTCCACGGTTTTGAGTATTTCGATCTTTCTTGGATTGATGCCTTCGGAAACCATTGTGATTAATAGACGGCAATTAATTTAAAGCGTTCATAACTTCATTCGTTCAAACGGTAAACATTTCTTTCATGGCCGCTATAAACCAAGCTAATATTTCCTTTCATAATATCCGGAATTGTGTGCGGGATTTTTAATATGCTGTCTTGGTGCAGGACTATGTAACTCACATTATGATATGCAATATACGCCTGAAATTCGGTGTAGTTGGAGTAATACGGAAACTGGACCACGCGCATTGCGCCCCGTGAATAGTAATCATAAAAATAAGGGAAGGAATCCACCATGAACGTTACGTTTTCTATGCCGTTCGGACGGATGTAATCTTGGAATAATGAATAGGTGTTTTTTGAGCTTTCGCCTCTTTTATCAAGGCCCTGATAAGCGAATGCTATAAGCGCCAAATTAACGGCCAAAGAGAGGACAAGGATGCATATAATCCATGTGCGCAGGCTGCCGGCCGTTTCATATAATTTCTTTGCCCCAAAGGCGGAAAAGACAAGCATGAACGGAATCAGGGGCTGCAGGTGCCTTGCAACGGAAAAGAAGACTGAGAGAAACGCGTAACTGGCGGTTATGTATGCCAGAATCGCCCAGTATTCTTTCTTAGCAGAGGGCAATGCGTAAACGATGCCGGTCAAAAAGAGCAATGTGGTGACGGGATCGAGCAAATACAGGGGAGTATTTTTTATCTGTGTAAGGATGCGGGCGACGAACGCGGCTGCCATACTGGCCGGATTGCTGAGTGCCACGTCCAAAAATGATTCCTTCGGCGTATCCAGCGAATACAGGTAATAATCCGGATCTGCGTGGAACTCGGAGGAGGCTATGTATTTCAGGTCGCTGTAGAAAGGGTCGCCTGTAAGGCTGTACATTCTGAAAAACCACGGTAAAGTTATCGCGGCGAACACGATGAGTATTATTGCCGTAACCTGGACAGTTTTTTTTACCGAGCGCGTGCCGGCATAAAAATATATTGCCGCGACTACCGGAAGGATATAGAGCGCCTGATAGCGTGTGAGATAAGACGCTGAGAATGCAATGCCCAGAAGCAGGTAATCGGCAAGCCTGTAACGGAAGTTGACCAGAAATATGAAGAATAGGAGTGTAAAGACCATCATGGCAAGTTCCGTATGAATGACACGGGAATATGCAAAAATGATCCAACTGAAGAAGGCAAGCGCGGCGGAAAGGAGCGCTACGCTTTTGCCCGCAAAAATGCGGGTTGATAGCACGAATACAAGGGCCGGTATGAGGGCGCCAAGGAATACAGAGAGGAGCTTTTCGGAAAAGAAGCTTGGGCCGAAGAGCATGTAAAATACGTATATCATGAAGGGCTCCATGGGCGCCCTGTATATGTCTTGCATCGGCGGATTGCCACCCAGCATGACCGCCCAAAGCGTGTCGGTCACGTAGCCTTTGCCGGTATAGAGGCTGTATGCAAGGCTGGAATATTGAGCGCCGTCGTGGTAATAGAAGTTTTCTGGCACTGCAAAGGACAAGGTGAATTTCAGTATGAATCCGAGCACGAATATGGCGGCGGCGATTTTGCGCTCATCTGTAGACGCGATTTTTGATTGGAGGAAACCGCCCAGCCTTGCGGCTTGGGCGGGGAAGAACGAAAAGGCGAGAACGAGAAGCGACGCCACTGCCAGTGAATACGACAAGAACGCCGCGGCATCGGCGCTGAAAAGGCCATCAGCAATGATTTTCACTGGATAAGCCGGATCAATGAGCGCAAGGATTATCAAAAGAAGAGACAGCAGCCGGAGAAGCAGTATCGTTGCGTTCATTTTTGATTTTTTCAGGTTAAGAATTAAAAGCTTCCATTCAGGGTTATCTAATGGGCGAAATCGCTGACAAAAGACGGCATATTGATCCGGAATCCGTGGTGGCAGTCATATTCTGCGGCGGCAAGGGCACACGGCTGCGGGAATTCACGGACACAATACCCAAGCCCCTTGTTCCCGTGGGGCAGAAGCCTATAGTATGGCACATAATGAAGGCCTATTCCGCCTACGGCGTCAGGCGCTTTGTCCTTTGTCTTGGCTACAAAGGAGAGATGATTAAGGATTATTTTCTCAACTACGGCGCGCTTAACGGTGATTTTACCGTTAGCCTGAAGGACAGGCACACGGAATTTCACTCGCCCGAAACCGAGGACTGGAAAATCACGCTTGCAGACACCGGCGCGGAGTCGGAAACCGGTGAGAGACTGCTGAAGGTCAGGAAATATCTTGGGGACAGGTTTTTCGTCACATACGGGGACGGCGTCGCTGACGTGGACATACGAGCCCTGCTCGAATTCCATCTCCAGGGCGGCAAGCTCGCCACGGTCACCGGCGGCCACCCTTATTCAAAATACGGCATGGTTGAAGCAAGCGACGACAAGGTAGTGATGTCGTTCAACCAGAAGCCGCAGATGAAGGAATACATAAACATAGGCTTCATGGTCCTAGAAAAGGGGATACTTGATCTTCTTACCGGCGGTCCCATAGAGGACACGCTTTCAGGGCTTGCGGAAAAGCAGCAGCTTGCCATGTTCGCGCACGAAGGATTCTTCCGGGCAATGGACACGCACAAGGATTATGAAGATCTAAATCAGATGTGGAAGAAAGGCGACACGCCGTGGAAGGTCTGGAAAAAGTGAAAATTCTGATAACCGGCGGGACCGGTTTCATAGGATCGTGGCTTGTCAGGAGCCTTGTCAACGACCGGCAAGAAGGCAAGAATATCAAGATACGCGTTCTTGTAAAAAAAGGCGATCCTATAGGCCTTGGCAACCTTGGAGACGTGCAAAATGACTTGGAAATAACTTACGGAGACGTAAGAAACGCACAGGACGTTGAAGCGGCAGCTGACGAAGCCGAACTAATATTTCATCTTGCGGCAGTAACGCAGGTCTTATATTCCATAAAAAATCCAAGGGAAACTTTTGACGTAAACGCGTCAGGAACCCTTAATGTTCTTGAGGCCGTGAGAAATGCGAAGAACGATCCCTTCCTTGTCCTTGCAAGCACGGACAAGGTCTACGGTGAGCCGGCTTCACTGCCTATAACAGAAGATCATCCGCTCCGGAGCAAATCGCCGTATGACGCCTCCAAAATCGCAGCGGACAGGCTGGCTTATTCTTATTACGCGACCTACGGCACTGGAGTTTCGATAGTGAGATGCTCTAACATATACGGTGGTGCAGACTCCAACATTTTGCGAGCGGTGCCGGATTTCGCATATAGCATAATAAATGCAAAGCCTCCTGTCATAAGAGGCACTGGCGCGCAGACGAGAGATTTCCTTCATGTCAGCGATGCCGTGAGGGCATACAAGGCCGTGGGCAACAACAGGAAAGCAGCCGCAGGGATGGCATTTAATTTTGGCACGGAAAAGGAAACGACAATAAGGGAAGTGGCTGATATGATGATGCGCTTATCCGGATCGGCCGATCGTGTTGTCATGCTTAACAAACCGCATAGGGGAGAGATAGAAAGGCAGGTACTGTCGTATGCCATAGCGAAGCGGCATCTTGGGTGGACTCCTGCAGTGAAGCTTGAAGACGGCCTAGCAGAAACCATGTCGTGGTATAGGGAAAACGGCTGGTGGGCCGCTGTAATAGACAAGGTTTCCGATTTTTACGGCATTAAACCGAGAACTTCTGTATTTTCTTGACCCCATGCTTGTGCAGCAGATAATAGAAGAGCGATGCAAGGATGCTGGCGCTGTATTTGGCAAGCTGGAGAAGGGTAGGGCTCTTTGTTTCTCTGCCGTAATACGTGGGTATCGGCACTTCCATGATTTTCATCTTCTTTATCACGAACTGGATTATTATGTCCGTATCGAAAAGATAGTCGTTTGAGCAAAGTTCAAAGGGCAGGCATTTCAGGCTGCTGCACCTATACGCCCTGAAGCCCGAATGAAACTCGGAGAGGTTTGTGCCCAGTACAAGATTCTGGATCGCGGTCAGCGCCCTGTTGCCCGCAAGTTTCCACACAGGCATCCTGCCTTGCAGGGGGTTGCCGCGCATCCTTGAGCCGAATACCATATCAGCGCCGCCCTTCAGTATAGGCTCAAGCAGATACGTTATCTTCTCCGGGGCGTACTGGGCGTCTCCGTGAAGCATCACGATTACGTCATAGCCTTTTTCCACTGCGTGCCGGTATGCTTTTTTCTGGCTGCCGCCGTAACCCAAGTTTTCATGATTCTTTATGACGGTCATGTTGGAAAGGCGGTTGCTCCTCTTGTAATTGACCGCGGTTAAATACGTGCCGTCCCTGCTGGCATTGTCTATTATTAGTATTTCCCTGCAGCCTTTCCGCAGGGTTTCGGGTATCCGGTCCATCACAATGGGAAGGGTCTTCTCCACGTTATAAGCCGGTATGTATATGCATATCTTTTTCATCCGATACACGCAGTTGCATTTCAGTATTTGTCCAGAAATTCCGCAAACGTCTTCTTCATGTAATCCATGCGCTCGTTGTCCATGCCGTGGTGGCATCCTATGACGACGGAATTGCGCATGATCATATCCGCGACCGGATAGCTGCCCGCCATGCGGTTGCGTATGCCCCTGAAACCGGGCTGGCGCATTATATTGCCTGTGAACAGGGGTCGCGTCTGGATGCCCGCGGCTTCGAGGTACTTCACCAGTTCGAGCCTTGTGAAAGGGGTGTCTTTAAGCGTGAGCGGGAAGGCCAGCCAGTTTGTCTTCACGTTCTGTGGTTGCTCGGGCAGGTGGAAGAATTTGTCGTACGCTGAAAAGAAGGAGCGAAGCTCCGAGAAATTTTTTTGCCGCGTGGCGGTGAACGCCGGAAGCTTGTTCAACTGGGCCATGCCAAAGGCTGCACTCATTTCAAGCGGGAGGAAATTATACCCTATCTCTTCAAAGACGAATTTGGCGTCATATGGCATATCGTCGATTTTTGCCCTGAATCTTTCTTCTATGTCGTCGCTGGCGACTTCCGATGCCCTGCCCCATCCACGCAGAACCCTGCAGTTCCTGTCCCATGAAGGGTCGTTTACGCATATCATGCCGCCTCCGCCGCCTGCTGTTATGATATGGGATCCGTAGAAGCTGGTCGTGGATATGTGGCTCCATTGGCCGGTAGGCTTGCCTTTCAGGGTAGCGCCAAGGGTATCGCAGGAATCTTCTATGAGCCACAGGCCGCGGCGGTCGGCTATGTCACGGAGTTTTACATAATCGGGAACGTTGCCCATGAGCGAGGGTATCATGAGGGCTTTTGTGCTTGGAGTAATCAATTCTTCTATTTTTTCCACGTCAATGAGGTAGCTCCCCATCTTGACGTCTACAAATACAGGCACAAGGCCGTTTTTCACTATTGGCGCTACTGTAGTCGAGAACGTCACTATCGGCGTTATTACTTCCGAGCCGGGCGGGAGCTTCAATACGTCAAATGCAAGGTAGTTGGCCGAAGACCCAGAATTCACCATGATGCCGTGTTTTTTCCCGAACAGCGCTGCCACGCGGGTTTCAAATTCTCTGACAGCAGGGCCCATCATGGTGTTCCCGCTTTTGAGCACCGTGTTTACGGCATCTATTTCTTCCTGCCCGTAAACTGCAAGCGCATAAGGCACTTTGTAGTGGATTGCCATGACAAGAATATCCCCCTGCAAATTAATAAAGTTTAATTTCAGGCAGCCGAGCCAGGCTTTCTTCGAGGGTTTCGGGCTCCAACCCGATTCTGCCGGCCTTGGCAAGCTTGAATCCGCAGTTCTTCGGCCGTAGCGCCGGCTGCGCGAGCTCTTCGGAGGTCACGGGCACGATAAGTGACGCATCAAGATGAAAACGTTCCGCGGCCTTTTTTGCGAAATCATACTTGGAAAGCCGGGTTGAGCCCGCTATATTGATGGTGCCATTGAAATCTTTCCGTATAAGTTCTACTATTGAAGAGGCAAGGTATCGCGCAAGCGTAGGATTGGCTATCTGATCTTTAGGTACTTTCATCTCGCGATTCTGGCTCAGGATGTCTATCAGCCTGCGCACGAAGTTTTTCGGATCGGAAGAAATGTCGTAAATCCACGTTGATCGCACTATGATCCACTTGTCAATAGCAGCCGTTATTTTTTCAGCTTCCAGCTTGGTCGTGCCGTAATAGTTTATCGGGGAAGGGGCGTCGTCTTCGGAATAAGGGCCATATTTCCCGTCAAACACGTAATCTGTTGATATGTAGACCAATTTTGCGCCTACGGCCTTGGCAACATTGGCTATATTTTTTGTCCCCTCCACGTTCACTTTCCATGCCATTTTACGGTCAGTTTCGCAATAATCCACGTTGGTCAGCGCTGCAGTATGAATTATGACGTCAGGGCGCAACTTCATAATCGCGGAAAAAACAGTTTCGGCATCCGTAATGTCAAGCTTAATGAGTTTCTCTTTCTTTTGACCGAGATATGTGCCATACGTTTCGGCGTATTCCGAAGAAGCTGCAAATAGTTGCCCCCCCACAAGCCCGCTGGCTCCTGTCACAAGAACTTTCATGGAAAGCCGCCTATATATCATTTACCCGTGTTTCAATGACCAATCGTACGGTATTTGCTTGGCAAACGGATTGATCCTCTCAATTTCTTCCGTGTCATGCGGGATGGTTGCGCAGTTCGCGACAATGGCAGGGGCCGTACCCATGCCTTTGAATCCATTTGCTATGCCCGGGGGAATTTTTACAAGACAATAATTGGATTCGCCAAGGAAAAGCTCCATTATTTCTCCATGTGTCGGAGAAGCCTTGCGCCCGTCATAAAGCACAAGCTTAATCATGCCTGACACAACGGCGTAATTAAGGGACATTTTTTTGTGGACGTGCCATGCCTTTATGGCCCCAGGGTAAACAACGGAAAAATAAATCTCCCCGAATTTCTCAAAGTGCTTGTCTGTGGACTTTAGCATATGCATTATCTTGCCCCTCTCGTCCGGAATCTGCCGGAGCGGCAGCACTTCGACGTCTTCTATCATGGGATTAAATATGGGAATAAGGCTTTAAAATGCGTGCGGCATAGAGGCAGTTATGGACGGCCCGAAGAGCATAGTTACCGGCGTAGCCGGTTTCATAGGCTCCCATCTTGCGGAGAAGCTTCTTGCCGAGGGGCACGACGTCACAGGGATTGACTGCCTGACGGACTATTACGGCAAAAATATGAAGCTGCACAACCTGCAGAGCCTCGCAGGAAAGAAAGGCTTCAAGTTCCTTGAAAAAGACATACTTGACGTAAATATCGCGGAGCTGAAGCCCGACTACGTCTTCCATCTGGCCGCCCAACCCGGCGTGCGCCCGAGTTGGGAATCTTTCGGGGTGTACGTCAGGCAGAACATTCTCGCGACCCAGCATGTGCTTGAAGACCTGAAAGGCAGCGCCGTGAAGAGGCTCGTCGTGGCATCTTCCTCTTCAGTCTACGGCGATTGCAGAATTCCCATGAAGGAAGAATATATGCCTATGCCCATCTCGCCGTACGGCGTCACGAAATTGGCTGCAGAAAGCCTTTGTTATTCTTACCACAAAAGCTCAGGCATGCCGATAACAGCATTGCGATATTTCACGGTTTATGGTCCGAGACAGAGGCCTGACATGGCCATCAACCGCTTCATAAAAGATGTGCTTACCGGCGGCACTATAACGATTTATGGCGACGGCGAGCAGAGGAGGGATTTTACGTATGTTGGAGACGCCGTGAAAGCGACGTTCCTTGCGTCGAGGTCAAAAATCGGATGGGATGTGTTGAACATAGGCGGAAGCGCCATACACTCCATAAACGAAATCATACGAATGATAGAGGACGCCGCCGGAAAGAAGGCCACGGTCATGCATACGGAAAAACAGAAGGGCGACGTGGCAGAAACGCTGGCGGACATAACGCGTGCACGCAGGGCCATTGGTTATGAGCCCGAAACTGGAATAGAAGAAGGGATAAAGAGGCAGGTAGAGTGGCAAAAGCTCCTTTGCAAGTGATATATTCTTTCGGTAACGTTCTCGCCGGCGGAGGCATAGGCACCACCGCGTACAGGGCGGTTTCAGGCCTGAATAAGGCAGGATGCCTGAAAAAAGTAATATGCATGGATGCCAAAAAAACAGAGATACCGCAGGAAAAGATACGCAAGTGCGTGCCTTTCGGCAGGCAATTGCACGCGTGCCTTGAGGGAATAAGATATTATATTTACGATGCATTTCCGTCAGATATCATCATGAAAGAGCTCTATGACAGGAGCGCCATGAAGCATGTGGATGAGTGCGATTTTTTTTATGGATGGTCTGGGCATTCGCTGCATTCCATGCAAAAGGCAAAAGCCCTTGGCGCAAGAACCGTCATAGGAGGAAGCTCCTCGCATCCGCTTACGCAGCTTGCCATATTGGAGGAAGAATACGGCAGGTACGGCATACGCCGGATGATAGAGCATCCGGCGGTGACGCGCAAAAAAATCGCGGAGATAGATGCCGCGGATTTCATATTTGCGGCATCGGAGTTCGTGGCGAAGAGCATGGCTGAGAACGGGGTGCCCGATGAAAAAATAATAGTAATGCCTACAGGAGCCGACACCAAAAGGTTCGTTCCGGGAGGGAAAGGCGATGGCATATTCAGGGTTCTTTTCGCAGGGACCGTGAGCCTTCGCAAAGGCGTCCATTACCTTCTTGATGCGTGGTCGGAATTGAAGCTCAAGAATTCAGAACTTGTACTTGCGGGCGCCGTTGGCAAGGACATGGCATGGAAGTTGCGCGGCCTCAAGAGGGTGAAAGTCATGGGCAATGTCGCGGATATTGCAGCGGCATACAGGCAGGCATCCCTTTTCGTTTTTCCTTCCCTTGAAGAAGGCAGCGCGAAAGTGACTTACGAAGCCATGGCCTCCGGATTACCAATAATAACCACGTTCAATTCCGGCTCGGTTGTGGAAGACGGGAAGGAGGGATTCATAATACCGATACGGAGCGCTAAGGCAATAACGGAGAAGATACGCTATTTCTACGAGAACCCCGGTGAACTGAAGAGGATGGGCGCCAGAGCCAGAAGGAAGGCGGAAAGGTACGACTGGATCAGTTACGGCAAAAGAATCGCAAAGGTTTTGGAAGGTCTTTAGCACAAATCGTCTATAGAAGACTTGCCGGTCGCGGTCTTTTCTACATATATCTTATTCCAGAGTTCAAGCATCAAAAGCGTGTATATCTGGCTCCCGCGTTTTTTGCCGCCGTTGAAATGGCTTGCGACAACTCTTTCGAGGGCATCTCGCCTGAAATATTTTGACATGGCGCCATTTAAAATAAGATCTTTGACCGTGCCCTCCTTTTCTTTTAGTATCGCGTCTATGGGCACCGGAAAGCCGGTTTTTTTCCTATATATGACCGCTGTCGGCAAAAAGCCCTTCATGGACTCCTTGACTACATACTTGCCGCGTTTCATTGCGTCCGGCAGTGACGCCGAAAATTCCACGATGCGCTTGTCAAGGAACGGAACACGGGACTCTATGGACGCCGCCATGGTCATTTTGTCGGCTTTCATCATGAGGCCGTCTTGGAGGAGCTTTAATGAAACGTAAAGCATCCTGTTAAGTTCGGTCGTTCTTTTCGCGTTAAGGTAGCCGTTGAGAGGGTTGCTTCCATGGGTTGATCGGGGCGGGCCTTGCAGCAAAGACGCCCTGTCGTTTTTCTTGTACGTTGATGATATTTCCGAGAAGAAATCGGCGTAGGGCAATGCAACGGATTTGACGACGTTGCCTATATAAGGAATGTCCGGGAAAGCGTATCCTATCGGTGCAAGTAAGGCGCCCAGTGCATTCCCTTTCAGGCGGCTGATTTTCATGAGCGTTGCATTCAATGAAGCGCTTGTGTATCCGCCGAACAGTTCATCAGATCCCTCTCCCGACAGAAGGACGGTGACGCTTTTCTTCGCCATCCTAGAGAGGTGATATAGCGGGACTGCAGCCGGATCCGCCACAGGCTCGTCGAAATGCCATGCTACCGAAGGCAATGCATCGAAGCTCGAGAAATCCAGCGTAAGTTTTTTGTGATCCGTTGAAAATTTTGCCGCCACCATATCCGAGTATTCAAATTCATTGTAGCCCGGCAAATCGAACCCCACGGAGAACGTTTTTATGTCTTCTTTTACGGTTTTCATGGCAGCCACTATGGCGCTTGAGTCGAGCCCACCGCTTAGGAACGCGCCCACCGGCACTTCACCCATCATGTGGGATGCCACGATGTCCATGAAAAGTCCCCTGAATTCCCCGGGTGTTTTTTTGGATGACGTGAATTCCGCATCCCAGTATTTTTCTATATTGATATTTCCGTTTCTGAAAAGCATGTAATGCGCGGCAGGAAGTTTCATTATCCCCCTAAACATGGTTTTTGGCGCCGGGACGAATCTGAACGACAGATAATCTGACATAGAATCCGTATCAATCTGACGCGGTACATTTTCGTCCTCTATAATGGCCTTTATTTCGGATGCGAATCGCAGGGTTTCGCCGTCGAAATGGTAATAAAGCGGCTTGATGCCTATTGGGTCCCTCGCAAGGAAAAGCTCCTTTTTTCGCGAGTCCCAGAGGGCAAAGGCGAACATCCCACAAAATCTTTTGATGCAATCGTGCCCGTATTGCTCGTACGCGTGAACTATGACCTCTGTATCGGAACTCGTGTAGAATTTATGCCCATTGCTTATGAGATCGTTCATTATTTCCTTGTAATTGTAAATTTCGCCGTTATACACGACATGAATATCCTCATTCTCGTTGTGCACAGGTTGATTTCCGCCCGGAACGTCAACTATGCTTAGTCTTCTATTTCCGATGGCAATGCCGGAATCGATAAAGAACCCTTCATCATCAGGCCCTCTATGAGAAAGCCGGTCGCACATGGCCTTTACGGAAGGTTCATTTGCCCCATCGCCTGCCATGCCGGCAATCCCGCACATGCAATAAAATGGAGGGAAAACGTTAAAGCCGCTATCTACTGTATCACAGGGAGTTCCGTGGTTGAAGGAGCGCTGGAGCCGAAATCAGGCTTGATGCCATTCCTTTCAAGGTGCTTCTTTGTGTATACGCAGCCTCTGCACAATCCCGGCACGTTGCCGGATGCGAGATCCCGCCTGAATTTCTTTATCTTTTCGGAATTCCAAAGCTGGTCAAAGGGGGTTTCTAGAAGATTGCCGAAGTTGAAAACCTTGTCATAAGGCCTCCAGCAGCACGGCGTCAAGAACCCTTTAGCAGTAATGTACGGATAAAGGAACGGCTCGTCGCATGCCCTATCCTCCATGAGGTTGTATGCGATATGGATGCCGAGTTCTTTGGCTCTTTGCACGACCTGCGCTACTATCTCGTTGGTTTTGGCCCTGTCAAGTTCCTTGAGTTCCGTGGACCAGTCCAGATTAAGGTCTCCGAACCCGACGGAGTCCACACCGAGCTCCTTTCCGATCTCCACAAGTTTCACGGCATCGCCGAAATTGTCTTTCATGAGTGTCATGGAAAGGCCTATGATCGGGAGCTTGGAATTCAACCTCTTCCTTGTCTGGACGAGCCTTGCCACGTTTTCGAGTACCTTGTCAAACTTCCCGCCGATGCGTATTTGCCCATATACTTCCTTGGTCGCGGCGTCCGTGGAGATGTTGAAGTTGTCAACCTTGCTCTTTATGATATTTTCGGCCATCTGGTCGGTGAGTATGTTGCCGTTTGAGAAGCTTCCTATTTCTATCGGCTGCTTGGATTTGGCGTACCTTATCATGTTGAAGTAGTCCTTGTTGAGGAGGGACTCGGAAAGACCCGTTATGCTTAGCTTTCTCATGTAAGGAAACTGGTCAAATATCTTGACAAAATGGTCAAACGGCATGTCGTAAGGTTCCGGCAGCTTGAGGGTTTGCCGGGCGCATTGCTTGCAGAACAGGTTGCATCTGGTGGTTATCTCTATATGACCCCTCTTGGGACGTATATCCACCTGTTCCGGAAACGTTTTGGCGACCTTGCCTATCTTTATATCGTTAGTTATCTCGCCCAAGCTTCTCGGCATGTTGTATTTTAGGAACTTGTACTTGGTATATAGGCTGATACTATCACCTTCTAATCAGTGTTATAATGCGCACGTTTAAATTTCTTGAAACGGAGCCAATAATAGACGTTTCCAAGCCTCCCTGCATAATAGGACATGATGAAAAGAGATGCAAACGCCGCCCAATCAATGAAATTCATCCCGCCCCGCATTTTTCTGAAATTATTGCCATGCTGGAAAAGCCGGCCAAGCGGAACGTAGAAGAAAGAAATGGCTGTCCTCAATGCGCTGAATTCCCCCCTTTTCATCTGGTGAAGCACGACACCGCTGGAACGATGGAAGGCGGTCTTTAGGAATTGCGGGAGGGTCTCCTTCTTGACGTGCATGACCGCTATGTGAGGAGTCCTCAAGAGCCGCCTGCCCTTTTTCAGCAGCCTTTCGGTCAAATCGCAATCAGCGCCTTTTACGAAAGTTTCGTCAAAGCCGCTCACGTCAAGGAGCGCTTCTTTCGTTATGCTCATGTTATTGCCGTTCAGGCATATGCCGGCGTATTTCTCCATCAATATTTCATTTTCTATCTCGCGAAGATACCTCGATATTTTAAATGTTTCTATGAACGTTCTTTCCTTGGGCATTTGCAGTCCGCTTATGCCGTCCAGACCTCTGTATTTCTTGTAGAGTGCCTTGTGCATTGAAATCCAGTTTTTAGGAACTTCGCAGTCGCCGTCCGTGAAAAACAGGACGCGGCCTTTCGCGGCATTTATGCCAGCATTGAGCGCGTGCGACCTGCCGGCGTGGGGGGTATTTATCATTCTGACCCCGAAGGCTGCCGCTATTTCCGCGGTCCTGTCGGCCGATCCGTCGTTGACGAGTATAATCTCCTCAACCTGTTTTGCCAGAGGCTTTAACGAGCGCAGGGTGTTCGCTATGGTTTTCTCGTTATTATATGCCGGAATTATTACCGATATTTTCAAGCCTTTCACCTTTCGCGCATAAATAGAAACCAAATTTACGGCTGACGTATCTATCCGTAAATGAATCCAAAGCCGCTATCCCAAACCTTATAACCCAAGCGACGGAAAGGGTGATTGCCGAGACGGGGAACGTTCCGAGCCTTCTCACGGCGTGCTCGGCGGCATAGCCTTCAACTTCGACATTTCGCATGCCCGCCGACTTGTACATGAGCATGATTTCGCGTTCGTTGAAAGATTTTTCCCAGCCGTATTCAAATGAATCGCCCTTGAGCCTCTTATATAGGGAGAATATGAAATTTCCGCTGTTAGGCACGCAGGTCAGGATACGTTTTCCCGTTCTGGCAATTTCGGCAAAGGCCTCGGCGTAATTGTGGTAATAGATTATGACGCCTTCGGTAAGTACCGTATCAAAAGCCCCGTCCTTGAAAGGTAGGTGGAACATGTCTGCCAGAATCACGTACCGCGCACCCGATGCTTTGGCCTTGAGGACGGACGACAAGGATTTTTCCACGCCGACAACCATCGCATCAGGGCGGTTTTCGGTCATGAGATTGAGGAATCTTCCGCTGCCAAAGCCGATTTCCATGATTTTTCGGCCTTCCAGCCACTTGGAGAAGGCCGAGTAGCAGTCCATTCCGTATGTGTCAAGCCCCCCTTTATCCTCTTTCCAGTGATCATTCCATGAAAACATGTCAATCCCTTGTAATTTCAGAATACAGCTTCTCCAAGTATCTTGCCCGCTGTTTTATATCGTAGAGCTTCTCAATAGTTTTCCTTCCTCGCATGGCGATAGCCTTCCACGTCTTCTGCCTTGCCACAAGGCCGATTGCCGCTTCTGCAAGCGCATCGGCGTCCTTTTCGGGCACGAGAAATCCGTTCACGCCGTTCTTTATGATTTTTGGTATACCTGCGTGGCTAGTCGCTATTACAGGCATTCCCGAACACATGGCTTCCTTGATGACGGTGGAGAATTCGTCTTTTCCTCCGGCTCGGTCGGTTACGCTGGGAAGCACGAATATATGGGACTGGTAATAATGCTTTATCACTTCGCCATATGGGGCCGACCCAAGAAGCCTCACGTTGTTTTCGAGCCCAAGATGCCTTACAAGGGTCTCTAGTTCTCCGCGCATTGGCCCGTCGCCTATGATGTCAAGCGTCGCTTCCGGCAGGGCGGCCGCGATTTTTTTCATGGATTGTATCAGGTATGGGAGCCCCTTCTTCTCCACCATTCTTGCAACGCAGAGAAAGCGCAGATTGCCGTTCGGCTTCCTTGCCTCGAACCTGAACTTGGAGATGTCTATACCCACGTCCCTGACGCGTATCTTTTCTTCAGGGCATCCAATGGACATCAGATCCATTTTCATGTCATCGGACAGCGCAATGAAAGCCTCGCCTGCGCTGAAAAGGCGCTCCGCCTTTCCGGAGTTCCTCAATATCGGTATGTCTGCGCCGTAAAAGCCGGTAATCATCGGTATCTTGGTTGTGGACTTGATTTTGAGGAGCTTCGCGCCTATGTGGCCAAAATGTGCGTGGATAAGCTTTGCCTTGGTTCCAAGAATCGTCTTCTTGAAAAATGCGGACGAATCAAAAAGCTTGAACCGGGCAAATTCGGAGTATTTCGCCGGAATTCCCAACCTGTCAATGGAATGGATTTGCTTGAACGGAAACAGATGCATGTTTCTCGTTTTGGCGCTGAGGACGGAAATATTGTGCTTCTTTATGGATGTTATGTCATTGTAGATAAACGTTTCGGATATTGGGAGATAATCGTACACAAAATGGACTATATTCATACCATATCACCGTATATTTTCGCGGTTTTCTTGGCTATTGACAGCCATGTATAATCTCGCAGTACCTTTTTCCGTCCTGCCGTGCCAAATCTTTTTCTCAGCGCCGGATTCGCTATCAACATCGTCATGGCGTTTTTCAATGCATCAGCATCCCTTTCAGGGAATATTATGCCAGCTTGCCCTATTACGTTCGTGATGGCCCCAGAATTCGAGCCTATAACGGGAACTTCACATGACATGGCCTCTATAAGCACGTGCCCGAACTGTTCCTTCCATGCAGGAGTAGTCCTTGAAGGGAGAACCATACAATCCATCTTATTAATCTCGGTCGCTATCCCGTCGTCCGGAACAAAGCCAGCTAATTCAATCCTGCCGGAGATCCCGAGTTTTGCCGCCATGCTTGCTATACGGATTTTAAACGGACCGTTGCCAACAAGACGCAATTTCCAGTTTCCTTCAATGCGGCTGCACGCTGACAACAGGTCTTCAATGCCTTTTTCTTGCGCAAGCCTTCCGACATATCCGATGATAAAATTCTTCTGCTTTGTTCGGTTGCGCCGTTTGCAGAAAAGGTCGGTGTCTATTCCCATTTGAGGGATTACTGTGATTCCTTTCTTGAAGCCTTTTCTCTTCAGGACATTCGCAGCCTCAATATTGCCGGCTATAGCATAATCCGTGTTTTTCAGGACATATGTCTCAAAGTAAGATAGTGGAAATATGTGGTTCTTGTATATATTTTCCCATGTGAAGAAAATGGACTTGATACCAAGCTCTTTTGCAGCCCTGACAGCTTGATAGGCTGCCATGCTATACGGTTCTTCTTCCACATGTACTATGTCCGGCCGAGCGAGCTTAATAAGCTTCTTCAGGCTCTGGAAAAAATAGAGAAAATTATTCCCGTCGAGAACGGTTGGGGACTTGATTATTTCAATTTTTCCCGATTTTGAATTTTCTGCGTTATATTTTTTAAGGGTATGCTTCCAGCGCGGCGGCGTGACAAGAGTCACGGGAATGCCCATGTCCGCTAGAATCTCCAGTTTCCTTCTTGTGATGTCCACAAGATACGAATGCGTTATGAACATGACTTTCATTGTGACACCTATTTTCCCGGCGGCGGGATGATAAGGCCGTCATATGCCAGCTTGTTTGCTTCCTGATATGATTCCATGCTCCCTATGTCTATCCAGAAAGGAAGCTTGGTGACAAAGCCGGCGATCTTTCCCTTTTTTGCGAGCGGCGGGAACAGGGATATCTCTATCTTTTCCTTCTCCTTGGTCAGAAGTTCGTACACGTCCGAGAGTTCAAGAATATAGTAGCCCGTGTTGGCGAGGCGCGATGCGGCTTTCGTTGGTTTTTCCTGAAAGCGTGCGATGACATTGATGCCTTCGACATTCTTAAGCTCGGCTATTCCGAACCTGCCCGTGTCCTTTTCCGGCACTTCAAACAGCGCCACGGTGGCGGAAACGCCTATCACAGCGCGCGCCTTTTCGTGGTATTTCAGCATCATGGGGATGTCTATCTGCGTGATGTTGTCCCCGTATGCCACCAGTATTTTTCCGTTCTTCACCCCCAGTTCGTCTATTATGTGCTTTATGTCCCCGCCTGTTTCCCTTTGAGGCGTGGTGACAGTCGTTATCGGTATCGCGGATTTGAAATGTTTGAGGTAGAAATCCATGCATATCCCGTGGCTGTGCGACAGTATGCGTTCCTCGAATTCTGTTCCCGTGCCGCCTGAGATGCCGATGATTATTTCATCCACTTCCTTGCACGGTTCTATATTGTTTATTACCCAGTCTATGACAGGCTTCCCCTTTACCGGCAGCAGCGGCTTGGGTATGCCGTACGTAAGAGGCCTCAGCCTCGTGCCTTTTCCCGCAGCAAGTATTATTGCCTTCATGAAATCACCAGCAGATGCCCTCAAAGCCTTTTACTTTGGCAGGGTCAAGAACCTTCTTTGCTTCTATGATTATCTTGTTTCGCATGGGCGCAAAATCATTGTCTGCCAGAAGAGTTAGTTCTTTCCATTTTGTAAGTATCAAGCACGCGTCAGCCCCTTGCAGGGCTTTGGCAATGCTGCTGTAAGCTACCTCGGGATAAAGGCGCTTCATGTTTTCAGCGGCCTTTGGATCGTACGCATGCACGGATGCGCCTTCTCTTTTCAGCATGGCTATCACGTCTATTGCCGGGGACTCGCGAATGTCGTCAGTGTCTTCCTTGAACGCGAGCCCAAGAACGGCAATCTTCTTTCCTTTGAGCGAAGTCCTGCTTTTGAGCAAATCCACTAAAACTTTTCTCTGGCGTGCATTCGTTTCCAGCATCTCCTTCATCATGCCGGTTTCGCAGCCTATCTCTTCAGCCCTGCGCTGCAGCGCGGAAACGTCTTTTGGAAAGCAGGAGCCTCCGAAGCCGGCGCCGGCTTCAAGAAAGTGCGGGCCTATGCGCTTGTCGTATCCCACGGCTTTAGCCACGTCATAAACGTCTATTCCAAGCTTCTTGCAGATGTTGCCAAGCTCGTTTATCAGCGATATGCGCGAGGCAAGAAAAACGTTCGACGCGTATTTTATCATTTCCGCGGCGGCAAGCTTCGTCCTTATCACAGGCGCGCCAAATCCGATGTAAAGCTTCTCGAGGGCGTCGCCGGATTTTGTGTCAAGTTCGCCTATGACTACCCTGTCAGGATGCAGGAAGTCCTGAAGCGCCTTGCCTTCCCGCAGGAACTCGGGATTCATGCAAATGCCGAAATTTTTGGAATATTTCTGGAGTATGGGAAGAATCACCGTTTCTGTTGTGCCGGGCACCACGGTGGACTTCACGACAACTATATGACCTTTCTTGTTTTTCATGGCAAGGCCAACTTCTTCGCCGGCTGCCTTTATGTAATCAAGATTTATTTTGCCGGAGTCATCAGACGGGGTGCCTACACAAATGAAAGTTATATCGCTATTTTTTACGGCGTAAGCCGTGTCCGTCGTGGCTTCCAGAAGTCCTTTAGAAAGGGCTTCGAAAAGCGCTTCTTCTATCCCTTCCTCGTAAAAGTGGGACTTTCCTTTGCGAACCGCGGCAATCTTGGATTCATCCTTGTCCACGCATATTACTTTATGTCCCTTGCTTGCGAATCCTGCCGCCGTGGAAAGGCCGACATAGCCTGTGCCGATAATTGATAGATTCATTAATATCCTTTTTGCGAAAAGGCTTAAAAATCTCGGATAGCGAGGTTAAACGCAATAAACGGACTTTATTTTGTCTATTATGCTTGTCGTGGATTTTCCGGGCACCGCCGGAATCAGCATGATTTTGCCGCCGTTTTTCTCGACCACGCCCTGCTCAATCAGCGGAAGCTTGTAATCCCCGCCCTTTACGTGCACATCCGGCTTGATTTTGGCGAGCCAGTCTCTTGGATCCTTTTCCGCAAACGGAAAGATATAATCCACGAATTCCAGCGCAGACAGGAGTTCCATGCGGTCTTCCAGCGCCACTATAGGCCTTTTGTCGCTCTTGTATGCCTTGATAGATTCATCCGTGTTAACGCCTACTATGAGAATATCGCCCAGCTTTTTTGCATCCTTGAGGTATCGCACATGGCCTGCATGCAGAATGTCAAAAGCGCCATTTGTTGTGATTATTTTTTTGCCTTGAGCTTTCAGATTTGCAGCTATTTTAGTAATTTCGTCCACAGTGCCTATTTTGCCGTTCATGCGCTCGCCGTTCCGTAAAGCTCGTTTTCCATCATTTCGCATGCCACGTGTATTATCGCGGTGTGGGATTCCTGTATTCTTGGTGTATTGTCCGAAGGCACACGGATCTCCACATCGCAAATGCCTGCGGCTTTGCCGCCGGTCCTGCCGGTGAGGCAGGCCGTTCGCGCGCCCATGTACTTGGCTTTTGTAAGGCCTTTCAGCACGTTCTCAGAGTTTCCGCTGGTGGTTATGCCAACGACAAGGTCCCCTTGAGAGGCAAGCGCCTCTACCTGCCTTTCAAAGACACTGGAATAGCCAAAGTCGTTGCTTATTGCAGTAAGTATCGTAGTGTCGGAGTTGAGCGACACGGCCGGCAACCCGGCCCTTTCGCGCTTGAACCTGCCGACAAGCTCACCGACAAAGTGCTGTGCATCCGAGGCGGAGCCGCCGTTGCCGAACACGAGTATCTTCTTTCCGTTCCTGTAAGTGCCTATCATGAGCTCGGCAAGACGCTCTATAGAGGGCATTTCGTTCTCGGCTACTGCGCGCATCACGTCAATGCTCTCCTGAAGCGGCCGGGAAACTGCGGATTTTGAGCCCCTTATGAGTTCGTCCGGCGTCACGACCGAGGTTCCCATCTTGCCAACGACTATGCCGGCCGCCTGATTGGCCGCAACTGCGGCATCCTCTATTTCCATGCCAGCTGCTATGCAAAGCGCGAGCGTGGCAACGACAGTGTCGCCTGCGCCGGAAACGTCAAAGACTTCCATAGCCTGTGTTGGTATGAATGCCTTTCTTCGGTTCTTTTCGTAAAGGAACATGCCTTTTTCCCCGCGCGTTATAAGGATGTTTGCCGAAAGCATATGGCTTAGCGACTCGGCGCACTTTTCAACGTCCTCTTCGCCGGTTATTTCCATGGCTTCCTTCTCGTTCGGGGTCACAAGGAAAACGTTTGTAAAGAACTTGGCGTTCTTTGGCTTTGGGTCAACTATGATGTCCTTGCCGTTCCTTTCGCAGGCGTCATAAAGGAACTGGAGCATGTTCTCGGTGACAACGCCCTTGCCGTAATCCGATATCACGACTATATCTACAAGAGGCACGGCTCTCTCTATGTTCTTTATTATGTTGCTTTCGACGGATGCCCCGACACTATCAACACTCTCGTAATCCAGCCTGAGCATCTGATGCGTCTGGCCGAGCACGCGCGTTTTTTCTATTGTCGGCCTGCTGGAATCGCGCAGTATGCCGGACGTGTCTATGCCGGATTTCTCCATCTCGCGAAGAAGCAAGGAACCGGACGAGTCAGCGCCTACAACGCTTATGACGTGGGCCACGCCGCCAAGGGAAACTATGTTGTTTGCGGTATTTGCAGCGCCGCCCGGCACGAACGATTCCCGCTCCACGCGTACAACCGGCACCGGCGCCTCGGGGGATATTCTTGTCACGTCGCCGTGCAGGTACCTGTCAAGCATAACGTCCCCTATAACCAAAACTTTTCTGCCGGCAAAGAGCGACACATCCATGAAATCAAATAATATTTATCGGCAAAAGGCTTAAATATTCGTCATACCTTTTCATACCATTTGGTTTGGCTTCCTTTGGCTGAAAACGATGGATGAGTGTTATGCGGCATCGGATATTGAGGCGCTTCAGCCACACCTTCTTTTTATTCCGGGCCGTGCCATATGGTGTCATGGAACTCTTTGATGCCGCTGCCGAGGCGATCAACAGGCATTTCAATTTCCGGAAAGTGAGGATATCCTCCGGCGCGGCCAATGCCGCGCGCATAAACGGGGATGAGCTCTTTCTTGCGTTAAACGTCAAGGATCCGTTCGTTGCAGAGCCTTCGTATGCGGCGCTTGTTGCGGTAAGGGAAACGTACCGTGCCATGTACGGACGGGAGGGTTTTCCTGCAGACATACTCGCAGACAAAAGCGTCATAAGGGACGGGATGGGCAAAGAGCTCGCAGGCTACTACTTTTTTCTTCTCACGGAAAGGAAAAACAGGCATGCGGCTACGCTACGGGAATTCGTGGAAATAAACCTGCCGCATCTTAGCTTCGCTGGCATGGACAACGCTCAGGCTGATATTTTTCGGGATATCGCGGAAACGTTCAGCGCTCCTGAAGGCGCGAAGAAAAAAACAGAAAGGCTGTTTCTTCTATGCAGGGACCCTTACAGGAATTATGATGAAATGAAGAAAGAGGCAGACGAGATATGCAAGTCATAAGATACTCGTGGAAGGACTGGAATCCCGTGTTCCTTACGTCAGGCGGCGATGCAGTGCGGCTTTTTGACGAGAGCCTTTGTTTTGTCGCCGGGAAGAGAAAATGCACGGGCTACGCAAGGGGTGGAAGGCGCGTGGATTGCCCGGAGGCCGCTGAAACGGCGGAATCGAAATGCGGGAACTGCATGGCGCGGGACGGGTTCTTCATGTGCATCAAATGCAGCGGGGAGGAGTGCCTGAATCCCGGAAGAAGGGAGGAATGCAAGACCGAACGGTATTTCATATATTTGTCGGCGTTTGATTCCCTGCTAAAGGTCGGCATATCCCAGAGCTACCGGCTGAAGGAGCGGCTGGTGGAGCAGGGCGCGGATTTCGGGGCCAAGATAGCCGAGGTTCTGGACGGCAAGGCAGTGCGACTGATAGAGAATGGAATATCAGAATGGCTTGGAATAACGGACAGGGTCACGGGGCCGGAGAAACACAAGAGAATTTTCGGGGATCCTAACGCCTCGGTGAAGAGCCTGCTCTCTGCGATAGGGCGGCTGCAGAACAGCGGATTCAACCGGTATCTTGTGCGGCCCGAGATATACGATTTGCGTGGGTATTACAGGCTGGACAAGGTTATGATCGCGCCTTCAGCGCTCAAAGTGGAGGACGGGACTGAAATCCATGGAATCGTCGCCGCTGCAAAGGGGAACATAATTATACTGGAAAACGGCGGAAGATTCCTTTCGTTCAACGCCCACGAAATGGTGGGCAGGAGCATGGAAGCATTTTGAAGCCCCGGAAAATGAAGGATGCGGCAGCCTTGCATATGAAGGCGGCGGCGGATCAAGGACCCCGAAAGCCGCGCAGGGTGCGCGTGAAGCGCGCTTATAAAATGCCGTTGCGTTTCTTCACGGTTTTCTATAATCCTAATTTAAGGGTTGGCAAGATAGTTCTTGGATGCCGATGAAAGGGGTCGTCTTCATTCTAGGAACGGGCGGCGGCTCCAACATATACGTGATAGACGGGGAGCTTGTAGTGGACGCGGGCACAGGCGAATTCTTTCAAGAGACCAAGGATGCGATACAAAACAATATAGGCATTTCACGGCTCAAGACGATAATCAATACGCATTGCCACTACGACCATTCAGGTGGCGATAAAAAGCTCAGGGACTGGCTCGGGGCGGTCATATGCGCGCATGAGAAGGACAGGAAGTCACTGGAAACAGGCAACGGAACCCAAGCTAACTTTTTCCGGGCCGTGTCGCGTTCCGTTACCGTGGACAGGAAGCTGCGGGACGGCGGAAAGATAAACACCCGGAATTTCTCGTTTGAAGTCGTGCACACGCCCGGGCATACTCCGGGCTCCATATGCCTTTATGAAAGGGAGAAGAGAATCCTCATTTCAGGCGACACGCTGTTTGAGGACGGCGTTGGGAGGACCGACCTTGAGGGCGGAGACAGGAGCGAACTCAGAAAGTCGCTTGAAAGGCTTGCCGAGCTTCCCATAACGCACCTCCTTCCCGGGCACGGCATGCCGAGGAGCAACGGCATAAACTTCTACATAAAGCAGCTCCTTGTCCAGAACGCGGTCTGACGCCCGGTTATTTATGGGATGCCGTTAACTTTCTCGTTAACGTGAGGACCTTGTGCTGCGGGCATGCGCGATACTTACGCCATATCCAAAAATCGGGCGCGCCATTTATACAGTGCATATAGTTTAATCTTTTCGCCACCAATTACTGTCATGCCAAGAAAAAATAGCGATTTCAGGTATTATTGGGAGAAAGAGAAGGGACTGCCGGAAAACGAGAACGAGACCATGCCGGTCAGCATAATAGAAACGGACGAGGAAGTCATACTGGAGGCGAGGCTGCCCGATTTTGGCGAGGATGCAGGCGGCGCCAAAAGCGCCCGGAAAAAAGGGAAAAATGTTGTTGAAGACAGCTATACGGACGCTGTGAAGGGATTCTTTTCGCGGGCCCGGAGCTTCAAGGCAAGCGCGATATTTAGCGATGGTTTTCTTACGGTCAGCATAAAGAAGCCCGGCCGCAGGAAAGGCGGCGCTATGCGCTGAATCTTATCATGTTCTTTTCCGGAATGATTTTGATTTTTACGCCAAGAAACTTTTCTATGACGTAAGCGTTCGATTTGCAGTGCGCCGTTGCGGCGGCGGCGGAAGCAGCCCCGCCCGTTATTGCAAGATACGGGAGGATTTGATCCGCCATA